>Ga0207694_10003809_pt1 | contig 11935 bp, 7 predicted proteins | sample KBSC34metaG_FD_184353 | JGI IMG/M metagenome (GOLD analysis project Ga0207694, IMG submission 184353) | Corn rhizosphere microbial communities from Kellogg Biological Station, Michigan, USA - KBS C3-4 metaG (SPAdes) (version 2) | ecosystem: Host-associated > Plants > Roots > Rhizosphere > Soil...
CAGCTGGCACTGTGTTCTGCGCCAATCATGTACACGACCGCGCAGCCGGCGATGGCGATGCAGCAGCTGATGGCGAATACCATGGCTCCCACGCCGCGCCGCAAACCGCGCACCTCGCCCCAGGCGCCGTCGCGGATATAGGACGGCAACAGGCGAATCAGGCTGATGTCCTGACCGGCCTGCGCCACCACGGCAAGTACGCTGATCCAGCTGAACATCAGCGCATAGACGCCATATTCCTGCCGCCCGATGACCCGTGCCATCACCAGGTTGGCGACAAAGCCCAGCCCCGTTCCGCAAACGGACACCACGAACGCCCCCGATGCCCCGCGCGTCAGAAGCTGCAGGCTGGACGCATGCAGGGAAGGCAGCGAGCCATGTACCCGTGGCGGCGGTGAATCGTCTATGGCTTCCACGTTGCAGGATTCCTCCGAGTACTCAGTATTCGAACGCTCGGGACAGCAGCGCATCGAGCGCGCCTGCGGCCTCATTCTCGCCCGCCCAGTTCGAGATCACTCCCGCGCTGCGCGGTTGCCGTCCTGCGCCGCGCAGCGCATGGACACAATAGAAAGCGATGAGACGCCGGCTTGCTTCGGCTGGCGAACGTCCAAATTCGTGGATCAACCGGTGCTCGAGGGTGGTCGCCAGGGAGGCGGCCCGAATGCCGCCCAGCCTCGCGACGGCATCGAGATAACAGATGAGGTCGTAATCGGCCGGATACGCATCGCCCGCATATTCCCAGTCGAAAACGTACAGACGGCCGTGTTGCCGGAACGAATTGACCGGAGTGAAGTCGCCGTGTGCCAGACCTCGTGACGAAAAGAGCTGCGGCTCGGTCGACAGGATCTTCATCGCGCGATCGAAGCGCTGTCGCCACGGCTGCGCCAGACGGTCTCCGAGCCGCTCGACCTGTGCGACCCAGTCGGCCAGCAGAGACACCCCGCTTCCGGCCCCGCCCGACGCCGTTCGAGTGGCCAACTCCGCGAGGAAGGTCAGATGCAACGCGTCGAGATCGGCCAGGCAACTGGCACCTGTCGTCCTGATCGTATCGGTTACGAGAATCGCGGTGCCATTGCGTACTTCATTGAGCAAAACGCGCGGGATCCGCGCCGATTTCAGATCGACTGCGCCGAGAAACCGCAACGTTTCCGCTTCGCGCTCGAGCAAGGCATGCACGGCAGGATCGAGCGACACTTTCGCATAGGCCCTGATGCGACCGACGTCGTCCATCAGTTGCACGCTCAATTTGCGGTGCGGGCCGGGGGTACCCGTCAGGAACGCACAGTGACGGGCACCGCAGCCCAGCATGCGCGCGAAGTCGCCAGCCCCGGAAATGTGTACCTTGCGCGGCAGCAAAAACCTGGTCAGACCGAAGCGGGCTCCGACCACAGCCAGCCCCTTGACCATGCGCGGAGCGAAACGCACCGGCTGGACCAGAGCCAGCGAACCCGCGCTGACGGTCCGCGGATGCGCAGGGAGCAGAAAAAACCTCGAACCGGTTCGGCCGGACAGCACCCCAAAGGGTGCGGACCCCGAATGCGGCCGCAACTGCACTCGCAGGCCGATCGCCTCCATCTCCAGCACAGCTGCATGGAAATGGGTGTCAGAAACGAAACGCTGTCGGCTGCGCGACCTCGACCCATTCATGACCTGCTCGCGTGGCACGAGCTCAGCCAGGCCCGTGGTCCTGGCATCGATCATGAGACTAAGCCGTACCCGAGAGCAGCGTACGTGGAAAAGCCCCCACTGCGCTTCTCCATGCCGTTGAATACCACCCCCTTGATGCTCACCCCCGCCTGTTTGAACCGCTGCATGGCCAATTCGACTTCCCGCGACTGGTTGAGCCCAAAACGCACCACCAGCAGACTGGTGCCCACGTTATGCCCGATGACTGCGGCGTCGGTGACGGCCAGAATGGGCGGACTGTCGATGACAATGAGGTCGTAAGCCGGCGAAAGCCGCCTCAGCAATGCACCGAAGTACGGACGCATCAGCAGTTCCGACGGATTGGAAGGCTTGCCGCCGCTCGGGATGAGATCCAGACCTTCCAGGCCTTCGACGGAACAGATGGCGTCGGCGACCTCGAGTTCGCCAGCAAGCAGGTCGGACAGGCCATATTCCGCGCGGACTCCAAGCACTCTGTGCAAGTCGCCGTCGCGCATGTTGGCGTCGATCAGCAACACCCGCAGCCCGGCCTGTGCGTTGACCGCCGCGAGATTGGCTGCCACGAAGGTCTTCCCTGTCTGGGCGCTGGAGCCGCAGACCATCAGGCGGTTGTCGGATGCCCCCAACTGGGTGAATCGCAGGCTCGTACGCAAACTGCGCATGGCCTCGGCCGCCACGTCGTCGGGGGCGGCAATAGCCAGCAACGCGGAATGACGTTTCCCGAGAAGGCGCGGGCGGTTCTGCGACAGCTCGATCTGGCGCTCGCTCAATGGAATTGCGGAATAAACCTGCACTCCAAGCTGCTCGATCTCGGCCGGGTCCTCCAGGCCGCGTCGAAACATCTCCTGCAGAAAAACGCGCGCCACGGCAAGGAAGGCCCCCACAAAGGCGCAGCCGAGCAGGGTCAGAAGCTTTCTTGGTTTCGCCGGCCTGGTGATGTCGACGCCGGGCATATCCACGATGCGTGCGGTACCCACCGTACCGGCCTGCGCGAGCTCAAGCTGCTGCGCCTCGTTGAGCAGGCCGGTATAAGTATTGTTCAGCACCTGGACGTTTCCGTTGAGACTCAACAACTGGCGTTGCGTGTCAGGAAACGTGGTCATCTGCTTTTCGATCGCAGCTCGCCGCGCTTGCAGTTGCCCTATCTGTTGCGTGATCGCCGCATAGGCGGGGTGCTCGGGCGTGTAAAGGCGCTCCACCTGGACCTTCTGCGTATTGAGCTGGTCGATGTTGCTGTTGATTGACGCGAGCTCGCTCAGCAGATTCTGTGTCTGCATGGGCACGTCCACCGAGTGCGCCTTGAGCTGAAAGGCGGTCAGCGCAGATTGCGCGGCTGCCAGCTTCCGTTTCACCTCCGGCAATTGCTGTTGCACGAACTTCAGGCTGTTGGACGCTTGTGCGGAATTGCGTCCCACATTCTGCGCAAGGAACGCGTTGACTATCTGGTCGAGCACGTTGACCGCCATCTGCGGGTCCGCACTGTCGAAGCTCAAGGAAATGATGTTGGAGTCCGGCACAGGCTGGCTGGTCAAGATCGCTTTCTGCATTCGCTCGATGGTGGTCATTTCAGCGTTGCGCACCACGTGGAAGCGCATGCCTGCATTCGCGCGCAGGGTCTTGACCAGCATCGTCACACCCGACCCGGTGGCGACCTGCCCCACGCGGCCTCGCAACAGCAGCAGGCCCGGGGCGAATGGAATGTCACTGTCCTCCGTCAGCACATATGCACCGCCTTTACCCGCCGTCAATGTGAGCTCCTGCCCGAGCAGGCCGTTTGGAACATCAAGCTGGGCCACTCCAAGCTGCGAACCGCCCCATCCGTAACTGCTCAGTCCGAACCAGGGTGCACTGACCTCCGTCGACCCTCCGGAATCATGGATGCGGGCAGCCAGACTCCCGACAAGCGGGACGCGGTATGGGCTTGTCTCGACATTGAGGTGCAGATGCCGCACTGCATTTCCAACGACCGATTGCGAGGTAAGTATTGCTTTCGCATCGGCGGCGGCAGGATTCGACGTGCCACCCTGCTGCGCCGCGAGGGTCAGCCCGGGCAAGCTGGGCGCCTGCTCGACCTGCACCATCGCCTTGGCCTCGTACTGCGGCGTCGCCGCCAGAATGTAGGCAAGGCCGATTACAAGAAACCCCAGGGTCATCTTGATGATCGGCCATTTGTTGTCCATCAGCATGCCCAGCAAGGCACGCGGATCGATTTCATCGTCAGGCTGAACCTGAATCCTGGGACCACCGATGGCTTTCATTGGATACTCTCCAAAGGGAAGCTGAACACGCGAATGGCTGCAGTGGGTCCTTGGCTTCCAAAGATTGGGCGGTTGAAGGCAATCGAACGGCAGCGTCGACAGCCGGTTTACGATCGAGGCCCTGTCATGAATTCAGGCAACCTCGGCTTGACGTGCACAAAGTGCACCGGCGAAAACGTGCGTACCCGGCTGGCGGCTGGACAAGCGGCGCATCGGGTTTTTCGCCTTCAGCGACACCATTCACCTCTCGTCGTCGATGCATCGGGTACGTGTTGCGCATTTGCAATCCATCATCACGTGGAAGGCCCGGCATGCAAGCGGGCAAATATCCTTGCCGGATAATCCATTCGTATCTTCGCACTATGCAATCGGCGGAACTCCATGGGGCATCCGCCACTGCACCCATTATCTCAATTGAGATTCATGTAATGCTCCGCGACCGGCAAGAAGCAAAAATACGACAAGGTCGCTGCGGCATTATAAAATTCTGTCCATTCCAGAGCTGCTTTCGTCGATGGCTGGTAACGACTTGGCTCAACCATGGATCGCATATTGGCCCATGCGGCTTTTCAAGCACGAAGTGGTGCAAGCAGTTGCGCTTCGAGCAATTGATCGCAATATCTTGCGGATCGACTGATGGCCGCGTGATGCCTCCTACGTCTTGCCAAAGGTGCATTTGCGCTCGGCATCATGAAATTGTCAAGACCGAACGAGAAGTTCAAGGGGTGAAATTTTCATGAAAGTCTTCACCAATCGAACACCATAATGAATATTAATTAAATTGTGCGACCTCTGGCTCGCTAAAACCATCATCGACTGAACACAATCATGAATATGCATTAAATTGCGCAACCTCCGGTTCACTGGACAAAAGCACCTAAAGGGTGGATTAGTAAACGGGCTCGGTATCGAATTTTTATCTTTTGAGCTGACCCCAACCGTGATCGAGGAGTTGTCGACATGGCCAGAGATCTGATTTCCGCGATCCCGATATTGCGATACCACGCCGCAAGGTTTTCTTGCATCATCGGAAGGCAACCCCGTCGTCGCACCTTGCCCGGGGAAATCAGGTCCCGGGCGTCCGGTGGCGGCTATCCTGCGGCGATACGTGATGTGCGGGGCAAGCACCGGGATGCCGGGGCCGCCGCAGGCGATCGACGCGCGGAACACCTCGCGATTGGCCGGCGTCGCCGAGCAAAGCGGTTCATGAGGTCGCCGATCGGGTGGATTCGCAGCGTGATCTGCCTTTTCTTGATGGCCTCGCTCAGCAGCTGTGTCTGGGCACCCGGCCAGTCAATGACAAAGAGCTCGCCCGGCGGCAGTAGCGAAAACGGTTATGTGAAGCTCGTCTCGATCACGCCGGCGATGCTCGAAACGCAGGAGCAACGTGCCGAGGCCGTTTCGACATTCACGATTCCGACGGCATTGCTGGACTATCGCCCCGAGCCCTATCGGATCGGCCCCGGCGACTCGCTCTACATCACGGTATGGGACCACCCCGAGCTGACTTCACCCGCGGGCGAGCAACAGCAGACCGCCGCCAACGGGCGTTTGGTCCGACCTGACGGAACCCTGTACTTCCCCTATGTCGGCGTGCTGAAAGTCGCCGGCAAGACCATTGAACAGGCTCGACAGAGCATCGCTTCGGGACTTGCGAAGTTCATCAAGAATCCGCTGGTGGACGTCAGCATCGAGAACTACGCCAGTCAACGCGTGTTGATGGAGGGGGCTTTCGTGAAATCGGGCCCGCAGCCGCTTACCGGCGTGCCGTTGACGCTGGGTGAGGCCATAGGCGTGGCCGGGGTAAACAGCCAGGATGCCGACCTCTCCGATGTGGTGCTATCGCGGCAAGGCCAGGTTTACCATCTCGATCTGAATTCGCTTCACAGTGGCGGCACAGGCGCGCAGACAATTTATTTGCAGGCAGGCGACCGCGTATACCTTCCCTACAACTTCAACCAGGAAGTCTACGTGATGGGCGAGGTGCTTCGCCCGCAAGCGCTTCGTTTCACGACTTCGCATCTTACGTTGACCCAGGCGCTGGGCCAGGCGGGCGGTCTGAACGAGATCACTTCCAAAGGCATGGTGTACGTGGTACGCGGCGCCCTCAACAAACAAGGCACCACTCAGGAACCCACCGTTTACGAGTTGGATGCCAAGTCACCTTCCGCATTTGCGCTGGCCGACAATTTCATGGTCAGACCAGGTGACGTGGTGTTCGCCAGCGCCGCCGGGATCACCCGCTGGAATCGCTTCATGAGCCAGCTGCTGCCTCTTACCAGCGCCTTGAGCGCGACCGCTACAAGCCAGTACTACTTGAACAACAGCAAGTAGCCACGCTGTTGCGGGGCGGTGACGTTTATTGAGATCGGTCGAGCGCCTCGCAAAAGCAGCTGGTCTTTGCAGAGTATCCAGTTATTGAAGCCATTCGCATCGAGGTCTGGATCGACTTCATCAATGTCAACGAACGGCGCGGCCATGGTTTCAACGTCCGAGGGCGTCGAACCTGCCCACGACGTACCAAATTTGCAGGATTGTTATGACGTTCGACCCGCGGATATTCGACTCCTGCGCGCTGGCCACAAGCGTATCGGCTGTCTCCCTCCTGCTCCTGCTGCCGCTGAGTCGACAGCTGGGCCTGGTTGATTACCCTGACCAATTCCGCAAGAGGCACACCTTCAACACGCCGCTCGTCGGCGGCCTTGCCATCGCCATCGGCATGCTGGCCGGGTGGTGGTATGCGGGTGCGTTCAGCAAGTTCGAAGACGCCGTTATCTGCACCGCGCTGATGCTGGTCGTGGTAGGCGTCGCCGACGATTTGTTCAACCTCAAGGTCTCGGTGCGGGTAATCGCCCAGCTTGCCGCCATTGCCATCGTCGTGATCAGTTCGGGCGTCTATATCCATTCGCTGGGCAACCTGCACGGTCACGAACTGACGCTGGGGTGGCTGGGGGTTCCGTTTACGGTGGTCGCGGTCATCGGCCTGTTGAATGCCTTCAACCTCATCGACGGCATGGACGGACTGGCCGGATGCCTGACACTGGTCGCTGCCGGCGGCATCGAATTTCTCAGCAATCGCAATGGATCGACCATGCAACTCGCGTCGGTTGCAGTAATCGCCGCTGCCGTGCTCCCCTACCTCGCCGCCAACCTGGGCCTGTTTGGCCCCAGGGGCAAGGTATTTCTGGGCGACGCAGGCAGCATCATGCTGGGATACTTGCTGGCCTGGTCGTTGATTGGCATGAGCCAGAGCTCGCCACGGCAGATTTCACCCGGACTCGTGCTTTGGTGTGTCGCGCTGCCGATATTTGACACACTGACCGTGATGTTCCGACGCATGCACCGCGGAGAGTCTCCGTTTACGGCGGACCGTGGCCACATCCACCATCTGTTGATGGATGCAGGCCTGAAGCCACGCGATGCGTTGCTCTGCCTGGTGGCGTTCGCCGCCGTTCTGCCAATGCTTGGGTACGTGATTCACCAGTCCGCAGGTGCCATGGCAAACGCGCTGGCCTTCGCCGCGTTATTGGTGATGTACGCGGCCTTTACAGCACATCTGAGTCGCCGACGGGAAAAGAGCCAGCGGCTATCGCAGGCCGTCTCCGAAATGCTCATCGCCGCGCATGCACCTGCTCGCAATCCGGCGCGAATTCGACAACGGTTCGGTCAGCACGGACCGCTCGTTGCAAAAAGCCGGATTCAACGCGAGACCGACCTGCCAACATGAAGGTCGCCCCTTCGCGCGGAACCTCGGGAGCATCAACCAGGCGGTTCACGTCTCCGGGCGCGCGACGCCGTTCCTGGCATATGCGGACTCGGCCTCCGACGCTGGCTGCGCGTCGACCGGTCGTCACGCGGGCCAGAACCCGCGTTCGCGCTCGCATTCCGACTCGGCCAAAGCGCGACCTTGCCACCACGGCTTGGAGCATTGCTCCCGAAAAATGACCGACTCCGCAAAAGGTCCTTGAAATCCCGACCCGGACTCGATCCGCGAACGCCGTCTGGCGCCGTCACCGTCAATCGCTTGGCCTGCGCCGGTGGACCGTGCCAGACTCGCTCCCCACTCTTGCGTACTTGCCGGTCCGGCGAGGCGCCCACCGTGTTGTTGCCTGTCCCCAACTCTGATCGCATGAGCCACGAAGATTTATCCCAGCACACCCCGTTCATGCGCCAGTACCTCGCGGCCAAGGCCGCGCATCCGGACGTGCTGCTGTTCTTCCGCATGGGCGACTTCTACGAGCTGTTCTATGACGACGCGCGCAAGGCGGCGCGGCTGCTCGACATCACGCTGACCCAGCGCGGGCAGTCGGCCGGCGCGCCGATTCCGATGGCGGGCGTGCCGTATCACGCGGCCGAAAATTATCTGGCGCGGCTGGTGCGCCTCGGCGAATCGGTGGCGATCTGCGAACAGATGGGCGATCCGGCGCTGGCCAAGGGCATCGTCGAACGCAAGGTGGTGCGCATCGTCACGCCCGGCACGGTAACCGACGCCGCCTTGCTGGAGGAACGCCGCGACAATCTGCTGCTGGCGATCGCCGCCGGTGCAGGTGGCGCCTATGGGCTGGCCTGGGTGGATCTGTCCAGCGGCCGCTTCCTGCTCAGCGAAGTGCCGAATGCCGAGGCGCTGGCCGCCGAACTGGCGCGGCTGCAGCCGGCCGAAACCCTGGTCGGCGAGGATGTGGCGTGGCCGAAACTGGTCAGCGCCCTGCCCGGCCTGCGCAAGCGGGCGCCGTGGCATTTCGATGCGGATGCCGCGCGGCGCGAACTGAATCGCTTCTTCGGCACCCGCGACCTCAGCGGTTTCGGCGTGGACAAGTTGCCGCTGGCGATTGCCGCCGCCGGCTGCCTGCTCGGCTACGTCGAAGAGACCCAGAAAAGCGCGCTGCCGCACCTCACCGGCATGGCGGTGGAAAGCGCCAGCGAAACGATCGCGCTGGACGCCGCCACCCGCCGCAACCTGGAACTGGATACCCACCCCAGCGGCCGCACCGAACACACCCTGCTCGGCGTGCTCGACGAAACCGTGACGCCGATGGGGGCGCGTGCGCTGCGTCGCTGGTTGACCCGGCCGCTGCGCTCGCGCGACTTGCTGCGGCAGCGGCACCAGGCGATCGGCACATTGATCGACAGCCGCCGCTACGACAGCCTGCGTGAGCAACTGCGCAGCATCGGCGACCTCGAACGCATCCTCGCCCGCGTGGCGTTGCGCTCGGCACGCCCGCGCGACCTTTCCACCCTGCGCGACGGCCTCGCCGCCGCGCCGATGTTGCGCGAGCAGATCGCCACGCTGGACAGCCCGCTGCTGCACACCCTGGTCGAACGCATCGGCGACCACGCGGAAACCGCCGCCCTGCTCGCCCGTGCCCTGGTCGAACAGCCGCCGGTACTGCAGCGCGACGGCGGCGTGATCGCCGACGGCTACGATGCGGAACTCGACGAGCTGCGTCGCCTGTCCACCCACGCCGACCAGTACCTGGTCGAGCTGGAGGAACGCGAGAAGGCCAGTAGCGGCATCACGACGCTGAAGGTCGGCTACAACCGCGTGCACGGCTACTACATCGAGATCACCAAGGCGCAGTCGGACAAGGCGCCCACGCACTACACACGCCGGCAGACGACGAAGAACGCCGAGCGCTACATCACCGAGGAACTGAAGGCGTTCGAGGACAAGGTGCTGTCCGCGAAGGAACGTTCGCTGATGCGCGAACGCGCGCTTTACGAAGCGTTGCTCGACACGCTCACCGAAAAGCTCGAACCGCTGAAAACCGCCGCCGCCGCGATGGCCGAGCTGGACGTGCTGGGCAACCTTGCCGAGCGCGCCGAGACGCTGGACTGGAGCTCACCCGAACTCACCGACGAACCCGGCATCGCGATCGAGCGCGGCCGCCATCCGGTGGTCGAGAAAGTCCGCGACGAGCCGTTCGAGCCGAACGACCTGAAGCTCGACGACACCCGCCGCATGCTGGTGATCACCGGCCCGAACATGGGCGGCAAGTCCACCTACATGCGCCAGAACGCGCTGATCGTGCTGCTGGCGCACATCGGCAGCTACGTGCCGGCGGCGAGCGCGGTGATCGGTCCGATCGACCGCATCTTCACCCGCATCGGCGCCGGCGACGACCTGTCGCGCGGCCAGTCCACCTTCATGGTGGAAATGAGCGAAACGGCCAACATCCTGCACAACGCCACCGCCGACAGCCTGGTATTGATGGACGAGGTGGGCCGCGGCACCAGCACCTACGACGGCCTGTCGCTGGCCCGCGCCGCCGCCGTGCACCTGGCGCGCAACAGCCGTGCCTACACCTTGTTCGCCACCCACTATTTCGAGCTGACCGAACTGGCCGGTGAATTCCCGGCGATCGCCAACGTGCATCTGGACGCGGTCGAATACGGTGAGCAACTGGTGTTCATGCACGCGGTGAAGGATGGTCCGGCCAACCGCAGCTTCGGCCTGCAGGTGGCTGCGCTGGCCGGCCTGCCGAAATCCGTGATCGCAGACGCCAGGCGCACGCTGGCCGAACTGGAAAACCACCCTGCGGGCCACGCGGCGGGTGCTCGATCCAAGGCGGGGGAATCCCCGCAACTGGGCCTGTTCGAACGGCCTCGCACCAGCGCCGTCGAACAGGCCCTCGCCGCGATGGATCTGGATGAACTCAGCGCGCGTCAGGCGATCGATCGCCTGTACCAATTGAAATCACTGCTTCCCTGAACATGAACATCCGGCTTCGCCATGCCTGTCGTTGCTGCGCGCCTCTCTGCTGGCCGGGCTGCTGATCGCGTGGTGCAGATGGTCGATCCACAGCGTTGCAGCGCGTGATGGAACAGCAGGGCTTCTCCGCCGGCAGCCGAAGAGGCTGTTGATCCCGCAGCAAAAGGTTCGAATGGCCGCCGTCGGGGATATCAATGCCGCTGCTTGCGGATATGCCGACTGTTGCGATTCTCCGCACGATTCAGATTGTGCTGTTCGCGCTTGGTCAGGTGGCCGTTGTGCATTGCCTCGTCTGCGCTTTCGCGCTGTGCAATGTTGGCATCGTGCTTCTCGTCGCGTGCTTCCTGTTTGGCGTTGACCTGGCCCTTGGCCACGCCGTTCTGGATGCGGTTCTGCTGGTTGTCGATCCGCTGGTTCACCTCATTGACACGCGGGTGGCCTGCAACGGCCTGATCAGGTGTCGCGGACTGCGCCATGACGGCGCCGGAAACCAGCGCAGCGGCGAGCATGCATCCGATCACGCTGGAACGAATCATCGACTTTGTGTTCATGGGCAACGACCTCATGGTGGGTTGACGTGAAGTGGCGGAACGTCGCAAGGATCAGCGATGCCATTCCTGACGAACGGCAAGCCGGTTCGATGCTCCAGGGGTTTCGTTGACTCCGGGAGGCGTTGAACCATCAATCCATCCTGGCTCCCCTTCATCCCCTGGCGTCGTTCGCGCACCTGGCCCGCTGAAAAACGCGCGCTGCAAAATCGCGCCGACACGCGCCGCCTCGCCATTCACCTTTCGTTGGGTTTCCCGACCACCGGCTCCGCTTTTGCGCAGAGGCTGGCCGCGCCGGAAAACGCCTGGCACGAGCGGCGTGGTTCGGGCAGGACCTTCCGTCGCCGCCAGGCAAGCCGACGACCGAAGCAGGAGGTTTCAGGGGAATCTTGGCGACGGCGCCGGATATTGGGAGAGCCGTCGTTCCACCGCTGGCGCGATGCAGGTCGGCGCGGTTGCGGTGGTCAGGCCACCTTGTGCAGGACCATGGGGGAATGGGCCAGCGGCGACGGCATTCCTGCGGCATCAGGCCCACTCGCATCCGGCATGGCGATGTCCGGAATGGCATCCAGCGCTTCCGCCGACAACGCGGACAGCAGGGTGTTGACCCCGGTCGAGGCTTCGCGCGCGGGAAGCCGGCCGCACGCCACCAGGTGGCCGATGCGCTCGTACACGTCGTCGCGGTCGAACGGCTTCTTCATGAAATCGTCGGCACCGCAGCGCTGAAGGTAGAACTGCTCGGTGGCCTGCTGGTT
>Ga0207694_10003817_pt1 | contig 11921 bp, 14 predicted proteins | sample KBSC34metaG_FD_184353 | JGI IMG/M metagenome (GOLD analysis project Ga0207694, IMG submission 184353) | Corn rhizosphere microbial communities from Kellogg Biological Station, Michigan, USA - KBS C3-4 metaG (SPAdes) (version 2) | ecosystem: Host-associated > Plants > Roots > Rhizosphere > Soil...
TCGCGCACTCCATCTACCTGTTCGATCCCGATGGCTACCTGGTGGAAATCACCACCTGGGACGTTCCCAAAAAATAAAAACAGCCTCGCGCCTCTTTTCCGGCCCGCCCCGCCAATCAGCATTGAGCAACGATCCCTTCCCCTACACTTATGCCAGAGCCCGAATTTTTTTTCATCCTCTTCGCAGCCGGCGGCGTTTTCGTCGTGTGCTGTGCAGTTGCGATACCCCTCTACTTCTGGGGAGTTAAGCAAAATTCAAAATTTCTAAAAATCCTCGCTCTGGTTCCGATGGTTTTCGGACTCATAATTTTCACGCCGATGCTCATACTCCTTTTAATGTGGATTTGTTACTGGATATTTGGCAGCAAGGCCACGCCGGGTGGGCCTTGATCCGGAGCTTTCTAGTCAGCAACGGCAAATACTGGCTCCTGATTTAACTCATTTAACCCCGTTTAACGGCGCTCATTGACACCCATGTTATAACGAACTCGCAAAGGAGCCGAATGGACATATGAAAAACGAAACCACGATTCACCCAGGCCCTTCGCGAAAACATTCCCTTCCACCGTCGTGGGTCGTACAGGCGCGTCACCCTTTTGCAACCCCTTCATTATCAACCGCAGTCAAGCCCCGTCGTGCCCGATCGTAGAAACAACTTTTGCCCCACATAAATAAGCAAAACCTATGCGCATCGACATCCGCAAAGACCTCCCGGACTTCCGCGCCTACCTCATCGAGCGCACCAAAGCTCATCCTGCGAATGAGCCGGTTGGCTTGATCCAACTCGGCTTCGAATTTGGCCAATCCAATTACATCGTACTCGTCATGGACACCCGCCCCGAAGCCGAACCCGACGGCGAATGGACCAATGAGATCGACGCCATGATCGACAATGGGACTGCCCTCATGCGCCCCAACTTGCCCATCTGGCATGAACTGCCCGAAGGCGAGCGCGTCCGCTTCATCGACGTTTCCGGCAAAGAAATCGACGTCATGGACGACCCCGACAACCTGATCTGCGGCATCATCGGCGAAGCCCTCAAACAAACCCTCCTTACCGCCCGCACCGAGGGCGTCTTCAAGAATCTGCCCAAACACCCCCGCTGCCAACTCGGTGTCGAAAACATCGAAGGCTATTTCGGCTGGCCGAAATATGAGGATCGCGGTAAAGAAAATTCGGTCTCATGAACCAGTCATTAACAATTTAAATGTTACGAGTTCTTAAAATCGCGTTGGTCACGAGCGCTCTGGTGTTGGCGAACTTCTATGTTCTATTTTTTAGGAACCCCCATCCTCACGGAATGATTGTCGACGTGAAATACCGCCGGGCGGAACGAACGACCGCGCTCGAAAATTATACAACAACCCGCTCGCCAGAAACAAAAGCGGCGTTAGACCGCGAAATAACTCTCATGCACAAGCACGAAGACTGGAAAACTTACTTGCTCGATGGCTCTTTCCTGGTTGCTAGTATCTTCATAGCCCATCAGTTCCTAAAAAAGGAGAACCCAACAAAAAAATCCGGCTCTGGTTTCGAGCCGAAATGAGAGCCGCGTCCTGAATTAACCACTCACCCAATTATCTCATTTAACCGCCACATTGTCTTACCCGCCCAATTACGTTAAGTTGTCCCCGTTATGCCACTGAAAGTGAATTTACGTCATTTGGATAAGGGCGATGTCCAGCTGGACGGTGAATTGCCGGCCGCCGAGCTGGATCTCGGCTCGCAGGATATGTGCCGCGCCGAGAAGCCTTTGCGCTACAAAATCGAGGTTCAGGAGATGGAAAAAGAGCTGTTGGTGCAGGGAAAACTCAGCTTGCCCCTCCAATGCGAGTGCGTTCGCTGCCTGAAATCCTTCGAATATCTGCTGGAACTGCCCAATTGGACGGTCCTTTTGCCCTTGGAAGGCGAGGAAAAGACACCCGTGGACAATGATTCCGTGGACTTGACGCCCTATGTGCGGGAAGATATTCTCCTCGAGTTTCCGCAACATCCGTTGTGCGAGACGGAATGTCGCGGCTTGCCGGTTAAACAGGGCAAGGCGAAGAAAGCCACCAAAACCGGTGATTCCAATCAGGAACCATCTGCGTGGTCTGAATTGGATAAATTGAAGTTGAAATAGAATAGAATTGATTTATGGGCGTTCCCAAAAGAAAACCATCGAAGAGCCGGCAGCGCATGCGTCGCGCTTATAACAGCGTGATGTCCCTGCCCCAGTTGAGCACCTGCCCGCAATGCGCGGCTCCCTATGTTCCTCACCGGGTTTGCCCGGCCTGTGGTTTCTATAAAGGTCGCCAAGTGCTCACCGTCACCGCCGGAGCGTAATCGTCTTTGTCAAGGACGCGCGGATTTTTCTCCCCGCGTTCTTTTCATTTATGCGAATCGCAGTGGATGTCATGAGTGGCGACCACGGTTGTTCGGTCGTCATCGAAGGCGTCAAACTAGCACTCGAATCCGACAGGTCCATTGCCGCGCTTTTCCTCGTCGGCAATGAGGCCGAAATCAACACCGCCCGCAAAGCGGCGCAGCTCCACGACCCTCGCATCCAGATCATCCATGCCAGCGAAGTGCTGACCATGGATGAAGACCCATTGAAGGTCCGCCGCAAAAAGGATTCCTCCTTGATGCGCGCGATCGAATTGGTCTCGGATGCCAAGGCGGACGCTGTCATTTCCCCAGGCAATACCGGCGCGCTGGTGGCCGGCTCCATGAAATTGGGCCGGATCGAAGGCGTCAAACGCCCCGCTATCGCCGCGCGCATGCCCTCGCGTACGCAGGATTTCGTCCTGCTGGATGCCGGTGCGAATGACGTTTGCGAACCGCTTCACCTCGCGCAATTTGCCGTGATGGGCGACGTTTACGCAAAGACGCTTCTGGGCGTTTCCAAACCGCGCGTAGGTGTCTTGAGCAATGGCTCGGAGGAAACCAAGGGCAATGATTTAACCCGCGGCGCGGCCAAATTGTGCCGCCACCTTGATTTGAATTTTATTGGCTATGTCGAAGGTTTCGATTTGTTCAACGACGCCGTGGATGTCGTCGTTACAGACGGTTTCACGGGCAACGTGGTACTCAAAACCGCGGAGAGCCTCGGCTACGCCATCGGCAGCATTCTCAAGGCGGAATTAAAAGCCTCCCCAATTCGCAAGCTGGGCGCTATGCTCGCCAAAGGCGGCTTGATGAAAATGAAGAAGCGCATGGACCCGGAAGTGTACGGCGGCGCGGTCGTTCTCGGATTAAACGGCACCGTCATCAAGACCCACGGATCTTCCAAGCAACGCGCCATTGCCAATGCCATCCGAGTGGCTGCGGAAGAAATCCGCCACGGCGTGAATCGATTGGTTTCCGAACAGATTGCCCGAGCGAATGAACGTCTGACAGCCCTTGAAACGTCCGTTTCACCGACAGTCAAATGAGCCCATCCACCAAGAAGTTTAAAAATCCCCGAGCCAAATTCGATTTCAAAGGACGCACCTGCTCCATCAGCGGCGTGGGCGCTTATGTTCCGGCGAAAATCCTGACCAACGCAGACCTGGAAAAAATGGTCGAGACCACGGACGAGTGGATCACCACCCGCACCGGCATCAAGGAACGCCACATCGCCGCCGAGAACGAATTCACCTCCGACCTCGGCGCGGAAGCCGCCAAGCGCGCCATGGCCATGGCCGGCGTCACGGCGGACCAAATTGATTTGATCGTCGTCGCGACGATCACGCCGGACATGCCGTTCCCCTCGACCGCGTGCCTGATTCAACACAAGCTCGGCGCGAAGCGCGCCGCGGCGTTTGATTTGGAAGCGGCGTGTTCGGGATTCATTTACGCGCTCGAAATCGGCCAGCAATTCATCATGTCGCGCACCTATGAAACCGTGCTCGTCATCGGCGCCGAAAAACTTTCTTCCATCACGGATTGGACCGATCGCAACACTTGCGTGTTGTTCGGAGATGGCGCGGGCGCGGCGATTTTGCAGAACCGCGAAGGCACTCACGGTTTGCTCACAGCGGTCATGGGCGCAGACGGCGGCAAAGCTGATTTGCTTTTCATGCCCGGCGGCGGCAGTCGCTGCCCGGCCACGGTTGATTCCCTCAAGGCGCGCCAGCATTACTTGCGCATGGAAGGCAAGGAGACGTTCAAGAACGCCGTGCAAGCCATGCAAACTGCTGCCGAAGAAGCCCTGCGCCGCTGCGAACTGAACGTCTCGCAAATCAAACTCATCATTCCGCATCAAGCCAACCGCCGCATTATTGACGCCGTGGGTGATCGCCTCGGTGCCAAGCCCGAGCAACTTTTCGTGAACGTCGATAAGTTCGGCAACACATCCGCAGCATCCGTGGGCATCGCCCTCGATGAAGCCGTCGCCAGCGGCAAAGTGCAGCGCGGCGATTTGATTTTGCTAGTTGTTTTCGGCGCTGGACTCACTTGGGGTGCAGCGGTGATTGAGTGGTAGTTGAAGTCCAGCCACAAGCAATTAATTTAGACCCGGGAGGCGAAATGAAAATAGCCTTGAATGCTTTTGCCGCCATTCTGCTAATTGCATGCGCATGCGTGAGCAACAACTCGCCCTTGCCCTTAACTAAAATGACCGATGAAGATTTAAATCGGTTGGTCGAACAAAAACACTCCTTCGATCAAATGCGCAGTTTACTTGGGCTGCAAAATGCGGAGTATCACACCATGGAAAACGGCTCAACCGAGCAAGCCGCATATAGGTTCACTGTCGGAAACCGTTCATTATTTCTCGAAACGATTCAAAACGATAAGCTTGTAACCGGGGCCTTTTTTTCGACAAATTCTAACTCTCCTCATTTTCAATCCCCCGCCACCGGTCCCAGCGGAGAAGTTCTTAAACCGAATTAAACGCTCGTGAAGTAGTTGCCACGAGTCCATCCAACACAATGACCCTATTTCGCCCCTTGGGAAAACAGGAAAATTCCTCCGTAAAAATCACGACTCCCTCGTAAAACCCGATTTGACCAGCATCAGTTTTATGATATTTTTACTCAGCTTGTATGAGCGCGAGAAAAATTGAAACTGGTTCCCTCCAGCAACACGTCACCATCGAAGCACGCCAGACTCGATTGGTTCTCTCCCCCGGCTCGGTCATCATCCACAAGAACGGCATCGAGTTCCGCAGCGCCAACGCGTTTGCGCCGTGGACGGAAATGACCCTCACGCTGCAATCCCCCGCCGACAACGGCAAGGTGAACTGCAACGGCGTTGTGATTGCCTGCACCGGCAATAAGCACTCCGGCTACCACGTCTCGATGGTCTTCACCAGCCTCACCAAGCAAGCCCAAGCCCGCTTGAGTTCCATGGCGCAGGCCTGAAGGGCTCGGTAACTTCAGCTGTCTCGATCATTCGTTTCCCGCGAATGCATTGTTGCGGTTACGTGTTGCGTGTTCCGTGTTAGCAAAGAAAATTTCATTCCTGCGCGCGTCCAAATCACTTTTCCTATTGGCAGTGTCTCGCCCTTTGCTAATTTGCCTCCATGGAATTGTTTCATCGCATTCTCAAGACCGCCGTCGATGGCGGCGCTTCAGACGTCCATCTCAAAATCGGAACGCCCGTCGTTTTTCGCATCAATCGCCAATTGGTCGCCATCGAATGCCCTTTTCCCACGCAGGAATGGGCCAACAAGATCGTGCAGACCATCACGCCCGAGCATCTGAAGGAGCGACTGAACAAGGAACGCGAAGTCGATTTTTCCTATTTTGAACCCGGCATCGGCCGCTTCCGCACGAATCTTTTCCAACAACGCGGCCAATGGGCCCTGGCGATGCGCTATGTCAAAACGCAGGTGCCCAGCTTCGAAGAGCTGGGATTACTCCCGCAAATTCGGCAACTGGCCGAATCCGCCCGCGGCATTGTGCTGGTGGCTGGCGCGACCGGTTCTGGTAAATCCACCACGCTCGCGGCGATGATGGAACACATCAACGCCAATTTCAAAAAGCACGTCATCACGCTGGAAGACCCGATTGAGTTCGTCTTTGAAGACAACCAATCCGTCATTGAACAACGCGAGGTCGGTCTCGACACACTTTCGTTCCATCAAGCTCTGAAAAACGTTCTCCGCCAGGACCCGGACATCATCATGATCGGTGAAATGCGCGATTCGGTCAGCTTCACTTCCGCCATGAGCGCCGCGGATACCGGCCACTTGGTGCTTTCCACGTTGCACACCACCAATGCCGCGTTGTCCGTCACGCGCGTGCTGGATTTCTTCCGCGCCGACGAGCGCGAACAAATTCGCCGGCAACTTTCCGGCTGTTTGCAAGGCGTCGTCTGTCAGCGTATGGTCACCACCGTGAACGGCACCATGACTCCGGCGCTCGAAATCATGGTGAATTCGCCCACCGTAAAAAAATTGATCGAAGAAAACCGCCTCGACAAATTGCCTGCGGCGATCGAAACCGGCGGTGACGACGGCAGCCTGTCGTTCAATCAATCGCTGTTCCAGTTGGTGAAAGACGGAAAAATCACGCAGAAGGAAGCGCTCTCAAAAGCCAGCAACCCACAAGCGCTGGAGATGAATTTCAAAGGCATCTTCCTCGACGAAGGCAAACGCATTCTGGGTGGCTAGTGTGGCACGGGCAGCTTGCCTGTGCGAACGAAAGACTGTGGGAGTTTCCGGAAAGAGCTCACGAGCGAGACGCCCGTGCTACTACTATTTCTTGATGTAAATCTCCCCATTATCCAGGCGCTGCACAATCATATCGACTGTGCGATCGATCGCACCCAAATTTTCGCGCACCACCCGGACCGCTTTCTGGCCCAACTCCGCGCGTTGAGATTCGTTTCCAAGCAATTCAGCCAGCTTCTTTTCCAATTCCGCCGCGTTCTGCACCTGTACCGCGCCGCCTTTTGAAAGAAACTCGCGGACTACATCCGCAAAATTCTGCATGTTCGGGCCGAACACGACCGGCTTGCCCACCGCCGCGGGCTCAATGGGCGTCTGCCCACCATGCGCCGTCAAACTCTTGCCCACAAAAACGACGGTCGCCAGATCGTAGAACAATTTCAATTCGCCAGTCGAATTCACCACCAGGCAATCCACTTCGCCGGGTTGCAATTGCGTTTTGAGACCGATATCGCTGCGATAAACAAATTTGACGCCTTTGTTCTTCAAATCGCGTCCCACATCTCGGCCGCGCTCCGCATGACGCGGCACGACCACCAGGAACAGGTCCGGGAACTGTTTGCGCAAACGGAGAAAAATTTCGCCCAGGATCGCCTCTTCACCATCGTGCGTACTGGCCGCCAGCAGCACCCGCGCGTCTTTCGGCACGCCCACTTGCTTGAGCATGTTGGCCACACTCACATTCGTCCGAGTTTCAAGTTCCGCGGCGTCGAATTTCAAATTTCCCACACTGCGCACCACTTCCGGTCGGCAACCAAGATCAATCAACCGCTGCGCATCCGCCTCATTCTGCACGCCCACGCCCGCAAAAGATGCGAAGATCGGGCGAAACAAAAAACCAAAACGCTTGTACCGGCGATACGACTTGTCCGACAACCGCGCGTTCACAAGAAAGACCGGAATTCCCATATCCGCCGCACGCCAGATGAAGTTGGGCCAGATTTCCGCCTCCACCAAAATAATCGCCTCCGGATAGAGCGCCGATAACGCGCGGCTCACGTATTTGCGCAAATCCAGCGGGTAATAAATCCGGCTGACGTGGCTCGGCAGCTTTTTCTTCAGCTCACCCATGCCGGTGGTGGTGGTGGTGGAAACGACGATCTTCAGGTTCGGCATGCGCGGCTCCAGCCCGCGAATCAATTGCGTACACAGATTCACCTCACCCACGCTCACCGCATGCATCCAAAGCACCTGGCGATTGGTGATGGATTGCTTGAGAATGACGTTGAATTTGCCGAAACGCTCCGCAAAGCCGGCACGCCAATTTCCCCTGCGGCGCATCCGCATAAAATAATACGGCGAAGCCAACAGGAAAAAGATTCGAAAGAGAATATTGTAAAGGGTACGCACTCCGATTCCCTAATCCGTTTCACCGATGTTCCCCAAAAGTAACATGGGGTGCCAAGTAAATTTTTAGTTATTTGCGATTTTAGCTGCTCTACCGACGAAAAAACACCAACCACACCACCACCAGCACCGGCAGCAGAAACGGCAGCGTGAATTTCCAAATATACTCCACGAAGGTCGGCGTGCGGACTTTCGCGTGCTGGGCGATCGATTTCACCATGAAATTCGGCCCGTTGCCGATATAAGTGCACGCCCCAAAGAAAACCGCACCAATGCTGATCGCGACGATGTAGTTATTCAGGGTCGCGTTGCCGAGCAGAAAACAAATTTCAATCTCTTCTTTCGTGACCGCTTTCGCGAGCACATGATCTCCGTGATATTTCTGCAGAGCCTCAAGCGTTTGTCGCACCTGCTCTGCATGTGGGCCGCTGAGGAGATTGAAATCAATCACACCCGACGCGATGTGCGCCTGCACCTGCGCAATGACATCGTGGTTCACAAATGCACCGAAGCTCGCGCTCAAAAAACTGAGATAGGTCGGCGCGTTGTCCAACACGCCCGATAGAGATCCGGCGCCCCAGTAAAATATACCCGGTGATGGCGCCTGCCCCAGCAATTCCTTTGCATTGCCGGCCAGCCAATCCAGCGCCGGCATCATGGTTGCGAAAATACCCACAAACAAAATCGCGACCTCCGTGATTGGGTGAAAATTGAAGTGATTGGATTCATGCACGGATTTTTTCGTGGTAAAATAGGAACCGACCGCTGCGCCAATCATCAACGCCTCGCGCACAAACGGCGGTTTTTGCACAAACACCGCCGCGAGGATGATCGCAAGAAACCAAAGGTTACCCAAACCCTCGAATCGCCATTCCTCCCGACCTGTTTCATATTCCCGGACTTCCCGCGGGGCACGATTAAAGTTCAAACGATCCACCACGTAAAACATTCCCAGCAGAATTCCAACACCCATGGCCCACATGGGCAAGCAATGCTCCAACACCCACCAAAATGGAACTCCGTAAATGTAGCCCAAAAACAGGGGTGGATCGCCAATCGGCGTGAGGCAACCGCCCACATTGGAAACTATAAAAATGAAGAATACCACGTGATAGGCCGTGATGCGGTACCTGTTCATGCGAATCCACGGACGAATCAACAGCATCGAAGCGCCGGTCGTTCCCAGCACATTCGCCAAAACCGCGCCGACGAGCAGGAACACCACATTGACCATCGGCGTCGCTTCCCCTTTTACGTTGATGTGGATGCCGCCCGAGACCACAAACAACGCTCCGATCGAAGCGATAAGACTGACATATTCATGCCCCGCTTCTGCCACCCTTCCCGGCGCTTTCAAACTAAAAAAATAATAAACCAGTGTGATGGCGCCGAGCCCGAAGGCCACCTTCATGTAATGCCGGGTCCACCACCGCGCAAAAAGCAGCGGTCCCAAGGCAATCGCCGCCAGCAGCACGCCAAACGGCAAAATCATCCACGGATTGATCTGGCTTGCATCCACGCATGCGAAACTACGGGGATGTGCAACCGAGTCAAACCCAAAGGGCTGCGCCGAAACAACATTGTCTTTCCTTACGAAATCAGGAACAATTAATGCTGCTTTGTTGTTCTGATTTGCTTTTTGCCGGTCGGGGCGTTAAGGCATACACAACACCCGGTCGATCGCCGAACTGATAAAATGCACGAAGCCGAATTTGACGAAGGCATTGAGCCTATCCTGCTCAAGGATTCGCGGTATACCCGCGATGCGTATGTATTCGTCCGCGACGCTTTGGATTACACGAAAAAAGGCCTCACTCGTAGCGAAGCCGTCGCGGCCGCGAAGAACGAACACATCACCGGCCAGGAACTCCTTGCCGGCATTCGCGAATACGCGCTCGCGCAATATGGCCCCATGGTCATTACCGTCCTCGAGGAATGGGGCATCACTCGCTGCGAAGATTTTGGCGAAATTGTGTTCAACATCGTCGAAGCCGGCTTGTTTTCCAAAACCGAAACCGACAGCCGGGCCGATTTCCAAAACGGATACGATTTCGACGAAGCTTTTCGCAAACCCTTTTTGCCAAAAAGCAAATTGGAACAGCCCCAGCCGAAATCTGTGCCTCAATGAATTCACGCCGCAAATTCGCGCTGTTACTTTTCTTCGCGGCCATTCTCTGCCTCGCTCATGCCATAAATCCGCAATCCGATTCTTGTACTGGTTGCGCCGACGTCTACAGCCTCTGCGAATTGCCCGGAAATCGCTGATTTGCGAATCTTATCTTGGTGCGACCAAGGTTGGCAAATCCTTGACGTAACACCCAATTCGCAACAGGCTTTGCCGACATGAAACAACTTGAGAACCAAATCGCCGTGGTCACCGGCGCCGGCCGCGGCATCGGCCGGGCAATTGCTTTGAAATTCGCCAGCGAGGGAGCGGACGTCGTTTGCGTGTCGCGAACAGCCGAAAATTCCGAGAAAGTCGCCGGCGAGGTGCGCGCACTCGGACGCAAAGCCTGGGCCATGGCCGTGGACGTATCCGACGCCGCCGCTGTCAACGCTGCTGCGGAAAAGATTCTCGCCGATTGCGGCAAAGTGGACATTCTCATCAACAACGCGGGCGTCACCCGGGACGGCCTCCTGATGCGCATGAGCGACGCGGATTGGGACTCCGTCATCAACACCAATCTCAAGGGCGCGTTCCTGTTCACCAAAGGCTTCACGCGTTCATTTGTCAAACAGCGTTCCGGGCGTATTATAAACGTGGCCTCGATCATCGGTTTGATCGGAAATGCAGGCCAGGCGAACTACGCCGCCAGCAAGGCCGGCTTGATCGGTTTCACGCAATCCGTGGCCAAAGAGCTCGGCTCGCGCGGCATTACGGTGAATGCCTTGGCGCCGGGATTCATTGAAACGGACATGACGGCAGTATTGGGCGCGGACATGAAAACGGAATTGCTGAAAAAAATTCCGTTGAACAGCCTTGGCCAGCCGGAAGACATCGCCAACGCGGCGCTTTTCCTGGCGAGTCCGGCGGCGCGTTACATCACCGGACAGGTATTGACGGTGGACGGCGGAATGGTGATGTGACAAACAAATCGAATTAGCAAGAACCTGTTACCGAACTGTTAATAAATTATTTTGATTCGGGACTTGACGCCTTTTGAATCGTGGCATAGACACACTGCAAACGAACCGAAGAATCGGAGCAAAATCATGGCTGAAAAAACTATCGAACAAAGAGTTAAAGATATCATCGTCGAGCAACTGGGCGTGAATGCGGATCAGGTTACCCCTGAAGCCAAATTCATTGAAGACCTGGGTGCGGATTCCCTTGATACCGTTGAGTTGGTCATGGCCCTCGAAGAAGAATTCGGCCATGAAATCCCCGACGAACAGGCCGAAAAGCTGCAAAGCGTCGGCGACGTTATCAAATACATCGAAGATCTGCAGGCGAAGTAATCGCGTATGATTTCGGGCAGCTTGAATCCCGAAAGTTCGGGACTTAAGCTGCCTTTTTGATTTTTATGGCCAGCACCTCGACAGAGCGCAGAGTCGTCATCACCGGTCTCGGCGTCGTGACGCCCCTCGGAAACAGCGTGGACGTTTTTTGGGATAATCTCATCGCCGGCAAATGCGGCGTGGAGAAAATCACCGCGTTCGATGCCACCCCGTTCGACACGCAAATCGCTGCGCAAGTCAAGGATTTCGACCCCGCCCCCGCGTTTCCATCGCCCAAGGAAGCCCGCCGCACCGACCGCTATTCCCAATTCGGCATTTATGCCGCCTGGCAGGCGCTCAAGGATTCCGGCCTCGACATGACAAAAACCGATCCCGACCACGTAGGGGCTTTCATCGGCTCCGGCATTGGCGGTTTGCAAACCACCAGCGAGCAATTAAAAGTGTTGTTCGATCGCGGCCCGGGTCGCCATCGAACAACACT
>Ga0207694_10003818_pt1 | contig 11919 bp, 13 predicted proteins | sample KBSC34metaG_FD_184353 | JGI IMG/M metagenome (GOLD analysis project Ga0207694, IMG submission 184353) | Corn rhizosphere microbial communities from Kellogg Biological Station, Michigan, USA - KBS C3-4 metaG (SPAdes) (version 2) | ecosystem: Host-associated > Plants > Roots > Rhizosphere > Soil...
TTGATTGAATGCGCTCATTCACGCGCAACAGATGAGGCGAGGTGTAGAGCCCCGTGCGATAACCAGCCGTCTGTACGATGCTGGCCAGCGTCGCCGCCGTGGAACCTTTGCCGTTAGTGCCGGCGATTAGCACGCTTTGCAACTTGCGCTGCGGATTGCCCAGGGCCTTGGCCAGGCGTCGCATATGAGCCAAATCAAACTTGCGGTTCGACGCAAGCTCATGGCCCAGAGCCAGCAGTCTGTTTACGGCAGATTCGTAAGTAGCGGACACAGCTCAGGCTGCCTTTGGAGCCATGAAATCGAGGGCGCGGGCAATGTATGACTTCATGTCCTTGCGATGAACAACGGCGTCCAGCATTCCATGCTGCAAGAGAAACTCGCTGGTCTGGAAACCTTCAGGGAGTTTCTGGCGAATTGTCTGCTCAATCACACGCGGTCCGGCAAAACCGATCAGCGCGCCGGGCTCCGCGATATTCAGGTCGCCCAGCATGGCGTAAGAAGCGGTCACGCCACCGGTAGTCGGATCAGTGAGCACGGAGATGTAAGGCACGCGGGCGGTATCCAGGCGAGCCAGCGCAGCGGAAATTTTTGCCATTTGCATCAGGCTAACCACGCCTTCCATCATGCGCGCACCGCCGGAAGCCGAGACCACGATGATGGGCTTGCGCTCTTTGCATGCGCGTTCAATCGCTCGAGTAATGGCTTCACCCACAACCGCGCCCATGCTGCCGCCGATAAAGGAATATTCCATGGAGCTTACAATGACAGGGCGGCCATGAATTGTGCCGGTGGCGTTTCGAATTGCATCTTTCAAGTTGGTGGAAGACTTGCTCTTTTCCAAACGGGCCTTGTAAGGACGGGTATCAGTGAAGTTCAGCGGATCGGTGGACTCCAGGTTCTCATCCTGTATCTCAATACTGTCTTCGTCCAGCAGCAGCATTAGCCGCTCGGCCGAGTTGATGCGGAAGTGATAGTCGCACTTGGTGCAGACGTTCAGGTTGTCTTCCAACTCCTTTTTCCAGATGATCTGGCGGCAGCCTTCACACTTTACCCACAGGCCTTCCGTGCGCACACGCTTCTCCTCGGTCGCCTGGATATCACTGGATTCGCGCTTAAACCACGCCAAGATTTCTCACCTTTCTAATTCGCAATGCGCCGGGGCTAAAGCCCCTCTATTTACTCTTCCTGACGCGGCCCTAAAGGGCCGCTCTTCCACCTAATATTCGATGCCGCGCTGCGCCATCACGCCTTTCTCATAGGCGTGCTTGACCTGCTTCATTTCCGTCACGGTATCAGCCAACTCAATGATTGTCGGATGCGCATTCCTTCCCGTCAAGATTACGTGAACCCCGGCCGGTTTGTGCTTTAGAGTCTCCACCACTTTGGCCGGATCAAGCATGCCATAGGTAATGGCATAGTTAATCTCGTCGAGCACCACCAGGTCCCACTTGCCGGACATAATGGCCTCATGCGCTTCCTGCCATGCAGCTTCCACCATGCGGATGTCTTCAGGATCAGTTTCAGCGCCGCCCACTTTCACAAAACCGCGGCCCATCTGCTTCATCACAAAGTTATCGCCAAAGGCCTTTACGGCGTCGAGCTCTCCGTAATGCCATGAGCCTTTCAGGAATTGCAGCATCAGCACTTTCATGCCGTTGCCGACGGCGCGCAGGGCCGTCCCCATGGCTGCAGTGGTTTTACCCTTGCCCGGCCCGGTATTTACGATGATGAGTCCCTGGTGAACGTCGCCCATATCATTTTTTCGCGCAAATCATTTTTCGCGCAGATCAGTGGCCGGTGTGGTACGGATGGCCTTTTAAGATTGTAAATGCCCGGTAGATTTGCTCCAGCAAAACCACCCGAGCCAGCTCATGCGCCAGCGTCATCTTGCCGAAGGAGAGAACCAGGTCGGCTGCGCCGCGTGCTTTATCGCTGAAGCCGTCTGCCGGTCCAACGCCAAAAAACAGGTTCTGTGTTCCGCGGTCCTGCTGGTCGCGCAGCAGGTTGGCGAACTCTTCTGAGGTGAACTGGCGACCCCGGGCGTCCAGCAATATAAGGACAGGCGCGGTGCGGCCTGTGGTATCGGCGGCCAATTCCAGCAAAGCCTGTTCGGTGTTCATCTCATGAGATTCCGCGCCAACGTAACGCGAAATGCGCTTCAGATATTCGTCAGTCAGTGCACGAATAGCGACTTCTTTGGTCTTGCCTATCCAGGCGATCTGGAGTTTCACGCCGATTTCCGCGATTTCTTTTTTGTGTTTGAACCTTTAGCACGCGTTTTGCTACGTGCGGCAGTGCGGGGCGCAGCAGACTTCTTCTTAGCTGTCGATTTTTTAGCAGCTTCCTTCCTGGACGCAGCGTGTTTCTTTGCCGCTGGCTTTTTCGCCAGATCGGCTGGCGTCAACTTGCGCGCCGACTTCCAGAGCCGCTCCAGATCGTAAAACTTGCGCGCACGCTCAGAGAATATGTGCAGGACGAAGTCCACATAATCCAGAAGCACCCATTCGGCTTGCGTATAGCCTTCCACGCTGTTTGGGCGCTGGCCCGCTTCAGCCATGAGTTTTTGCACGTCGTCAGCAATTGCCTGTATCTGGCGTGGATTGGTGCCGGAACACACAACGAAATAGTCAGTAAACGCTCCGCTGCTTTTATCCATTTCAAGGATGACGACATCTTCACCCTTTTTGCCTTCAATGGCCTTGACCGCCTGTGCAACCTGCTGCCTGGTCTGTAAACTCATCCGTTCTTATGGCTCCTGCTTGTGTGCCCCTGCTGACGGGCTTCTTGAAAAGATAGCACTTTGTCCTGGCTTGCGCCGGTACTTTCCTTGCTTGTGGCACCGACGTAAAGATTCTCTTTCTTGATGTATTCAGCCACCAGCGGCGGCACGTAGCGGCTGAGCTGTTTTACCGATTTACCGGCTGCTGCGCGAATCTGTGTGGAAGAAACCTTCTCCCGCACCTCGCCTAGTAAATGGATGGTTGCGCCCATCAAAGCGATGGTTCCTTCAGGCCGCTGTGAGCGCATGGCACGCATCATCAAGTCTGTTGGACGCAAAGATTCAGGCAGTGCACGCCCTACATCGGCCAGCGAATAGCCGGGACGGCTGACGACGATGAATTCCACTTCAGCCAGCAACTCTTCCGGCTGCCGCCATGTGCTGATGTCCTTAAAGGCATCAATGCCGATCAGGAAATAGAGCCTGTCGCTTTTCTTTAGTGTGCTCTTCAGCCGCCGGACGGTGTTGATTGAATAGTTCGGCTGCCCGGTGTGGGCATCCAGCAATGAGGCTACGAATCGCGGATCATCCGCGGTGGCCAATGCGAGCATGGCAAAGCGATGCTGGAAATCCGTGAGCTTGCGCTTCTGCTTGTGCGGCGGCAGATCAGCCGGAACAAAGTAAACGCGTCCAAGGCCGAATTTTTCCGCGGCGGTGCGCGCCACCGCAATGTGGCCAAGATGCACTGGATCAAAGGTGCCGCCAAAAAGGGCAATCTTCATGCTAACGGGTCTGCCTTTGCTTGAAGGCCCGCTGCTTGGAGATGCGCTTCATGCGTTCAGATTTCTTTTTCTCTTTGCGAGCGGAGACAGGTCTCTTTTTTGCCGGAGCATGCTCGGCGGCATAAGAGCCGGCGCGGATCTCCGCCACCATCTTGCCCAGCGCGTACTTTAGTTCAGGAATGCCCTTGCCGGTGACAGCAGAAATCTCATAGATCTTCAACTTCAATTTCTTGCAGTGCTTAACCAGCTTGGCCAGCTTTTCAGGATTGACCACGTCAATCTTCGATGCCGCCACGATCATCGGCTTCTTTTCCAGATCGGCGCCAAAGCTTTTCAGCTCGCCCATAATGACTTTGAAATCAGCGACAGGATCCGGCCGGCCGCTTGCGTCAGAGACATCAATCATATGGACCAGCACGCGGGTGCGTTCAATGTGGCGCAGAAACTGAATGCCAAGGCCGGTGCCAGTGTGCGCGCCTTCAATCAGGCCTGGAATATCGGCTACGACGTAGCTCTCTTCATCTGGCAGTTCACCTATGGTGACCACGCCAAGGTTCGGCTGAAGCGTAGTAAAAGGATAGTCGGCAATTTTGGGCTTGGCCGCCGAGATGCGGGACACAAGAGTCGACTTGCCAACGTTGGGATAGCCGACAAGGCCCACGTCGGCCAGCAGCTTCAACTCCAGCCGCAAAACTCTTTCCTGCCCGGGAAAGCCCTGTTCATGCTCCTGCGGAGCCTGGTGCGTGCTGGTGGCAAAGTGCTGATTGCCTCGGCCACCGCGTCCGCCCTGGGCCACGACCATACGCTCGTCAGGATGCGAAAAGTCATGCAGGCGCTCGCCGGTCTCATTGTCATAAACAATGGTGCCGACAGGGACTTTTAAGACCACGCTTTCGCCATCGCGTCCGGTGCAATTGGAGCCTTCACCGTGGCGTCCACGCTCGCCTTTATATTCCGGATTGAAACGGAAATGAACCAGGGTGTTATGCCGCTCACTGGATTCCATAACGATGTCGCCGCCGCGCCCGCCGTCGCCGCCAGAGGGGCCGCCGCGCGGAACAAACTTCTCCCGGCGAAAGGCCATGCATCCGTTGCCCCCGTCGCCGCCTTTGATCCTGATGATCGCTTCGTCAATAAACATGCTGTCTATATTAATTGTACAGGCGAGGGACGGATTCGCCCCGCAGAGCGGGCTTAAAGCACGGATGCGCGCCGGATTATGCCGCTGTTAATTCCGCGACGATGGCATCGCAGACTTTTCCGCCGCTGACTTGATCGAATCGGGCAAACATGGGCGAGGTATTCAGCTCAAGAAAGACCAGCTGACCCGTTTCCGGATCGGTCTTGAAATCGGCTGCGCCGAAATCTAATCCCACGCGCGACATCAGGTTACGCAGCCGGGAGACTTCCTGCGGGACCTGAGGCAACAGGATAAGTTCTGCGTCCTGGTTCACGCGATAATCCAGCGATGGGCTGCAAACTTCAAAAGCAAACTCAACGGCGCCGATCACGTAGATGCGCACTTCCGGCGGTACGAGGCGCTTCTGCACAATTGCCGGAGAGGCCGCCACTCCGCCGCGCAAATCAGTTTTGCCCAGAGCTTCAGCCAGAGAATAACAATAGTCGCCGCCACCCACCGGCTTGGCGATCATGGAATCAACCCGCTCGGAGCGGAAGCTCTCCGGTTGATTGGTGATCCTGGTTGGCGGTATTTGCAGGCCGGCCTCGCGGGCGAACACAAGCGCGGCCGGCTTATTCGTTGCGGTCTGGCACATCCCGCGATTGAACATCCGGACACGCGGCTCAGAAAGAAGCCAACCCATAATCGTGTGGTACCAGGCGGACGCTCGCGCTGAAACCTCAGGACGGGGGTCCTGCATCCCCCTGAACACGTCATGGCGAATGAATGCTGCTGTGGCCTTGAGCTCTGTGCCGGCAAACCGGGCCATGCGTTCTGCGGGATCCCAGCAGAAAGCAGGACTCTCCGAGACAGGCAGACGCAAATCCAGCAGCTCAACATTCACTCTTTGGGCGGCATGCGCCAGAACGGTCAGATTGGGATCGTCTTGACCGCCAGCCAGCAGGAGCGTCATTCTGAACCAGCTTTCGGACCCACGTATTTAGTAGGCGCCGAAGGGCCCGCCTTTGCGGCTGAAATCGGCCGGCGATGGGTTCTCTCCATCTGTTGTAGTCGGACCTTCTTCGCCAAGGGCTTCAGTCGTCAGCTCTTCTCCAGAGATGAAACTCGTTGTCTCTTCGCTAAGCGGCAGCGTTGTTGCCTGAAGCATGCGTTCTGTTGCAGCATGCGTGGCAAAATCTTCTTCGCCGGTGATCGTCGTCGTGTGGCCTTCTTCGCCCAAGGCGAGAGTGGAGAAATCGGTAAGTTTGTTCTCTGTCATATCGTGCCTCGTCCAAAAAGGTTCTAAAAACTTTGCCAGTATATTGCGCTGCCGCAACGACGTCTTCAAATTCGAGGAAAATAAATGAATGCCAGTGCTATTTTGGGAATGCCCCAGGGCTGGAGAAGAGCCTAGCTTCAGTTCCGAACGCGCTTCTTCAGCACGGTCTTCATCGCATTTAACGTGAAAGGCTGCGGGTTACCGGGTCCTCTGATAACGCACTTCGTAGTCTTGGCCGTCGACCTTGCTGACTCGCAACAAATAGAGGATGGGTGCCCAGGTGCGGCCTTCATCTTTGCTTTCTTCTTCCATGCGACTGAAGCCGCGTTCAGGCTGGTTCTGGCGATCATCCTGGATCATTGTGATGGCGTTGCCTTGCAGCGTGTAGGCCCCGTTGCCGAAAGCAGCTGTGGTTGTGACTAAAGCTTCATTGCTGGAGATGAGATCGTATTGTTGGCGGGCGGCAGCGTTGGCAAAGCGTCCGTTCCCGGCAATGGTGATCTGGTCGGCGGCAACACCCGTCGCGGAAGTCCAAACACCGGCCAGTCGTTTGCGCATGTTGGCCGTCTGATCGGGCGCGCTCCAGTTTTTAAAGCTCAGGCTATAGAAAAAACGCGGCCAGAAGTTATGCGCCAGTTCGCCCATGCAGGTGCTGACAAGCGGGTCTTTGGATACGCCGGAGATCACCGCCAGGCGGCTATCGAGTTTGGCGACGAAGACAAAGCCCAGGCGGGATTCAGGCGAGCCATGCGGCGCAACACCTCTGCGAATGATCACGTATTCCCAGCCCTGCCCGGAAACGCCATGAACGATCGAGTTCGGCATCTGAGTGCCACGATTCGTCATATTTCTCAGGTCGTATTGCTTGTACACGTCGCGGAATACATGGTCGGCCTCAGCCAGCAGATTGCCGCCGGCGGAAGGGCGCATCGGGAAGATTGAAACTACGCATCTCTCATTCGTCACCGAAGTCGGAGACATCAGGACGAGCGCGTCTGTGTATTTGGTTCCGGTCCAGGTAGGCGGGATGGTGAAGACATATTCATTGAGCGTGGCCATGCCAGTTGCAGTCGATTGGTACTGCCCCGTGCCGCTGGTATTGCCGGTGTTTGCAGACGACGCGGCGCCCGAAGCATCGGACGAGGGGCCAACGGCGGGTGTGGCGCTCTTGAGCATGGCGTTCAGCGCGGGAAGATTTTTGGTGGCCAGGTCGGGTCGGGTTGCATCCACGAATACAGCAATGTAAGTGGACCCTGATTTGGCGCTGTACAGAACCATGGTTTCGCTCTTGCTGCTACCCGGACGCACCAATTCGGCCCTGGTCCACATAAAAGGTCCGGTCACGCCGCTCTGGGGTGTGGTGCCGGGCTTTACCAGTCCGGAAAGATTTTGCCAGATCTGATTGTGCCGCTCCCGAGCATCCAGGTTCGTGGTTTCAGGAGCGGGGAAGTCCACCGCGAAGTAGTCTGCAAGAGTAGAGTCCGGCGAATAGATGCGAGCAGGGGTCGCATCTGCTTTGACAGTCCATCCCTGGGGAACGGTTACATTGAGAGCGCCGAGTTGGACAGGCCGACCGCCCTGAGCAAACAAGGGGATGGTGAAGAGAAACCAAGTGAAACAGAGCCCCTGACAGAGTTTGCGTGTGGTCATGTCACCTCCGTCCGCAGGCTGATGCGGGACCAATTCATCCCGCAGCCGAAGCTGGACTTACCCGAGGGCAATATAAATATGCGCACTCACAATACCGCATGGATACCGCGTCAACAAGGAGATTTCGCGAAGGGCAGACTCGCTTGAACCCCTCATTTTTTTGCCTGGGCCGCCATGCGGCGCTGCATTTCTTCCGGCGAGACATCTTCAAGATGAACTGCGACGGTCCATTTATGTCCCCACGGATCTTCAATGGTGCCGGTGCGATCGCCATAAAACTGGTCAGCCACGGGCTTCTTGATCACCGCACCCTTGGCGACGGCCTGCTCCACCGTCTTGTCTACGTCATAGACGTAAAGCAGAAGGCCCACCGGAGAATTGCCCAGCGTCTTGGGTCCGACAACATCCATTTCTGGAAATTCATCGGCCAGCATAACGAATGAGTCTCCGAATTTAAGTTCGGCATGGCCGACACGCCCATCCGGCTGCGGCATGCGCATGACTTCCACGGCGCCAAACACCTGCTTATAGAAATCGATTGCGGCAGCAGCGCCTTTCACCACAAGATAGGGAGTTACGTTGTGATAGCCTTCGGGAATTGGTTTTGTTTTTGTCATGACGAATCTCCTCTTAGAAAATTTGTGCGATGCCGCAGCCTTACATTCTGGTAAGACGGCACACCGCGCCCCAAGGACGCGAACCCTGGCGTCCATTTGACTCCGGTAGTAGAGACATTAACCTCAGGAAGAATGGAAGCCGTTTGATCCCCGCCGCTGTCTTCAGCATGGAATAGACCTCAACGGCCTTCCAGCCAGACGGAGTAAAGAACTCTGGGCCTTCTTCCGGCCCGAACTTCAGCGGCGAGCCCGCCTCGCTCAGCGCACCAAGGTTCTTTTGCAGCATCTTGAGCAATCCGGGGGAACAGAGGTCAATGGCCCAGTCTTTAAAAGTGCTCTGTGCTGCAAGATCGCGCGCAAGTGTGGACACTTCGTCGCGTGTCAGGTAAACCAGAAGACCTTCAGTCAGCACCAGAGCTTTTTTCGCGTTGCTGCCCAGCCTATGGATCAGCGCATGTCGGGCGTTAACATCAGCCAGATCCATGCGGACCCTTTCCAGCGCGCATCGTGGTTTTTCCCCGGCAAGAACTTCTTCTTTGTAATCGATCATTGTCGGAAAATCGACTTCAATCCACTGCAATGATGACGGCAGATCCATGCGATAAGGCCGTGTGTCCAAGCCAGCCGCCAGGTTGATCACCGTGTCTGTTCCCTGCTTGATTTGCTCGGTGACGATCTGATCGAAGCGTACGGTGCGGGCCGTGTATGGCCATTCATAACGCAAGCCGGCCTGCATGCCTTTTGCAATCTGCTCACCGCGCTCGCCGGCAAGCTTGCGGGCAAAAGGATCTCTGAAGAGGGCGTCCTGCCGCTCAGTTTCACGCGCACGAAAGACTGCGACCCACAGCGCCGTGTCAGAGATATTTCGGATCAGCGGTTGTTCCTGCTTTGCCATTCTCCTGCCTCTCGCCGCGCGTGCGACTTGCGTGTTGCAACGATTCTTATGGATGCAGCGCTGTTTGTATTGTAAAAATTTGACCTATTGATGAATAGGCACGTGATTCAAATGATCCGTCTTCTGCGCCAGATAGGCCGTAGGATTGATGCCGGAAAACTCTTTGAAATCGTGGATAAAATGCGCCTGGTCAAAATAGCCGCAACTTGCCGCCATATCCACCCAGGAAAATTCTGCCCCCCTGCGAATATTGTTCAAGACCTGCTGAAAGCGCCGGACGCGGGCAAAGAGTTTCGGCGTTAGTCCAACCTGGTTGGAGAAAAGCTGGATGAAGCGGCGCGAGCTGATGCCAATGTGGTCGGCAATATCTGCAATAGCAGGAGCAGTATGGATATTGCGAAAAAGACCCAGCGCGCAATCGACCGCGCAATGCCGTTCCAGCGGGCGGAACGCTTGTTCAAGCAGGCATTCTTCAAGCACTTGTAATTTCTTTAACGGCGGTTGCGCCTCAAGCAGGCGCTCCCGCAGCAATCCTGCTTCATGGCCCCACAGATCTTCCAATGAGACGTGGAAATTGTGCAGCTCACTGGCAGGCATTTTGAAGAACGGAAACGCGCCGCCGGGCTTGAAGTGGATGCCGATCACCGAAGCTTGCTGCGCGGTATCGATGACAAAAAAACTGGAGTGAGGACCGCAAAGCAGCGCGCCCGGAAGCCGCACGTACTTATCCAGGTTCTCACGATCGTAAATTCTGGCTTCGTTTTGCTTCAGGTTGATGACCAAGTCAATCGAGCCGTCTGGCATGAGGCGTTCTTTGCTGTGCGGTCCGGGAGAGTAGCTATCGTAAAACCAGAAGAGATCAACAAAGTTGCTGAGCGGCGCCTGCGGAATGTGGGTAAAGGACAGCATGAGACGAAAAGATTGTAGCCCTGAGACTGTTACGAACCAACCTCGCCGACTAACGGAACTGGCGCCGCTCAGCCGCTGGTTTCAACTCTGAATGCCATTGACGGCGCCATCACATCCAACATGGCGATTATGCCCGCGGCGAATGGATCAATCAGTATTTTTGGGTCGAACCCGACGCACCTGGTCATGGGTGATCTCGGGATATTCAGGGCGCTAGTCAAAACAGAAAGCTTAGCCGCGAATCTCGCGGATAAACAGGAATCCCGCCGGATTATTCGCCTTCTCCGTTGTTTGTTGAAGGTATCGAATCCCCCAGTCCGCATTTACTTTCCACTAAGAATAATTGTTTCCTCAGCGAGGTAGGGGATCGCTCGCTCTGTTCGGGACTGCGGAGAAAGCCCGATTGCTGACCACTGAATGCTGCTTTACAGTATTCGTGATGAAGAAACTCAGGGTGGGAATACTTTTCGGCGGACGCAGCGGCGAGCATGAAGTTTCCCTGCTGTCCGCGGCGTCTGTCTTCAACGCCATTGATAAAGATAAATATGATGTGGTGCCGATCGGAATCACCAAGGAAGGTCGTTGGCTGACTGACAGTCACGCCGAGCAGTTGCTGCGGGGAGAAAAGTCTTCCCCTGAAGATGGCCGCCATCTTCGCGCCGGCGATCCGGAAGCCACGCCCGGAGCTGTGGTGCTGGCCAAGGGTGAAGCCGTGATTGTGCCGCCGGTTCCGCAGGCGCACGGGCTGGTTCCCTTTGAGAGCGCAGCGGTCACCTCGCAAAAAGGCATCGACGTGGATGTGATCTTTCCCGTGCTGCACGGCACGTTTGGCGAGGATGGCACGATTCAGGGCCTGCTGGAGTTGGCGGACATCCCTTACGTTGGCGCGGGCGTGCTTGGCTCTGCCGCGGGCATGGACAAGGACATTATGAAGCAGCTCTTCGCCTTCGCCGGGTTGGAAATCGTGAAGCACGTAACGATCCTGCGCAGCCGGTGGGAAAGCGATCCGAAGAAGGCCAGCAAGCTGGTTGAGAGCAAGCTCAAGTATCCGGTGTTTGTGAAGCCCGCGAACCTGGGATCATCCGTCGGAATTTCCAAAGCCCACGATCGCAAGGAATTGGGGCCGGCGATTGAAGAGGCGGCCAAATACGATCGCAAGATCGTGATTGAGCAGGGCGTTGGCGGGAAAAAGCACAAGGCGCGCGAACTGGAGTGCGCCGTACTGGGCAACGATGAGCCGCAGGCATCCACGGTGGGTGAAATTGTGCCCGCAGCGGAGTTTTACGACTACAACGCCAAATATATTGACGAAGGATCGCAGCCGGTGATCCCGGCAAAAATCAGCAAAAAACAGATGAAGGAAGTGCAAGGAATGGCCATCAGGGCGTTCCAGGCAGTGGATTGCTCCGGACTGGCACGGGTCGATTTCCTGATGGACCCGAAAGGCGGAAAGCTTTATTTAAATGAGATCAATACCATGCCGGGGTTTACTTCTATCAGTATGTATCCCAAAATGTGGGCGGCATCAGGACTTGAATATCCAAAGCTGATTGACAGGCTGATTCAGCTGGCGCTGGAGCGGTATAAGGAAAAGAAGAAGAACCAGTACAGCAGAAATTAACAGAAGTTTTGCAACCCGGGCCCGTTTGCTACGTAATGATTGAGCAGGAAGTGGCGAGCAAGCATGGCAAGTGCTCTTAGAACGATTCTTATAGTTTCTGCGCTGGCAGCCCCGCTCGCGGCCCAGAACACGCCAGAAGACCCGCCGCCCGCCATTGTTGAAGGCAGTGTCATCAACATCCAGAACAGCCGGACGATTCCACGCGCCACGGTGACGCTGCTGCACCTGAAAGGAACGGGCAGCAAATCACAGCGGGCGGACGGCAGCGGCCATTTCCTCTTCAGGAACGTGGAGCCCGGCATCTACCGGCTGATGGCCGACCGCGCA
>Ga0207694_10003819_pt1 | contig 11919 bp, 27 predicted proteins | sample KBSC34metaG_FD_184353 | JGI IMG/M metagenome (GOLD analysis project Ga0207694, IMG submission 184353) | Corn rhizosphere microbial communities from Kellogg Biological Station, Michigan, USA - KBS C3-4 metaG (SPAdes) (version 2) | ecosystem: Host-associated > Plants > Roots > Rhizosphere > Soil...
CTCCAAGAATACAAGCTCCTGCGCCGCTACCAGTTGGACCCGTTACTGTTAAACCGGTGCCACCAATGCGGCCAAACTCAAATGAATTGGTTGCTGTAGTGGCCCCGGTCCAGGCAACAGTGTTGAAAGTACCTTGATTTATAGTGCTGCCAGCCGGAACGGTTATCAGCCCCTGATTAGCTCCAGAACTTACAACTCTAATTGTATTTGTGCCTGATGCCGTCCAGTGAATTGCATTACTGACTGTCAATGAACTTGGTGAGTTTGGGAGAAGGATTATATTAGGGGCAATAACATCCAGCGTTCCAATCGTGAACGAAGATGAGTTCGTACCGAAACTATAAGGACCAGCAGTCGCTAAACTGCTGAATGTATTTATGGTCACATGCCCAAAGACCGTTCCGGAAGGGGTGTTTATGTCAGCACCTGCTGTTCCGGTGGACTGAAGTATCAAGTTAGATGTTCCGGGCGTGAGCGTCATGTTTGTTGCAGTGGGACCAAACCATAAATTGCCCGTGCCTGTGACTGTCCAAGTCCCGCTGCCCATCTTCAATGTTCTCACGCCGGTGCCAGAAACGTTGAGGCTCCCGCCGGGCAGGCATTGTCCGCAGATCGTTATATTATTGTTGTTCACGCTAAAATCTAAGATACAGCCGGTAGTTGAGGCTGTGCAGGCTCCCATGGTTAAGTTGGCGATGCTCGGATTCGTGTTCACCGTGATGGTGCAAGTGGTGCCTCCAGTACAAGTTGCGGCATCGAAAATTACACTATCTACCGATCCCGGCACGGATGCGCCTGTGGCTCCGCCGCTGGAAGTAGACCACATAGCCGTTGACGATGCATCCCAGGTACACGTCGTCGGGCAAATGCCAAAACGGTTAGCCGCGCTCGCGCTGCACGTCAGAACACCTAAAATGAACAGGCTGAAAAGCAGACGTTTCATCACGCTGCCCTCTCTAGCCAAGCAGGAAAGTTGTCATTGAGGTTTTCGTGAAAATCCCGCCACAGAAGCCATCCGCCAAGGATGCAGCCCCCGCTTCCGCTATTCGTTATTGCAATGCCTGTATTTATGCCTTGATCGAAAGAATTAGTAGCAGTCGGCGCGCCGGCCCAATGAGTATTAAATAGAGTGGCGAAACTCATAGTGCTGCCAGCGGCGACGGTGAAAGTTCCATTTTGGATTGCAAGCCCACCTGAGCCCGAGCCAAGCAATGAAAGCGCGTTAGTAAAAGTCGGAGTGCCGTTTCCAAAATCGAGAAAGTTCGGAGTCAACACGCTCAACGTACCGATTGTGAATGTGTTGTTTGAAAAACCCATTATTCCACCGCTGGCAGGGGTAAGCTGTGCGGCTATCGTAATGTGCCCGTATGTGATGCCATTGGCGGTAGTAAATGTACCAGCTTGAATATTATTGACTTGAAAGATTAAATTAGACGCCCCCGGCGTAAGCGTAATGTTAGTCGCCGTAGCTAAGGTCCAAAGTGTTCCAGTGCCTGTAATCGTCCAAGTACCACTACCCATTTTTAAAGTTCTAGTACCTGTGCCAGTTAAACTTATAGTAGTTGCAGCTAAATTATTATTATTAACACTAAAATCTAAAATACAGCCTGTTGTAGAAGCGGTGCAATTACCCATAGTTAAAGATAATATATTGGGGCTAGTATTAACTGTAATTGTGCATGTTGTTCCACCAACACAAGTTGCACCGTCCAAAATAACTGCATCAGCAGAACCCGGTACAGAAGCTCCTGTAGCTCCCCCGGTAGTAGTACTCCACATAGCTGTAGAAGCACCATCCCAAGTACAGGTAGTAGCACATACAGCAAAACGATTGGCTGCATCAGCTAACGTAACAGTACATAATAAAAATAGCAGACTAAATATAAAACGTTTCATCACTTGTATCCGATGTTAACATTCATCGCTGAAGCTGTAGCATTGGTGGTATCAGTTTGTGCGTAACCACCTGTAACACAAATTGAAATTCCAGTGGCAAATGCTATACCTGTAGGCCAAAAATCTAATAAACCAGCACCATTAGCTGAAAATGGAATAGAATTTTCATAAACTAAATTAGTAGCAGAGTTACAACCATTAAAACCAGTTCCAGCATTATATAAACGAATGTATTGAACAGTTGTTTGCGTCGCATTACCTGTGACAGAAATTTTATAAACTTGTCCAGCACCGTTCTTAATATTGGCGTGATTATCTGATGCAGTTGGTTGGAGAAAAAATACAGACAAACCACCAGAGGTAGTTGGTAATTCGTTAATAGGTAACTGTCCTGCTGTTCCACCAGTAGGAACAGTCCCATTAATACCAGTGATGTTAGTAGCTGTACCTTGAGTACCAATAGGAGGTTGAGTAGAACCGGCTGAAGCATTTAAAGTAAATGTTTCAGTGCCACCACTTATAGCTGACAAATTAACGCGAACTTGTTGAAAACCAGCAGATTGACAAGTCCATGACCCATTGGCGTTCCCACCTGTAACAATTGTACCAGTGGCGTTAGTAACTACGCATGGAATAGTAAACCAATTACTATTATCAACTGTTCCTTGAAATGTAAATGTTAAACCAGTTCCGCTACCTGTTGCTTGTACTCCAACTGATCCAGCACCTTGCGAATTAACAGCAAGATTACCAGCGCCAGTAAAATTAGTAGGACCAATAGCAACATCATTAGGCGGTGAATTAACAGTAACTTTAGTTGCTCCAATTGAAACTGATGAAGATGAAGTCACATTTTGAGCATGAGCTATCCCTACACTAAGAAACAGCGCAGCTAGAATTTTAAATATTTTCATTGCACTGATCCTGAAATGAAGGCGGTTATAACGCCAGTTGTTTTAGTAAAACAAGTATTAGCACTAGTCACGACGGCTGTAATACCAGTACCGAATACGCCGGGCGGACCGGGAGCATAGTTAAGTGACGCTATTCCATTCGGAGCTAAAGGCGCACAAGCCAATGGAGTTACCGCACCGTCAACAGGAGCAGAAGTAGCATTAAGCAAAACAAAAAAGCCTTGAGTGGCTGTTAAATTTACTGCATAAGCAGAGTAAACATTTCCGGCACCAGCTTTTAATACATGCGAACTTTCTCCTGCTGCGGAAACAGTAGGAGAAATACCTATCAAAGCTGATGAAGATGGACTTGTCGATGTTAGAACAGGCATCATCCCCGCGATACCTTGAACAGTTACTACACCTGTAGCAGCAGTTCCGGCAGTTCCTTGACCCGAGACAACCCAAGGGACCGTTCCTTGTGTGACTGATCCCCCGCTACCGCCGCTTGAAGCAGTTCTTAAATTGCCGCTTAAATCGAAACTTAAACCTCCTACTTTACCCTCAACAAAAGTAGGAGCAGTAGCACTAGCTATACCGCCAACTGGTAAAGGACCATTAGCAGCACCAGTAACACTTGTTCCAACAGGTTGACAGGATGTAACGCCAGTAGTCGTATAATAGCATGGATTGCGTTGTGATTGGGCTTGTGCTAATTGTGGGAATAAAAATAACCCCAAAATTAATAGCGATAGTGCAAGCATAGAAACTGGCACTATGCAGCCATATTGCTTTTTCATAAAATTTAAATCCTAAAATTTTGCCGGTCCCTTTCGGAACCGGCGAGTTTGGGGAAACTGTTATGCCGTCGCAATTCTCTGCCAGAAACCGGCTTTGATGCATTTAAACACGGCAGATGTTAATGTAGCCATATTAACAGATGCAGCATAAGTAGTTGCTGCATTTTGTATAGTATCAGCACCAGAGCCATAAATGATAGTAGTATTAGCACTGTTATTTAAAACCCATACTTCTGCACCGGGATAGGATACCGGCAATCTAGCGCCAGCATTGTTAGCTGATCCGGCTTTAATCTCAATATTAGAGCCGTCAATAGCTACTGCATCGCCTTGAGCTACGCCAAGAGCCGTCAATGATTGAGCGGAATTAAGCTGATCATTCAAATTGTTAAAATCAGCACCACTGATCAGTTGACGGCTATTTGTATAGCGCGACGGGGGAGATTTAGGTATCATGATTGAATAATCCTTTCTAGGGGTTAAATGATGAAAGGATTACTGTACCCGATACCAAGTGGTATTGGAAAGACGATATACCCACTCAACACAGGAAGCCCCGCCTGTAGCTACTGGAACCAATAATGCTGTAGGAGCATTCAAAACTGTAGTACCAGCGCCAGCCGTGACAGTTAAGGCAGTCACAATCTGAGTAGTACAAATGCCCATAAGCTGATTATCAACTAGCAAAGAACTACCAGAACCAACAGCAGGGAATACAACAGTTAAAGCTGCAATTGTTCCAGCAGGCTCAAGGATCAAGCGACGCTGTAAGTTAGTAAGAGTTAGCGTAGCCCCGGTAAGAGGCGCGGCATACTGGTGCGGTCCCGCACCAAGAGCAGGCATCGGAATATTAACAGTGTTTGGAGTGCTGTTATTAGTAATATTAGTATCAGCAGGGACCGTTTCCGCACCAGTCAAGCGAGAAGGGCCAAGTGGCTGAAGTTGATTGCATACGCCATTGTTACCTGTGCTAAGACAAATGGTGCCATCATTACCAACTACAGGAAAACCCTGAAATGCACCACCAGCATAAGCAATGCCAATAGCAGCAATTAAAGCAGCAGTAGAGAGACCAAGTTTTTTTAACATATCGTAGCTCCCAATTTTTCGCACTATTGCGAAAGGTTTAAAATCAGATACTAACGCGAACCTCCAGCAACCAATTTTAAAGTAATTGGCGATGGATTTTCATTTGCTATTTCTGATTTAATATTAGGAGCTTGATCTATTACTACAGCAGCTTTCACTTCTGGTTTAACTAATTTAATTATCATTTCGTTATGAGTAAAGGTCTTAGTAGAATTATCAATTTCAACTTTACCAGTATAACCTAAAATTTCAGAATATAATTTAAGAGCAGCTATCCTATCCTTGGTTTCAGCAACAGGAACTAATCGGCCACTCGAAATTAAAATTTTTTCCTCGGCAAGTGCCAGCACCTTAGCCGCGAGTTGCTCCCTGTCAAGTGGCGGGGAGCTTAATTCAACCGTCTTTAGGTAAACGTCACGCGACGCAACTACTACAGGATCATTGAGCCAATTAAAACTTATCCACAAAGCTTTGCTGGTATCGTCGCCAGCTAGCTTACAAGCGGCCTCAAAAGCGTTAGCAGCTTTCGCCAACTCAACGCCAAATTGCTTTTTTAAATTTTCATCACTCTGATAAGCAGGGGTTTCGAGCGGCGCTATTTGCCATGGCGACTTCGGATCAATCTTTTCATTCCAGCCGCCGACCGGCGCAAAAACATCCGTCTTTGGCTTCTCAACACTAAATGTAGATGGTCCCCAAGGCTGCATTACCCACACATAGCAGAACTTTTTAAAAGAAAAAAGCCCTCTCTGTTTAGGAGAAGGCTTTCAACCCTGTGCTTTACCAATTGGGATCAGGACCAATCGCGAATTTGATTTGAGTACATCCGTCAAATCAATCTATGGCGATCACTCTAGTTACTCTTAAGTTGATTGTCAAGAAGCCGCAGGAGTGCCAGCAGTGACTGCACCAGAGACAACAGCGGCATTGCTGGTATCAAGCTTAAGAATGTTGTCCATGGTATCGCTAAGAGCCTGTAGCTTTACCGGATCAGTACCAGCAGCCGCTAGTTGGCTCTTAAGATCAGCAATGGTAGCATTCTGATTATTGACTACCGTAGCCACGGCATTGTCTAAGTCAGTATCGCTTGTAATTTTAGCAATTATAGTGTCTGCTTTAGCCTTAAGATCATCAAGAGTTGGCATGATTAAGTCCCTTATCTGTTGCAACAAATCATCATCATAGTGGTAGTGATGGTGAATGTGGATATGCATAAGCTTTCCTTTCTCATATCCACTCACAGGCATATCTTTAATTTAAACGAATGACAAGCACGCCGTCACCATCGGCCTTGATATTTTCGCCAATCTCATCGTCTTTGCGAATAACTCTTACTGCGAAGTTGGGGCCAATGAGCTTAGGACGCAAACCAGAGCTAACAGTCAGCTTTGGGTTATCACCGTCCATTTGAATTGATCCATCTGGATTACGCACTTTGACATTAACAGTAAAGTTTTCTAAAATATCATCGCCTTCATCATTCTTTTCAACTTCAGAATTTTGTACTCTGAATTGCTGTACTTGCTTGTGAGTAGCCCATACAAGCTTATCCATTGTATTGTTAGGCTCTAGCGGAATAAAAAAGCCTTGACCATCGGCTAAATCCGCAAACGGATAAAGAAATACGCTATTGCTCAACTCATACTTAGCATTGTCAATTATTTTAAATTCTTTTTTTTGGAGCATCTACAACGGGCTTATCTTTATTAGCTTGATATGCTGCCCATTCTTTTGCTTTACTGTCATCAGTTGGATTGGTTTGCTTAAGCGCATTCATAGCTAGTTCCTTTTCAATTGAGAGGAATGGGCTAGAACGCATTAAAACTTAAAAAGTTCCATCACGGAATTGTGATTTAAATTTATTGGTGCGCTCTGAGGGTTTCGAACCCACACTCCATAGGAACGGCGTCTTAAGCGCCGCGCGTCTACCAGTTCCGCCAAGAGCGCAAAACTATTCAAACACTTTGCTGATTACCATCTGCTGAATAACAAATTGCTTAAATGCGTTTGGGCTAGCATGATATTGAATATGAAAGCCTTCAGCGTAAGCTTTAGTTAATATATCCAAGCATGGCTGTATAGCCTCTCGCAATTCTCGCCTAATCTCGTTAGCTCTATCTTGATCAGATTTTGTAGTTACTAATTGAATAGGGTCGCTCATTTTATTTTTCCTTTAACTCCCTTTTGATACTATTAAAATGACGACCAGCAGAAGGCGCATTAATCAAATCATCGTAAGTTGATTTGGGTACGTCAACATAAGTATAAGTTCTGCCGGTTTTAAATATTACAGATAGCTCACATTCCATGTCATCATAAGAACAGCTTGTTAACATAGCACTATCAGGGAAAGGATAAGTATAAATTGTCATTTCTCATTCTCCATTCTATTCGTCACAATGCAACCTGTATCAGAAAAATTTGCTCTAACTCTTAGCTCTCTAGCCGCCTCTTGACATTGCTCAATATCAGTATAGATCACAGGATATTGAGCTTGAGCCTCAATCCAATAGCAACTAATAGCATTACAAGTTAGACCAATGATAACATATGCCATCATGGTTTAACTTGCTCTGCTTCAGCATCAATAATAGCTATTGTTTCTACACTACAATGATTAGTCAAAGCCCAAAAAGTGATACGTCCTAGCCATTTTCTATCATCAGCATCGCCATAATTAATTCGCTTCTCAACTATTGGCTTATCATCATGCTTAAGATCATAAACAATAATTAAAGCCTGAAGATTTTTGTTGATTTCTCTAAGGGGAATGTTTTCAGCGCCATTACGGTATTCAACCATTTTTATTCTTTCTGATTTAATTATTAAAAAGGCCGGAAGTGAGAAGGCATATCACTCCCGGCCTGTGCATATAATATATTTACGTTATGAAGGGTTTTGCACCCTCCCCCTCGCAATTACTCTAGTATTACCAACTTACTTAGTACGCGCAATCAACGCACCATCAGCCGGAGCAGTCCATTCGCCGTACTTTTGACCACCAGTAACAGGGCGAATAGTAAACTTGCGTTCATACTGCTTAACCGGCAACGCAACAGTTTCTACGACCTTCTTACCATCCGGCCCAATTAGAGCCTTATGAGTAGTCTTGTCGCGTACTGCGCGGGTTACAGTCTTGGTCTTACCAACACCGTTTTCCATTTCCTGAGTAGCATACTTGTTATTCTGTGCGGATACAGTGCTACCCAATGCCTTTACAGCATTACCCTTGGCGTGTTCTGTATTAGCAGAGAAGAACATACCACCAATCGGCAATTCAGCAAATGGGTACTTAGTCGGCGCACCAGAACCGGACGTATTGCCACGCTTCTTAGCTTCCGGCAGAACGGCACCAGTGATGATTGCATAAGTAGATGCAGGAGCAGCACCAACAGGAGCCGAAACGCCATTAGCCAAATATGCGCCAGCAGCAGCCGTTGCACGAACAGCCGCCTTGGTATTATCACTCGGATCAAGCATCGCAGTATTGACTTCAATCAGCGGCGGAACGTGCTGAAGCATCGGCAACCCATCAGGCTGCGAAACAAAGCTAACCGTACCAGCTACAATCTGCGAAAGCAGTTCCTTGTTAATTCCGTCACTCGTCACACTCTTTGCACTCTTAGCCATTTAACCAATTCCTCTTTTTATGATTAGTGGGGACCATTCCCCTCAATTTCAATAACTACCTATCTAACAGTTTGTTTCTTTTCGTCAAGAGATTTTTGCTCATGTGAAATAGAATTTTCAGTTTTCCCCGGACAATCTTCATAGAGCGCAAAACCTTCAGCAGAACAAACTTTACAAAACTCAACTCTCTGTTGACCATCCATATAATAGGCGAGAGTATGAGGTTTTGTCACCTTTTCGCCTCATTATCATTACCAGCCGTCATTTTCGCATAAGGATAACCAGCCATTGTAATTTTTTGATTAGCCTTCTCTATATAAATCAAAATGCCTTTAGCTCTAAATGCTTTTCTAATGTAGTCGCAATATGCTCTAAAGGTATCATAACTAGGCCGCTGATCCATTCTTTTTATCCTCATAAGTTTTAGCTAATTCCTCTAATGACATACTATCATTATCAGCTAGTTTAACCATAAAAATATGAGACTGAGGCTTTCCATTACCATCAGTTTGTATCTCATTCCAAAGCCTAGCTACAGGACCGATCAAGCTAGGTTCCCATACAAAATATTTAGTCATTAAGCATTTCCTCTAGTATTTCTTTTATAGCTACTTCAAATGAAACACTTTGCATTTTTATTTTTAATTTTTCATATGCATAATTAACAATAGCTTGAGTAACTTTTTCGCATTCTAACTTTTGAGCATCTGTTAAATTTAATTCACTCATTCATCAAATCCTTAGCATCTTTCTTTGGTTGCTTATCGTCATACCATTCGGGATGCCTTGGATCATCACGCCAGATCGGACTTTCCACACCATCTACATTAGCTCCATAAAATCGCGCATGAATGGCTACGGCTAATTCAGTGGCTACCTCGTTTACTTGTATCGGCTTGAGGCCGGGAAATTTTTTTCTGACTGCATTTTTAACCATTGTTCTTATAAACCGTCGATAGATCGTCGAATGCATTTAGCCACCCGCTAAAATTATTAAAACTGCCCACACTATAGCCAAACTTGTGAAAATTGCAATGCCCTTGACCGCTTCCTGAATGAACCATAGTTCCATTTTAACTCTAGCTCCTATTGTGTGGGTAGAAGCTAGACTTAAATTATTAAAATTTGATTAACTTTTCACTGATCCATATTCCAGCGCGGCGCAATCTTTGCGTAGACAGATTTGATAACCTGTCCATTTTCTTCTTACACTTAAGATGATACTTTTTACGATTAGTCTTGTGATGCTCTACAATAGGCTTACCGCAATGTAGGCATATAGTCGTATCAGAGATTTGCCTATAGTTAGGCATGAGGCTGAATTATAATTGCTGCAATGAAGTCCGCTGCTTCATCATAGGTGGTTGCAACAGCAAGCTGCCTAGCTGCTGATCTTTTACCATTAATCATCCTAGACCGATTACGATTAGTAGTCGCATTATGCCTTAGCCATTTGACTAATTCTAGTCGCATTTCTTCAGCGGTGTTGGCTTGGATTATGAATGGCATTTAAGTTTCTTTCCAAGGTGTAGGCCAATACCCATCTCTAGGATATTGAGTTTTTGGTCTTCCCATAGCTCGCCATTCATTAAAATTAAATTCAGATACCCATTCCGCTAGCTTACTATGGCAAGCTTTTACATAAGCTTCATAAGCTTCTTTTTCTGTTATTTTGTCATTCATTAATCTAACGCCCATTTACATTGAGCATCCATAGCTAATTTGATAGCTTCTCGCAAAGTGTCTCCCTTAACTACTTCTTTAAATACACCTATAACACACCATTTACTCTCAATACGCTTTACTGTCCATAGATAATGTTCAATTAAATCTAACATTTCTGTATCATTCATTTGCTCAATCTCCAAAGTTCTCTAGCTAGATCATAAGTAGGATCATCTTCATTTTCTTCATAGCTACAGCCATTAATTTCTAATTCACCATCAATCATTATGATGGTCCATTCTCCTACCTTAATTTCAAAGTTGTCTTTATCTTTTGATGATATGAGTTCACTCATTTGCTCATTTCCTCTATATAATCCCGAACGTTCTTCCTGATCTTGCCATGCACTCGCCAGTCACTAGGCGTAACTGACATGAACAGTTTTCGCGATTGACCATTGAAGTAAATGAAACCTACAATGTTCTTTGATCGAACCTCATAATCAAAACTAGCACCAAGCCTATGCGCTTCATGGGCTGCGCTTTCAACATGCTCTAGACGCTTAGCCATTTTAATTAATTCTCCCAAGCTTCTACCAAGGCTTCAGCTTCAAAACTAGACATATTAAACTGTTCCTGAAGAACTTCAATAGCATCCATTCGAGTTAGTTCCTCAATCATGAATGCGTCAAACACAGCTTCTTTAGTTTCATATTGAAACATTCCTTATTCCCTCCATTAAAAATTAAAGCAGGGGCTTTGTCTGCCCCTGCTGTTAGAGCCTTCAGTAATCAATCATTTCCATCAATTCCGCCCAATCACCTTCCGATACCGTCATTGTAACCATAGCTTCAGTATCGTCAATGCGTTCATCAGCATAGGCACGTTCAATCATGGTTTTCAGATGACTTTTCAGGTTGCTCTTGGGTTTTGAAGTCTTACCTTCCTTGCCTTCACCGTTGCCTTCTGTATCCTTCGGCATGGCTCGCTTGCGGCCTTGCGCTTCAGCGTTCGCTACTGCTCCCGATAGTTCTGCAACCGTCAAGGCAACATCACCATTATGCTTCTTAAAGGTTGATAGAACCATGCTAGCAGAAGCTTTGCCTTCAGTAATGAACTTTTGAAGCACTACCGGCAATGTCAACAGTTCAAGCAACTGACTAACACGACCACCTGAAATACCAGCCTTCTTAGCAATGTCCTGCTGAAGCCAACCAAGATCAAGCAACCGCTTAAATACTTTTGCCTGCTCAATACCAGTCAGAGCCTTGCCGGAATTGTACAGGATTTGACCGAAAATCCTGTCAGCATCATTAGCAAAGCGATCTTCACCAACTACCGGAACAGTCTTGACTTCATGACCGTTCTTGATAGCTAGCATGATAGCACGATACCGACATTCACCATCCACAACATAAGGAATATCGTTTTCGACGCTGACAACCAACGCGCGCTTTACGCCAACTTCAGCAATCGACTTGCTCAATTCCTCAATGTGCTGCTGATTAGCCGGATCAGAAAAATCCCGACTATTCCAGCCTTCCTTGATCTGCAATTTTCGAGGATCAATCTTGTATTGATCCGTTCTGCCTTCTGCGAAGTCCTTGAGAGCCATGTAATAACCTTTCCTGTTGAAGTGCTTTAATCATTAAAGGGGTTACAATTGATTGTCAACTATTATTTATCGCCTCATAAACATTTTTCCAATATTCACTAGGCTTATGAGACTTAGTATTAAAGGTTGTCATAGCTGCATTAAAAACTTCTACTTTTGCACCTTCTTTATCTCCATTGTAGAGATTTAGCAACATTTTAGCATATTCTTCTACTGTCCTATCCATTTTATCATTCTCCATTTTGCATTCATACATTAGCCACTTTAATTATTTAAGTCAACTATTATTTTAGTTTCAGTTGACCACCTTGGCTAACCGGCCTATCAAACCT
>Ga0207694_10003821_pt1 | contig 11918 bp, 7 predicted proteins | sample KBSC34metaG_FD_184353 | JGI IMG/M metagenome (GOLD analysis project Ga0207694, IMG submission 184353) | Corn rhizosphere microbial communities from Kellogg Biological Station, Michigan, USA - KBS C3-4 metaG (SPAdes) (version 2) | ecosystem: Host-associated > Plants > Roots > Rhizosphere > Soil...
GTCGGCGGCATCGAGGCCGAGGCGGCGATGCTGGGCCAGCCCGTATCGATGCTGATCCCCGAGGTCATCGGCTTCAAGCTGTCGGGCAAGCTGAAGGAAGGCACCACCGCCACCGACCTGGTGCTGACCGTCACGCAGATGCTGCGCAAGAAGGGCGTGGTCAACAAGTTCGTCGAGTTCTACGGCCCGGGCATCAGCGCGCTGGCCTTGGCCGACCGTGCGACCATCGCCAACATGGCGCCGGAATACGGTGCGACCTGCGGCTTCTTCCCGATCGACAAGGAAACCATCCGCTTCCTGCATCTGACCGGCCGCGACGACAAGCGGATCAAGCTGGTCGAGGCCTATGCCAAGGCCCAGGGCATGTGGCGCGACGACAGCACCCCCGACCCGGTCTTCACCGACACGCTGTCGCTGGAGCTCGGCGACGTCGAGCCGTCGCTGGCCGGCCCGCGCCGCCCGCAGGACAAAGTGTTCCTGTCCGCCGCCGCCTCGGCCTTCATCGCCGAGCTGGAGAAGTTCGGCGTGCCTGCCGGTGAGGTGAACAAGCGCGTTCCGGTCGCCGGCGCAGACTACACGCTGGGCCATGGCGACGTCGTCGTCGCGGCGATCACCAGCTGCACCAACACCTCCAACCCCTCGGTCATGCTGGCGGCGGGCCTCGTCGCCCGCAACGCGGTGAAGAAGGGCCTGAAGGTGAAGCCGTGGGTGAAGACCTCGCTCGCCCCGGGCAGCCAGGTCGTCACCGACTATTACGCCAAGGCCGGCCTCCAGGCCGATCTCGACGCGCTGGGCTTCAACCTGGTCGGTTATGGCTGCACCACCTGCATCGGCAATACCGGCCCGCTGCCTGAGGCAATCGGCAACGCCATCACCGAGAATAATCTGGTGGTCGGCGCCGTGCTGTCGGGCAACCGCAATTTCGAGGCCCGCATCCATCAGGACGTGCGCGCCAATTACCTGGCCTCCCCGCCGCTGGTCGTCGCCTATGCGATCGCCGGCTCGATGATGATTGACATTACCAAGGACCCGCTGGGCACCGGCAGCGACGGCCAGCCCGTCTATCTGCGCGACATCTGGCCGACCAACCAGGAAGTCGCCGACGTGGTCTCGCACTCGATCTCCCGTGAGATGTTCATGAGCCGCTATGGCAACGTCTTCCAGGGGCCGAAGGAATGGCAGGCGGTGCAGTTCGCCGAGGGCCAGACCTACAAGTGGGACATGGGCTCCACCTATGTGCAGGAGCCGCCGTTCTTCCAGACGATGACCCCGGAGCCGTCGCCGATCAGCGACATCAAGCAGGCCCGCCTGCTGGCGCTGCTGGGCGACAGCATCACTACCGACCACATCTCCCCCGCCGGCAACATCAAGAAGTCCGGCCCGGCCGGCACCTATCTCACCGAGCACCAGGTCCGTCCGGAGGAGTTCAACTCCTACGGCTCGCGCCGCGGCAACCATGAGGTGATGATGCGCGGCACCTTCGCCAACACGCGCATCAAGAACGAAGTGGCCCCGGGCACCGAGGGCGGCGTCACCAGGCACATGCCCGACGGCGAGGTCATGCCGATCTACGACGCCTCGATGAAGTACATCGCCGAGGGCACGCCGCTGATCGTCATCGCCGGCAAGGAATACGGCACCGGCTCCAGCCGCGACTGGGCCGCCAAGGGCACCAAGCTGCTGGGCGTCTCGGCCGTGATCGCCGAGAGCTTCGAGCGTATCCACCGCTCGAACCTGGTCGGCATGGGCGTGCTGCCGCTCCAGTTCAAGGAAGGCACCGACCGCAAGACCTTGGGCCTGGACGGGACGGAGACGTTCGACCTGCTGGGCTTCGCCGACAATCTGAAGCCGCGCATGGACATCGCCCTCACCATCCACCGCGCCAACGGCAAGGTCGATGTCGTGCCGCTGACCTGCCGCATCGATACGCTGGATGAGATCGACTATTACAAGAACGGCGGCATCCTTCAGTATGTGCTCCGCAACATGCTGAAGGCCGCTTAAGCAGGCCGGGAACAGGCGGAGGCTCATGGACAGACAGCCGCGCAAAGCGGGCAACTGGACACTCCGCCTGGCTCTGATCGCGGTCATCCTGTCCGCGATTATCGGCATGGCCGCATCGGTATCGCCCGGCGGCCTCGATGATTGGGATGTCGCCCGCGCCATCCCGCTCGGCGTCATCGTGATCCTGATGGTGCTCCGCCTGTCCGCCTCGACCCAGCCGCTCGGGCGGATGGCCAAGCAGCTGTCGGTCTTCGTGGCGCTCGGCGCCGTCCTGGTCGTCGGCTACTCCTATCGCGACGATCTGAACGCGATCCTCGGCCGCACGATGGGCGCCGTCGTGCCGGGCCGCGGCACCGAGCTTGCGCCGGGCGTCATGCGGTTCGAGGCCGACGATGGCGGCTCGTTCGTCGTCAACGCGACCGTCAACGGCACCGCCGTCCGCTTTCTGATCGATACAGGGGCCAGCGGCATCGCCCTGTCGCAGCGCGATGCGCGGCGGCTCGGCATCGACGAGAGCACGCTCGATTACAGCACGCCCATCCTGACGGCGAACGGCATGACCCGCGCCGCGCAGGTGACGTTGCGGTCGCTCGAGGTCGGGCCGCTCACCGCCAGTGACATCCATGCCTGGGTGAACAAGGGCGAGCTCGACCAGTCGCTGCTGGGGATGAGCTATCTCTCGACCCTGGGGCGCGTCGAGATCCGCGGTCATACGCTGACCCTGGAGCGCTGAATTCCGGCCTTCACAGGCCGCTTGTCGCGGCGTATGAAGGGCCTTCCGCAATCGCAATCGAGGGGATCAGATGCTTAAGCGTTTCACGATCCCGGGCGTTCCCTGATTTTGGGACAGGCCCGGACCATCCGGGCCATGTATTGCGAGCGGTGGTAACCTTCACCACGTTCTCTCCGAAATACTGACGGCCCGGCTCTATTCGCCGCCGCGCTTCCGCGTGGCCGTGACCGTTTCGATCTATTGAAGAGGCGCGCCGGTCGGCGCGAATCGCTCATGAGCCCAACTCCATCGCGCGATCCGTTTCGCGTGGTTTTTGCCTTCTGCCTCGCGCAGTGGCGGCGCCAGATCGGCCTGACAGCCGCCATCGTCATTGCCATGCTGCTGGCGACCGTCTGCGAATCGGTGATTCCGCTGTTCGCCGGGCGGCTGGTCGATGCGCTGACGCTCAAGACCGGCGCGCAGGCCGTGGCGGTCCGCGCGGTGCTGTCGATCTTCGCCCTCGGGTTGGCCGGGCAGGCGTTCCGCTATGTCGCCTTCCGGACGCTCAGCAGCGCGTCGACCCGGATCATGCAGAGGATCGTGGCGGATGCGTTCTATCGGGTTCAGCGCTTCTCGACCGATTGGCACGCCTCCAGCTTCGCCGGCGCGACGGTGCGCAAGATCACGCGCGGCATGTGGGCCTACGACACACTGGCCGACACGATCCTGCTGGGTTTCCTTCCGGCCCTGGTGATGCTGGTGGCGGTGACCGCGATCCTGGCGGCCCATTGGGCAGTGATGGGATTGGCGGTCGCGGCCGGCGCGGTCCTCTACGTCACCATCGCGGGCGTGCTGACCACGCGCTACGTGGCGCCGCAGGCGCAGCTCGCCAACGAAGCGGATTCGCGCCTCGGCGCGGCGGTGGCGGACTCGATCGGCTGCAACAGCCTGGTGAAGTCCTTCGCCGGCGAGGCGCGGGAGGATGCGCGGCTTGCCACGACGACCGACCAGTGGCGCACACGCACCTATCGCACCTGGCTGCGCGGAACCCTGTCGGGCTCGAGCCAGGGCGCCGTCATCATCACGCTTCAGGCGGCGGTGCTGGGCCTCGCCATATGGCTGTGGGCGCGGGGTTTGGCGACGCCCGGCGACATCGCCTATGTGCTGGCCACCTATGGCGTGATCCAGGGCTATCTGCGCGATATCGCGCTGCATATCCGCAACCTCCAGCGCTCGGTCAATGACATGGAGGATGTCGCCCTGTTCGCCCGCCAGCCGCTCGGCGTCGCGGACCGGCCGGGCGCCAGGCTGTTCCGGCCTGCCCAAGGCGAGATCGCCTTCGACCGCGTGACCTTCCGCTATAGCGGCCAGTCCAACCCGCTCTATCGCGACTTCTCGCTGACCTTGCGCGGCGGGGAACGGGTCGGGCTGGTCGGCGCCTCGGGCAGCGGCAAGAGCACCTTCGTGAAGCTGATCCAGCGCCTGTACGACATCGATGGCGGCGAAATCCGCATCGACGGGCAGAACGTGGCGGACGTGACGCAGGAAAGCCTGCGCCAGGCGATCTCACTGGTGCCGCAGGACCCGCTGCTGTTCCACCGTACCCTGGCCGAGAACATCGCCTATGGCCGGCCGGGCGCCAGCCGGGACGACATCGTGGCGGCGGCGACCCGCGCCCACGCCCATGACTTCATCATGGCGCTGCCCCAGGGCTACGACACGCTGGTGGGTGAGCGCGGGGTCAAGCTCTCGGGCGGCGAACGCCAGCGCGTGGCGCTGGCCCGGGCGGTCCTGGCCGATGCGCGCATCCTGATCTTCGATGAGGCGACCTCCAGCCTGGATTCGATCTCGGAGGCGCAGATGCAGCAGGCGCTGGAGGATGTCATCGAAGACAGGACGACGATCATCGTCGCCCATCGCCTGTCCACGGTCCAGCGTGTCGACCGCATCCTGGTCTTCGACCAGGGCTGCATCGTGGAGCAGGGCACCCACACCGAGTTGCTGGCCCGCGAAGACGGCTATTACCGCCGCCTGTTCGAAAGCCAGGCGCTTGGGCTCATCGGGGAGACTGCGATCGCCGCGGAGTAGGCTGGGAGGCCTACTCAGCCCGCAGCATGTCGGCCACCTCGCCGAATTTCCCGTCATTCGGTTCCGGCTTGATCGCCAGCAGGTGGGTCAGCAGCGGGTAGACGTCGACATTGTCGAAGGTGGGGTGGACCATGCCCTGGCGGAAGGCTGGCCCCTCGGCGACGAACAGCGCGCCCATCTGCGGATCGGCGGGGTCGTAGCCGTGCATGCCGTAGACGAAACCGCCCTTCAGGCTGGCGATGAACTCATGCGTCCAGATCGCCCAGCCCGGCTCGGCCAGGCAGACGATGGCCGGCACGCGGGGGTTGGTGCCGTAATGCAGGTGGGCCGGGATGTCGGCCTTGCGCCAGCACTGCATATGGTCGTGCGGCTTGAGCAGGGCCTTTTCGACCGCGGCTTCGTGGCCGGGTTCGGCGCGAAGCCCGGTGACGAGGCCGCTCGCCTCGACATGCACCGTCTTGGGATCGACCAGATCGTCGAGATAGACGACGCGCTGGGGTGAATTCGCCTCCATCCCGTGGTCGGCAACGACAACGAGGTTCACACGGTCGAACAGGCCGCGCTGCTTCAGCCCGTCGACCAGCCGGCCGATCGCGCCATCGACGAGGGCCAAGGCCTTGTTGACCAGATCGGAATCCGGGCCGCCGGCATGGCCGGCGCCGTCGACCTGATCGAAATAGAGGGTGACGAAGGCCGGCCGCTGGTCGGCCGGCAGGTCCAGCCAGCCGAGCATCGTATCGGTTCGCTTTTCGGCCGTGACCGATTTGTCGAACGGCAGATAGCGGTCGGGCAGGGTGCCCTGGATCGGAATGTCCGACCCCGGCCAGAACATCGCGGCCGTATGCAGCCCCTGGCGCTGCGCGGTGATCCAGATCGGCGTCGCCTCGTCCCACCAGCGCTCGTCATGGGCATTCGCCGTGTTGAAGGCCGCCCCCGGCATTGCCGGGTCTTCCATCGTGTTGTTCACGACGCCGTGATGATCGGGATAAAGGCCGGTCACCAGCGTGTAGTGGTTGGGGAATGTGACGGACGGAAAGGACGGTCGCATCGCTTGCGCCCGCACGCCCCGGGTCGCCAGGGCTGCGATGTTTGGCGTCAGCCCTCGCTCCAGATAATCGGCCCGGAAGCCGTCGATCGACACGAGGATGACCGTCGGAGGTTTTTCGGCGACCGGCGCGCGGGCGCATCCGGCCAGCCCGAGCAGCAACAGGCCAGCGAGCATATGCCCCAGCGGCGATTTCATCTGTCTTCCCCGTAAAATCCGTGCCGACGCCATTCATAACGGATCGGTCGCGGCATTCATGCGCAAAAAACCCGGTTTGCGGGAGAGTTCGGCGGCATTTGTGGCCCGCGCCATTGCCGCAGCCGACCGCGCCCCCTATCTTCCCGCGCCATGACCGACACGACGACCCCGCTCTCCCGCATCCGCAATTTCGCGATCATCGCCCATATCGATCACGGCAAGTCGACCCTGGCCGACCGGCTGATCGAAACCTGCGGCGGGCTGGACAAGCGCGAGATGAAACAGCAGGTGCTCGACTCCATGGACCTGGAGCGCGAGCGCGGCATCACGATCAAGGCGCAGACGGTGCGGCTGGCCTACAAGGCCAGCGACGGCATCGAATATCAGTTCAACCTGATGGACACGCCCGGCCATGTCGACTTCGCCTATGAGGTCAGCCGGTCGCTGGCGGCCTGCGAGGGCTCGCTGCTGGTCGTGGACTCGACCCAGGGCGTCGAGGCGCAGACCCTGGCCAACGTCTATCAGGCGATCGAGAACGATCACGAGATTCTGCCGGTCATCAACAAGGTCGACCTGCCGGCCGCCGACGTAGACCGGGTGAAGGCGCAGATCGAGGAGGTGATCGGCCTCGACACGTCCAATGCCGTCGCCATCTCGGCCAAGAGCGGCATCGGCATCGCCGAGCTGCTGGAATCGATCGTCACCTATCTGCCGCCGCCCAAGTCGGGCGATCCGGAGGCCCCGCTCAGGGCGCTGCTGGTCGATAGCTGGTACGACGCCTATCTGGGCGTGGTCATCCTGGTGCGCGTGGTCGACGGCGTGATGCGCGCGGGCATGAAAATCCGCTTCATGCAGACCGGCGCCACCCGCGATATCGACCGGGTCGGCATGTTCGCGCCCAAGCGGGTGATCATCGACCAGCTGGGCCCCGGCGAGATGGGTTTCATCACCGCCGGCATCAAGGAGATCGCCGAGACCAAGGTTGGCGACACCATCACCGAGGAACGCCGGCTGGCGGCCGCGCCGCTGGCCGGCTTCAAGCCGTCCGTGCCGGTGGTGTTCTGCTCGCTGTTCCCGGTCGATGCCGCCGAGTTCGAGCATCTGCGCGATTCGCTGGGCAAGCTGGCGCTCAACGATTCCAGCTTCCATTTCGAGGCCGAAAGCTCCCAGGCGCTGGGCTTCGGCTTCCGCTGCGGCTTCCTCGGCCTGCTCCATATGGAGATCATCCAGGAGCGGCTGGAGCGCGAATTCGACCTCGACATGATCGCGACCGCGCCGTCGGTCGTCTATCGTGTCCACCAGACCAACGGCCAGGTGCTGGAGCTCTACAATCCGGCCGACATGCCGGACGTGGTGAAGATCGAGCTGATCGAGGAGCCTTGGATCAAGGCGACGATCATGCTGCCCGACGAATATCTGGGCGGCATATTGCAGCTGTGCCAGGAACGGCGCGGCATGCAGATCGAGCTGACCTATGTCGGCAGCCGCGCCATGCTGGTCTATCGCCTGCCGCTCAACGAAGTGGTGTTCGATTTCTACGACCGGCTGAAATCGATCTCGCGGGGCTATGCCAGCTTCGACTACCAGCTGGACGGCTACGAAGAAGGCGATCTGGTGAAGATGCAGATCCTGGTCAATAACGACCCGGTCGATGCGCTGGCCATGGTCGTCCATCGCAGCCAGGCCGAGCGGCGGGGGCGGCAGCTGTGCGAGCGGCTGAAGGAGCTGATCCCGAAGCAGCTGTTCAAGATCGCCATCCAGGCCGCGATCGGCGGCAGGGTGATCGCCCGCGAGACGGTGTCGGCGATGCGCAAGGACGTCACCGCCAAATGCTATGGCGGCGACATCAGCCGCAAGCGCAAGCTGCTGGACAAGCAGAAAGAGGGCAAGAAGCGGATGCGGCAGTTCGGCGAAGTCGAAATCCCGCAATCCGCCTTCATCGCCGCGCTGAGAATGGGCGACGAGGACTAGCGTCCATCATCCGAGCCGGACCGGGATGCGTAAGGGGTGTAAGATTCCGTAACCGCATGACGAAACGGGGAAAGACGATGCGTGCAGCACTGGTCGCGACAGGATTCCTGACAGCTCTCATCAGCGGCGCGCACGCCGCCACGGTGATCACCTCCACTCAGAATTTCGACGGCAAGCCCGAAACCCAGACCATGTCCCTGGATGGGGATCGGCTGAGCATCATGAGCGCCGAGAACCACATGCTGTATCGCGGCGACCAGGGTAAGGTCTTCATCATCCAGCCCAAGGCCCACAGCTATGTGGAGATGTCGCCCGAGAGCATGGCCAAGGTTAAGTCCCGGATGGACGAGGCCATGGCGCAGATGAAGCAGCGGATGGCGGCGATGCCCGAGGCTCAGCGCCAGCAGATGGAAAAGGCGATGGCCGGGCGCATGCCCGGAATGGGCTCCGCCGCGCCGGAGGCCGCCCCGGTCCTCTCCTTTCAGAAGAACGGCGCCCCCCGCAAGGTCGGCAAATGGGATTGCCAGCCTTATACCCTCATCTCCGACGGCAAGCCCGAGGCCGATCTCTGCGTCGCCCGGCTGTCCGATCTCGGGCTGACCCGCGACGATCTGAAACCGCTGATCGGCCTGTCGGACTTCATGGGCAAGCAGATGGCCGCCATGGGCAATCAGCAGGCGGCGTCGATGGCTTCGATGAAGTTCGATGCCCTGACCAAGGCTGTCGGCTATGACGCATTCCCGATCGAAAACGACTATAAGGGGATGGGCGACGGCGAGGGCTTGAAGACCACCGTCCAGTCGATCGAGCATAAAGACCTACCGGCCGGCAGCTTCGACGTTCCGGCCGGCTATACGAAGCGGGACATGGGCGGGCCGAGGTAAATCCGCCGCTCGCCCGGCATCTGTTGTGGGGGTTCGATGCGCCTTGTTTTCCTGTCCGGCCTGCTGATTGCGCTGGGTGCCGGCGGCGCCACGGCTGGAACCGTGATTACGCTGGACCAGTCGGTCAATGGCGGGCCGGCCATGCAGCAGACCATCGCTCTGGCGGGCGACAAGATGAAGATGACCTCGCCGCAGAACCAGACGATCTATCGCGGCGATCAGAAGAAGGTCTGGATGGTGAAGCCGGCGGACAAGGCCTATGTCGAGCTGACGCCCGAAGGCATGGGGCAGATGCGGGCCCAGATGGACCAGAGGGTGGCCCAGCTGCAGCAGCAGATGGCATCGATGCCGCCCGAGCAGCGCCAGCAGGCGGAGGCGATGCTCGCCTCACGCGGCATGGGCCCCAGCGCCGCGTCCGCCCCGCCGCGGATCACCTATGAAAAGGCCGGCGAGCCGAAGAGGATCGGCGGCTATAGCTGCACGCCCTTCCATGTGACCATGGCGGGCGCGCCGGCCTCGGAATTCTGCATGGCCTCGTTGTCCGATCTCGGCCTCACCCGGGACGACATGAAGGCCTTCATCGGCTTCAACAGATTCATGGGGCAGATGGCCGGCACCGGCGCCCAGCGCTCGCCGATGGCGCAGCTCGATTTCGATGCGGTCAGGCTGCAGATCGGTTTCGATGCCTTTCCGGTTCAGACCAGCTTTGGCGCGCCCGGCGGCCAGTACAGCGTCCAGACGACGTTGACATCGATCCGGCACGAAGACCCGCCGGCCGGCACCTTCGAGCTGCCCGCCGGCTATCTCCGCCAGGATATGGGCGCGGGCATGGGGCATGGGCCGCGCGCGCCGGGCTGACGCTAGATATTCAGCCCTTTGCGGCCGCTGACAAACCTGCTGCCGCGTTCGTAGAAGCGCAGCGGCCGCTCGGCTTCCTTGGTGATGCCGATACGGACGCTGACGCCGATCTCGCCGGCGGGGCGGTCGATCCGGCCGAGCCACAACGGTCCTTCCTGCGTCATGTCGATGTCCGACAGGCCCAGCGTGATCTCAAACGCCTGGGCCAGCTTGCCCGGGCCGCGCGCCAGTTCGGTGAGAATGTCCAGGCCGCGCCGCGCCTGCATCAGCGCGATGCCCTCCAGCGGCTCCGCGGCGCGGATCAGCACGCCGGTGCCGATGCCTGGCGTGCCGCCTACCACATTCAGCATGCGGTGGATGCCGTAAGAGACATAGACATAGGCGTGGCCCCGCTCCCCGAACAGGGACCGGTTCCGTGGCGTCTCGCCGATGAAGGAATGGGCGGCGGCGTCGCCGTGCAGATAGGCCTCGGTCTCGACGATCCGGCCGGCGATCCGCCCGTCGGGCAGGTCGCGCACCACCACCTTGCCGATCAGGAAACGGGCCAGCTCGGTGGTGTCGACCGGCAGCTCGGCCCGCGTCAGCCGCGTAATGTGCAATTCAGCGAAGAGCGGCGGCGATGTTCCCGCCATCCACGGTGGTGACGCCGGCGGTGGTCTTCAGCGACAGGGCCTGGTGCAGGAAGGCCTGGGCCACGTCGTCGGCCGTCACTTCCTGGCCCAGCAGGTTGCCGCCCATATAGTCCTTCTCGCTCAACCCGCGCGCGGCTGAGCGCTGGGCGATCATCTCGGGCGTCAGCACGCCGCTGCGGATGCGGTCGGCATTGACCGCGTTGGCGCGGATGCCGTCGGCGCCGTGATCGACGGCATATTGCCGGGCCAGGAACAGGGTCGCCGCCTTGGGCAGGCCGTATGGGCCGAAATCCGGGCCGGGATTGATCGCCTGCTTGGACACGTTGAACAGCAGGCAGCCCCCCGTGCCCTGGGCCACCATGATCTTCACCGCCGCCTGGGCGACACGCTGATGGGCGAAGAAATTGAGCTCGAAGCTCTGCCGCAGCACCGCCTCGTCGACCGTGCCGATCCTGCCCTGCCAGGCGGCGCCGGCGTTGGAGACCAGTATGTCCACCCCGCCGAAGGTCTCGGCGATGCGGTCGAACGCTGCCTGCACCGAGGCCTGGTCGGTGACATCGCACGCCAGCCCGAGAGCCGCCCCGCCCAGCGCCTTGGCGGTGCGCTGCGCCGCTTCGCCGTCGAGGTCCAGAACGGCCAGTTCGGCGCCGTTCTCCTTGAACAATTTCGCCGTCGCGGCGCCGATGGCGCCGGCGCCGCCGGTGACGACGGCGATCTGGCCGGCCAGCGGTTTTTCCTTGGCCGCGCCCAGCTTGGCCTGTTCCAGCGACCAGTATTCCATGTCGAACAGGTCGGATTCGGGCAGGGCCTCGAACCGGCCGATGGCCTCGGCGTCGGTGATGGTGGCGACGGTGTTCTCGGCGATGTCGGCGGCAATGGCCGCGTCCTTCTTGCTCCGCCCAAGCCCGAACAAGCCGAGGCCGGGCGCGAGGATAACGCGGGGCAGCGGGTCGAGCGGCTTCTTCGGCGTCGCCTGGGTCGCATTGTTGCGGTCGAAATAGGCACGGTAGTCGGCGACGAACCGATCCGCCGCCGGGCGGGCAGTTGTCCGGAACTGGGCAATGTCATCAGCCGCCGGAACGACCAGCGGATAGTTCTTGGTGCGGATTGTATGATCGGGCGTGACAACGCCCTGCGTGGCATAGCGGCCGACCTCGGCCCCGTTCACGTAATTGAGGATCGCCGGCGAGGTGCGGAAGTCCAGCACCATGCGCCGCCAGTCGTCGCCCTGGCGGATGGAGGCGGTGCCGCGCAGGATCGGGGCTACCGCCGCCAGGGGCAGGGGCGAGGTGGGCAGGGCGGCCGGCACGAAGACCGACTTGCGGCCCATCTGCAGCCGGGCCTCGGCCAGGGTGACCATTTCGATCATCCGCTCATAGGCTTCGCGGGCGCTGCCGCCGAAGGTGAAGATGCCGTGCTTCAGCAGGATCAGCCCCTCGACCGACCTGTCCTGCTCGAAGACCTCGGCCGCCCTTTTGGCCAGTGCGAAGCCCGGCATGATGTAGGGCACCTGGCCCATCCGCTTG
>Ga0207694_10003823_pt1 | contig 11915 bp, 26 predicted proteins | sample KBSC34metaG_FD_184353 | JGI IMG/M metagenome (GOLD analysis project Ga0207694, IMG submission 184353) | Corn rhizosphere microbial communities from Kellogg Biological Station, Michigan, USA - KBS C3-4 metaG (SPAdes) (version 2) | ecosystem: Host-associated > Plants > Roots > Rhizosphere > Soil...
AAATTTGGACTCGATGACCTTACCCCGCGAATCCTGCTTGTCATCCTTCTGCTGGTCGATTTTCACAATCACTTCGGGCTTCAGATAGATGTTGATTCGCTTGCGGCCTTCGTTGGGTCTGCCACGGGTTTTCTTTGGCACGGAGGAGAGTATGCCGCAAATAATTCCGTGTGTCGAGAAATATCTGACAATTTATTTGACGTTCACAAAACAAACCCTATACTCGAATCAGACCGAGAGGTCTGCTCTGACGTTGCACTCAGAGGCGTTTCCTTTGAGAATAATGTCAGAGCAGCTTTCTTGGTTGCCTCCAGATAAGTTCAAGGAAGCCCCATTCGGTCTGCAACGTCCCGAGTGGGGCTTTCTGCGTCTGGGAGTTGCTTATCCAAACCCTCCCCATCAAGGCGGATACGGCGTGGGCGAAAGCCTCTGATGCCAAACGTTCCATACAGGATGCAGGGCGGGGACGCTCAGTGCTGGCGGGAACGAAAAAAGAACTGCCACCCGTGGGACAGGACCGCTGAAGCAGGAATGTGAAGAGGTTCGGAGACCACGTTACAGCAACCTCCGAGAGGTCTGTAGTCCAGAACGGCGCTACGGTTTTGTATCACCCGTCCAGAGTTCTTCACGGTTTCGTGGGGGACTCTAGGGGGTGGTGTGAATGGGAATCCCTCGCTGTCTTCAGCCTCAACCCGTGCATTCTCATGCCTACCCTACAGACCAAAATCAAAAGAACCGAACGCCGTATTGCTGATCTTCAGAAACACCTTCAAGAACTGAGGAATCAGAAGAACGGCAACTTCATCAAGTCCCATCCTGAAGTTCTGACCAGTCACCTTCCCGAAGGAGCCATTACCATCACCTTCGATGGAGGGACCACCTGCAATCGACCCAAGGAAGGATTTGGAATGGGATATGGTTCCTATCAGATCGAAGGCCGTCCCGTGGTCAGCCGTATCAAGTTCGGCATCGGCCACTCCTGCAACTCCGCAGAGATCAGAACCTTGGAGTCGGCTCTGGCCGACTTGGCGGGTTCTCATCCCGATCCCGCTTCACTTCACCTCGTCATCAAGGGGGACTCCAAGATTGCTTTGAAGTGGGCCAATCCCAAATACAAGGAACAACCTGCTGCGCATACGTGGCATGAGTTTCACAAAGCCATTGCCATGCTTCGGGTTCAACTTCCCAAGTTTGCCTCCATCACACGAATCTGGCATGGAAGGGATCACTCTGTGAAATTGTTCGGACATTGACCGACTGACGGGAATCCGTAGGTCGGTTTAGCCAGCTAAGTCACCAAGGCACATGACTCGACTTCAGGGGTTGGAAACTCTGTGGCTTCCTCCACTTGGGAATCTTGGGCTTGAGGTGGGGGTTGTCCCGGTAGTATTTCTGGAGGGGGCTGAGTGGGCCTGTGTTTTTCTTGAGGCCAGCGGCATCGGTGTTGTTGACCAAGCCATGCTTCAGCCTTGCCACATGGATGCCGATGAAGAGGGCGTCCGCCCGGTTGGGGGACATCTTCTTGTTGCGCTTCTTCATCAGCTTCTTGGTCTCCACCTCCTCCTTCCCTCTTTGGTTGTGGGCGTTGAAGCAGCGCAGGCACATCTCACGGCGGGTCTCGTGGTCCAAGCCTTTGATCTGGCCTGCGCGGATGAGGGGCTTGGGGGCCAGCCAGAGTTCGCTGAGCAGGCTTTCAAAGACATCCGTCCCCTTCCTCGTGTCGGCCTTGCTGACCATCAGGTCGGTGGGCTTGGAGCGGGAATCCACGGGTATCCATCCAGTCCCCACCAGTTCGTTGAGGAGGGTTCCAAAGCTGGTGGCTCCGGTCACATCGACTCCCAGGTTCTTGAGTTCAAACCCACAGGTGGGGTCTTCCATGAACCGTTTGATGAGCAGGACCACCTGACGGTCCTTGGGGCCTCCGGTGGGGCTGATGAACTTGTCCAGTTCGATGGCCCGGTGAAGCTCACACAGCCGCTTGGTGACTCCGTGGACTTGGGCGTCTCCCACGTTGAGCACCATGAGCATGGCTCCGTCTCCCCAGTGGGTGAAGTCGGGGTCAAGGGCTGCGATGCGGATGGGGGTCTGAAGCCATGTGATTACCCTCTCGTCCACGTTGTAGTGCTTGGTCAGTTCGTTCTCTGAGTAGATGAACCTGCTTTCGCCCGTGGGTGGGGGCCATGCCTTCACAAACATCCACCACTTGAGGCTGTCCTCCCCGTGCTGCTCCCTCAGTCCCTCCACATAGGCGTGGTCAGCGATCCCCTTCCACCACTTGGGCTCATCCCCTCCCTGCTCCTGCCAGCGTTCCCACAGGATCACGTTGCAGGACTTCTCGGCATCAAAGCGCAGCACCTTGCCATAGACCCCTTCCCACTCCTCATCCTCCGGCGTGACTGAGTCCCATCCATCCTTCGGGGTGGAGATCAGGCCCCCGGCGCTTTGCCTGCTGGAGATGTTGAAGGAGGCCACGCACTTGCTGTTGGCGTTGGAACTCAGGTTGCCGATCACCGTGTCGGCCAATGCTGGTGAGAAACTATCCCACTCATCCCCCAGGAAGATGACCGTGTCGTTCTTGTAGCCTTGGACGGTGGCCACGGTTTGTTTCTCGGAAGATTGGAGGGTGGCGATGAGTTGCAGACCCGCCTTGTGGGAGGTATGGGTCATCTTCCAGCCGATCCCCGGCACATACTCAGGGTGCTGGTAGCGGACCATGACCGGCTCGCTCATCATCTTGCCCGGCAGGGGTATGCCCCAACCTCCGAACAGGTTCTCGATCTGGTTCCATGCGTTGTTGATGTCACCCCAAATCTTGCCCATGCCCGCCTCCTTGGTGGTGCAGGTCACAAGGACTTTGGTGAAGCGCGGATTCACCATGAACATCACCACCCCCAGCAGGGCCATGGTGAAGCTCTTGCCTGCGGAGCTTGAGCCAAGCAGGGCGAGGAAGTTGTTGGCGAAGAACTCGTCGATGATCTTCACGGTATGGGGGTTCCACTCCACCCGAAGCATGGAACCCTCCACGTTGAAGAAACAGTCGCACAGCCTGCGGAAGTGGTGGGCGTCCCCGAGGTAGGGACGGGTCTTGATGTCGGCCCCGTGGGTGGCCAAGAGGTAGCGGTGGACCATCCACTCCATGGGGGCGTGGAGCTTGGTGGTGCGCTTGTGGCCCGCCAAGTCCATGAGCGCCGTCCACTGGGTCAGTTCCACCTCCGAGATTCCAATGAGGAGGTCTGGGTAATCGGGGATGGTTCTCCATCCCAAGTTGATGGCCTGCTCAGGAGTCATCACCGAATATCGTAGGGAAGTTCCCCGTCGTCCAAGTCTTCTTCCTCGAAGTCCTCCTCGGGCCTGTTTAGCTGGCTAAAGTTCATGGCCCATTCCTGACCCTCAATTGCTGGCGTTCTTCCGGGGTGAGGGCGCAGAGCGTTCCCTCCTGTTCCATGACCTTCAGGCAGATTCGGGCTGCTTTCTTGTTGGGAGACTGGTGCATCTTGGAGGCGGTGTTGGCAATGAGCAGTCCCCGCCTGCGCAGGGCCTCACTCAGTTTGTCAGATACCTTGTCGCGATGTCTCATTGCTCTGTCTGCCTCCTCATGCGTTCGATGAAGTGCTTCGGGGGTATCTTGTCGTGGGGGTGGTTGAGGAAATACTTCTCGTCGGGGAGGAGATTCCCTTGGGCCTGACGGTTGTCCATCCAGACCCAAAACCTCTCCACCTCCTGTTCTGAGGTGGGTGGAAACCCCTGATGGGCTTGGATGCCTCCAGATTGCACAGAAACACCCTTTCCTTGCGTCGTAACAGCCTGTCCGCTATCATCACCCTCCTGAGGGGTAGGACGCGTCTCAGACGATTTCTGTGCGATTTGCGTATTCTTCCGCATTTGGTCTTTTGGAGAATGGTGAATGCAGCCGAAGTCAGAGCGAACCATGAATGACCCAACAATCTTCCATCCGTTGATGGCGCTGTTGCAGTCTCCCAGGTCCTCTTCTGCTTTGATCCAATGCTGGCATGTAGAGCAGGTGTTCATGGGGTGACGAGTTCAAGTTCCACGATGTGGGGAGTTCCGCCCCAGCAGCGCATCCGGTTGTCCTTCAGCCACTCCTCTGCCATATGCTCGGTGAAGAAGCAGGGAGGAAAACCACCTGACCCATACGAGCCAATCCGGCGGATGGCGGAGACTTCAAAACCCCTCATTCCCTGATCGCCGGATTCGGTTGCGGTGCCTGCAATGGTGTAGATTTTCATAAAGTTAGCCAGCCAAGATGGCGTTGACTTTGGACTGGCCCAGTTCAGTGAGGGCGAAGCGGTGGACCCTGCGGTCCTTGGAGTCGAGGGAGGAGGTGAGCAGGGCGGATTCAAGGAGGCGGGAGGCGATGTCGCTGATGGAGACCACCGTGACCTTGAGGGTGGAGGCCAGCGAGGAGGGGGTGGTGAAGCCCGAGGAAACCCCTGCCAGCACCATGAACTGCGAGAACGTCAGCCGTTGCTCGCGGAGCAGGAGGTGGAGCATTAGGGCTTGGGAGAAGGTCACAAGGAATCCTAATAGGAAACGAATGATTCGTCAATCTCTACGTTCCGTGTGGAACATTTTTGAGAAGAGGCTTGGCCTTACCCCAAAAACCAAACCGGACCAGAGGAAACAAGTCCCCTGGTCCGGCTGGTATGAACTAAGCAACCACTACAAAGCGAGCATCCACACCCATGGACCTCAACTGAACAGTTCGGAGTTTAGCTGGCTAACTCCGGGAAGTCAAGTCCCCCTTCCAGCGTATGGCTTGCGCCACCCACCTGCCCGAAGGCAGGTCTCCCGCTGGAAGGGGTAGCTCCACCCATCACGGGGAACGAGTTGAAGTTTGCATGGGAGAGTCCCTTGAGTCAAGAAGGCCGTCAGGCTTCCCCTCCGGCAAAAGCAGACACCTCCTAAAACTCGTCCCATCCACCCTGTGGAACGTGATCTCCACAGGCTTTAGATGACACACAACCTCCTGCTTCGTCCCACTCAGATCAGGGAGACAGAGCAGAGGGGTGGAGAGGGCGGTCCTGAGGAGGTTTCTGCGGGTGGTCACGGCTTTTTCTTTCGGATGGGGAAGAAATTCTGGTCGTAGAACTGCTCGGTGATGGTTCTTTTGGTGCAGTCCTCCAGATCAAACTTTAGCCCGAATGAGGAAAAATTCTTCTCCAGCCACACCCATTCATCATCCCCGTTTTCGGTTCGTGGAAGTTTCTTGGCATTGAGGGACTGGTTGCGGAATACCCACTGGAACCTGTTGAACGAATCGTTCCTTCCCTTCCCGCTAAGGAGGCAGAGTAGATCATTTTCTCCCCAAGGGTTCATGGCTTGTTGAGCGGGTCGTGACGGTCCAAGGGAAAGACTTTCCCACCCAAAACAGCAGGATGGATGAGGGTTCTGATGAAGAACCTGCGTCCAGCACGGACGTAATCGGGATTGGGCTCCCCTCCTTCAGGGCATCTGGCGCACATGTCGTTCCATTCCTCAACCTCTTCGGGGGAGAAGTCGTCAGGTGGAGGTGGGTAGGGAGCGTTCATGACAAATTGCGTCTGAGTTCTTCGGAGACTGGAAGCCCCTCATCCATGACGGTCAGGGAGCCGTCAAGTTCACGGACATGGGTGATGGAGGTGTCCACCGTCTTGGAGGGTGATTCCTGAGATTCTGGAGCCTTTGGAGTGCGTTTGACGACCCTGATGGGGTGTCCGTAGGATGCCTGCTCAAGGGCGTCCTGAAGGGATTTTCCACGAATGGAGCCACGGTCAAAACTACTGTAGCTTGAGGCGACCTCAAACTCTGCCCCGTGGAAGATGGCGAGCAGGGTTGCGGCCAGATGATGGCGGGTGAGGCAGAAATTGTCCGTCAGTTGTTCGGCTTCTTCGATTGGGTTCATGGCTAGTGATGGAGTGGGTTCTGAATCCAGAAGTTTTCACCAGATGCCTTTTCCAGCGGCGTAGAGGGCTCTGGCGTGCGTTCTGGCTCCGTGGAGTGTAGCAGTTCCATCCTGATGATTCCACCGCTCTCAGAGAGCCTGCAACGCATCCCATGGTTCTTGGCATAGACGCAGATGGCTCCTGACTGGAGGCGGAAGGGTTCGGAAATGGGACGATGCTCGTAAGCTCCCCTGAGGGAATTCACATCCAATTCGACCGTGAAGGCGTCGGGATTGCCGTTACCGATGTCCAATCCTCGGACCAGATCGTGCATGAAATAGTTGAGCAGTGCTCCACGTCCTTGGGGAGGGCCTATCTCCACATGGGAGAGACCCAAAGAGTCCCATTTTTCCCTGTCCTTTCTGATCTCCTCCTGAATCTGGGCCAACCTGATGGCCTCCAATTGCTCAGGAGTGGGTTCAGAGGCGCGTCTCTCGGCTTCCAACGTCTGGAGACGGGTCTGAAATTCGGACGCAAGGGAGGCGACTTCTGCGCCACAGAGAGGGCAGAAGGAGAAGGGGGTGAAGGTGTCGTTAAAGTCAGGTCCAGAATCAGCATAGACCGGAGCCGTGCAGGATTGGTAATCCATCTCGTAATCGACCAGACCGATGATGTGGCAGCATTCAGTCTTCATGGCGTGGATGGGAGTATTGGGATTGCATGAGGTCCAGAAGCCAGAACCTTCGCTTGGCCCTTTCCATCTGGATGGCGGCTTCCTCAATTCGTTTGAGGTCGTGGTCCATGTCCTCGAAAAGAACCGTATCAAAGATGGACTTCCAGAACATCTGGGAGCCGCGTTGGGCCTTCCCGTCATCGGGGTGGAGCATGAGTTCGGCGATGGCGCGGGAGTCAGTCATGGCAGTATCACGATGGGTTTCTCTGTGCTTCCGCATTCAAGGCAGAGGAAGTGTGTGGACTCTTCCAATAGGCGGTTCAGCAGCACCTTTTTCTTGCAGCCGGGACAGAAATATTGCGGCTCGTTCTTGGCGGATTCCATGAGGCGCTGGTAGATTTCGTCGAGCTGGGATTGGGTATCACTCATGGCAGTGAGTGGAGAAGTTTGGAGAAGGCCCATCCCATGATGGCGATGACGAGCAGGAAGGCAGAGGCGGTCAGGATGGATGCAGTGACCACGCAAATGCCTTGGAGGAAGAGTTTCATGGGTCTTGTCCTCCATTTTTGTCCCTGAACTCCCAGAAATCCATCACTGTCCAGTTCTTGGTGAAGGCGTCATAGAGCCTCCATTTCTCGGCTTCCAGACGGGTCTTTTCCAGTTCGTGGCGGGACTGCTCGGCAGCGAGTTGGGAGAGCACGGAACGCTTGGTGGAGAGGTATTCTTGGTCGGTCATGGGATGGTGGCGTGAAGAACGTGGCAGGGGCGTGGAGGCATCCAGAAGGGCTCTGGACGGTGGTTGGTGTGTCTCTTGGGGAAGTGGGCGAAGCGGAATCTACGGGGAGTCCTGAAGGGTTTGTGCCAGCAGCCTTTCTGGTGGAGCCTGCGGTTGTGGACACCCGGCTTCATCCTGAGTTCCTGAATGCAGATGGGTTCGCTCCAGAATTGTCTCAGTGGAGCAGATTCCAGACGTTCCAAGGCTGCTTTGAGGGCATCGGTCATAGGTCAACTTTCCAGAAGGTGTCGATCAGCCATTGACGGAGAGAGCGACGGGGAGGTTTGGGTGGAATCGGACGCCAACCGCTGAGGCTGGGACCGCAGAGATGACTATAGGTGACGCAGGTCTCGCAGAACTTCTGAAATTTCCTGCATTTGTCGTAGGTTTCTCCCATCCAGTCTGGTTTGCAGTGGACACAATTTTGGCAGTTCTTGACTTGGGAATTGAGGTGTGGTGCTTGTGTTGTCATGAGTCGAATCCCCTCGCGTTCATGTTGAAGACAGTTCCAGAAGGAAGGGAGGAGAGAATCCATTGGGTCTTGGGGTCGTTGCAGACATCCTTGCGTTGCGTCCATTTGCCATCCTTAAAATCCCAGACAGGCATGTGTGGATTGGGGGCCAAAAAGTAACCCGACTGAGGTCCAGCGTCAGGGTCAGCGGGTGCTTTGGTCTGGGACGGACAAGAAGGGGTTTCACCCTTCCCAAGGAGCTTCGGGGCTCCCAAGAGCGAGAGCAGTGAGGTGAGGAAGGCTGATCTTTTCATGGCTCAGTAGCAGGGATGGGATTTGGGAAGGATCACAGGACGGGAGACAGGGGCACCACAGCTTGTGCAGCGTCCATCCGTGGAGTGGGACATGCCGCAGTAGGAGCAGTGGGGATGGGCAAGATTGCCGAAGCGGGAATCCCCGGAAGGATTGAACTTGAGGGACAACTTGAGGGATGCCAACTGGTCCTGCATCTTCAGGTTGAGTTCATGCTTCTGCCTGCGCAGTTCCAGCATGAGGAGGGAGTTGTCGAGTTCGCTCATGAGATGAGGCATTGGAGTTTGGAGGCGATGGAGGGGTGGCAGACGAGCATTCCGTCGAAGATCATCACCCTTGGGCGGGACAAGAAGGCGCTTCGCGCTTCCCAATGGATTTCATGATTTGGTGTCCTCCATGGGAAGGAAGTGAACCACGAAGGCTCCAAGACTGCCGATGGGATTAGTTTGAGGATCGAAGGGGAGGGGTTGGTATTCGACCTTTTCAATGGTGCGTCCTGCGAATCGATTGAGGGCGGAAGCGAGGGTTTTGGAGGTTTCCCAACCAAACCTAAAACGATGGGGATCGAACTTCGCATCTTCCAAGCATATCACGTTCATGAGGACGGTGTCTGGTTCGGTTGGAAATGGCGAGGGTTTCACCTCCCTGCATTGATCGGAAACGAGGAAGTTGTGGAGGGGATAGACTTCGGAGGGTGAGGTGTCTGTTTTCATGAAGGGTGCAGCGTCAGAGTGAGTGTGTGTTTGGTCTGAATGGTCCGCGAAGACCCTCCGGGTTTCCCCGTTAGCTGGCTAAAGCGGGGAAGACATGGCGGGAGAGTTTGGGGTCATAGCCCGATCTGGAAAGCCAAGCCTTCAGGGTGGCCTCATCGAGGATGTTTTGTCGAGGCAGGTTTTCAGCCACGGCCCAGTTGCGGTAGTCCTTCATTTTCCTGAGTCGTTCCAGGAGGTCTTGAGGGGACAGGCCGGTGGGGAGGACCATGGGTGTCGCCACGGGAGCCGAAGCCTTGGTCAGCGGCCCCTCCACCGTGACCGCACGAACAACGTCAGTCACCGCAGGTGGCTTTGGCTGAGCGGGAACAGGAAGGCCATTCGGGCTATCCTGAGCAACTACAGAGGAAGATGGTAAACGAACTCTCATTTCTTTTTGGATTTGAACTTGGGTTGTTCTGACTCCACTTCGGAGTCCAGCAACAGACGAATGTAAACAGCAAGCTCCACCCCATAGGCCAAGGCTTTGGCCTTCCAGCGAAGGATGTCTTCCTTGTTACAACGGAATGTGATCTGGCTGTCCATGGATCATGTATTGTCATGTCATGTCATGACAAGTCAAGGACTACCTACGGATTTTTATTTTTAATTTTCTTACGGGATGAAATTTAATTTTTAGGGATGGGATGATTACCTTCAGTCTCCCCTCGGAGTGGAACCGCCCCTCCGGGGCGTGGTGGGGCGGGTATCCCTCTCATTTAGCTGCCTAACGATCCTTCCATTTCAATCCCCTCTCTTGGTAGTGCTTCACACACTCTTCGAGACTGTAACCACCACCAAGGAGCCGTTGTCTCAAGCAGAGATAGTCCACGTTCTCCACCCTGGCTATCTCTGAAAGGATCATGGAAGCTCCGCGCCATTGATACCGGAGATTGTTACGCTTGTTAGCCCCCTGCTCCCTACGGGTTGCCCAATGGCAATTGCTTGGTTCGTAACCCTTGGCGTTGTCTCTACGCTCCACGGTATGCTTTGGCGTGGGCCTTGGTCCCATGTCTTCACAGAAGGCAGCAAAGGATTCTCTCCACCTTTGGCACATGGTGATGCCCCTGGCTCCATACCCCAGATAACTGGGATGATTCGGATTATAGCAACGGGTTTTAATGCTTTGGTAAATGTTTCGAAGTGCATTCATAACTAGTATTCATGTTATCATGCTATGCTAGGTATTCAACTAAAGTTATAGAAGGCAATGAAGGGCAGAACTCCCTACGGGAGATCAACCCACCGTATCAAACCACCGAAGGCTTTTGCCTTTCAGGCAATCAGGGGACTAACGTCCCGAACAAGCTCCGCCCCACCTGCGCCCAGTCTTTGCTTCTCCCCTTATTCCTTCTTCTCTATGCTGATACCTTGGGAAAGCCGGAGGCTCTTCTTGCTCCCGCTATCCCTTGCGTCTCTCCTCACCCTGACGCTGCTCTACTGTCAACGTAGGCGGTCCCTTGCTTTAGCCAGCTAAGAGCTTGCTGGGCACATCCAACGTCCGCACGTTCCCTTGCTCGCTTTCCAAGGCGGGCGGACTGAACAGTGCGCCTAGGTTGATCGTAATCACTGGTCCCGCTCCGCCCCTGTCACTCTGTGGATACCATCCGGCCATCTTGGCAAGTTTCTCAATGGCGTCCAGTTTGCTCACGCTTTTGATTTCCTCGCACTCCCATTCGCCTTGTTCGTCCCCTTGGTCTCCAGCAATGAGGCGCTTGCGCTTCACACTTTGGGCGAGGGGCGAGTTCTCGTCTATCTCACTGAGGGGAGTCTGCCATGCGTCCACCAGGTAACGCACCACCTGCTCCCGGCCTGCGCCTAGTCGCTCCTCAATGGTTTGCTCGTTTGCCTCCCTAAGCTCCGCGATCCTTAGCCGGATGATAGGCAATGCCAATAGTTTCGATGCCTGAACCTGCGCCGTTCCTTGCGTTACCTTTCCCAGCGCGATGTTGTCCCGGTAGGCCTGCGCCCCGCTCGCCCCCTGCAACGCAATGGCATGGCAAAAGGCTTCATCCTGCGGGCGCAGCTTTCCGTTGCGCTTTTGTCTTCCCCTCTTGGGGCGCTTGAGTGTGGGCATGGCTTCACCATACCATGCCCGTCAATTAGCTGGCTAAAATCCAATTCGATTTGTCGGGACAATCCTACAAAAAACTATCGTTGGGATATTGACGAATCCTTTTCCCATCGCTAGGATTGCCCATTATGCAGGAACTCACACCCTCACAAATCGCCGCCTTGCTTGGCAGCATCAAGACCGAACGCAAGGCGAAAGCCTCCCGAATCAATGGCAAAAAAGGCGGACGCCCCAAGGGCAGTAAAAATAAAATCAAAAAGACTATTGACTAAAACCTAACGATAGGTAAAATACAAACGATTAACTGACGCTTCACCCTTAGCCAGCTAAAATTATGAATGCTCAAATCCACAAACTCTACGCGCAGTTCCGCGCGAACCCCTCCATGATCCATACCGGACGCAATGCCGAATGCGCTTTGCGTTGTGCCCGCACCCTCGCCCGATTCCGGGAACTCGAATCCCATGGCCTTGTGCTGCTCATACGCCTCGGCCGTCCAGTGCCGCGCCCCGGCGCGATAGAGCGTCTTGTCGCCTTGGGGGGTGAATTCCATGAAGCCGACCATGAACGGCCCGGCGGGCACCCAGCCGGCGGTGAAGGCATCGGTGAACACCACCTTGCGCGCCGGTATCACCTCGAGGAACACGCCGTCCATCGGATGTTCCTCGCCATCGGGTCCGCGCATCACCATCGCCGAACGCCCGCCGGGGCGGAGATCGCGTTCGATCACCTCGGTCGTCCAGGGCCGGGGGCACCACCATTCTTCGAGATGCTCTTCCCAGGCTTTCCACACCGCCGCGACGGGGGCATCGATCAGCCGTTCGACACTGAGTTCATAGCCGCTCATGCCTGCTCTCCCGCAAACGCCCGCTCGAGCGTGGCGATATCGATCTTCACCATCTCCATCATCGCCGTCATCGCCCGCGCGGCGGCGGCGTGATCCCCGGCACCGATCATCTCGATCAATCGCCGCGGCGTGATCTGCCAGGACAGGCCGAA
>Ga0207694_10003824_pt1 | contig 11913 bp, 7 predicted proteins | sample KBSC34metaG_FD_184353 | JGI IMG/M metagenome (GOLD analysis project Ga0207694, IMG submission 184353) | Corn rhizosphere microbial communities from Kellogg Biological Station, Michigan, USA - KBS C3-4 metaG (SPAdes) (version 2) | ecosystem: Host-associated > Plants > Roots > Rhizosphere > Soil...
AGTCGCTCCCGACGTGTTGGAGATGCTGCCGTACACGATATGCAGCACCTGGTCCGTACTGCGCGCATACGCAATCGCATTTGCACTGGTGGCCGCAACGATGGAGCTGGAGGTCACGATCGACGTTGGTGAGGTGGTGCCGGTCGGTACGGTCAGCGACGTTTCGTTGCCGCCACCCAGCGTCGCGCGCAGCGTGGAAACCTTGTTCGCGTAGCCGAGGTATGGATAGGAGGAGCTCGCGATGGCCTGCGCAGTGAGATACGTGCGCACATAGGCCGCGTGATACGCTTCCACGCCCATGATGCCCGCTGCCGCGGCCAGATAACCGGCCGTGATTCCTGCGGTGGAGATCAGCGGCGCTGCGCCGGCGTACGCCGTTACGCCTACATCCTCAAAGATGAATGCACCCACGATAAACGCGTCGAAGCTGCTGAACGGGTTGAAGGTGGATGCGATGCCGGCTGCATTTGCCAGAGCGTTGAATGAGTTGGTGAGGTCGATTGCAGGCCTTGCTACTGCCGCTGAACCCAGCGCCGAGCGCAGGAAGCGCACGTGCTGTTGCTCGTCATAAGCAATCTCATTCAGGATGTTCTGCTGCGTGCTGGTCAGCCCTGTGACCTTTGTGCCGCCTGTTACCGCGCCTGGGCTGGATCCAACATCCGCGGAGGAGAGGCCAGAGCCTATTGCCGCACGCAGATAAAACTCAGCCTCCAGATACTCGAGATTCAGCGCAAAGTTCAGGATGTCAGTATCGGTGTACGTGGTAGTGCCACCACCACCCATCGTCATGGGCTGGCCGTTGTCGCCGCATCCCACCAATACTGCTGCAGCTCCTGCTGCCCCCACTCCGGCTAAAAAATTCCGGCGATTCAATCGCCGCTCGGCACGCCTCTCACTCAGACGACCGCTGTTGAGACCATTGGATACTTCTTCTTCAGGATTCACGTTGGGGATGCTCCTTCGCAGTTTGTCTGACTTGGGGCGTACCGTGTGTTTACGCGCCGGAAGGAGAAGTGGATTGAGCAGGAGATAAAGAAGTGTGCGGATAGATTTTGCTTCTGCGCATTCGCTGTTGATAGCGTCAACGAACTCTGCCCGGGCTGTCTCATATCAAGGGCAGCTTTCTTCTTTCCTGAGGAGTGGTACGATTCAAAAGCAGGGCAAACAAAAAGCGAACAATGCAGATTGCAAATTGCGATGGACCACGCATCCCAACCCGACCGTTTTGGCTTCCTGCACATCGATCTGAACAGCTTTTTCGCTTCGGTCGAGCAGCAGCTGCATCCCGAGTATCGCGACCGCCCAGTGGCCGTCGTTCCCACCAAGGCGGACACCACCTGTTGCATCGCGGCCAGCTATGAGGCCAAGGCGCTCGGCATCAAGACCGGCACGCAGGTAGGCGAAGCCAAGCGCATCTGCCCCGATATCGTTCTGATCGAAGGCGACCATGCGGTCTATGCAAAGTATTCGCATGCGATCGCCGAGGCCGTGGAACTCTGCTGCCCCGTCGCGCACACGCCTTCGATTGACGAGATGGTCTGCCAGCTGATGGGTCGCGAGCAGGAGCCACCGCGCGCGCGCCAGATTGCGCTGGCCATCAAGCAGAAGATCAAGGACGACGTAGGCATCGCGCTGCGCTGCTCCATCGGCATGGCGCCCAACCGCTACCTTGCCAAGATCGCCAGCGACATGCAGAAACCCGACGGGCTGATCGGTTTACTGCCCTCACAGCTGCCCCGTGCCATCGCACACCTCGAACTGCGCGACTTGCCCGGCGTCGGCGCGCGCACCGAGGCACGGCTGAATGCGAAGGGCATCACCACCATGGAGCAGCTGCTCGCGCTCGATCGTAACGGCATGCACGCGCTCTGGAACTCCGTCTGGGGTGATCGGATGTATCACTGGCTGCGCGGAGCGGCCACCGGCGACGACGGCGCGACAGTGATGAGCGATATCCAAAAGTCTCTGGGACATTCGCATGTCCTCGCGCCGGAGCATCGCACGCCGGAAGGTTCCTGGGCTGTAGCGCACAAGCTGCTGCACAAGGCGGCCATGCGCCTGCGCATGGAGAAGTTCCATGCGGGATCGATGAGCGTAACCATCCGCTATGCGCTCACGCGTGAGCAGGCCGCACACGCGAAGAAGTCCAAAAAACACTTCAGCGGATTGCGCCACTCCGGCTGGGGCATGGAAGCGCGCTTCGCCCCTTGCCAGGACACGCTGACCCTGCTCAACATCCTGCGCAGCCTCTGGGCCAAGCACCCCGAAGGCCCGGAGTTCCAGCGGCCGTTCTTCGTCGGCGTAACCATGCACTCGCTCATCCCTGAAGACGAGATGCAGGCCACGCTATTTGCCGACCCGAGCAACCGCGCCGAACTGGCCGCCACCATGGACAAGCTGAATCTGAAGTACGGCCACACCACGCTGCACTTCGCGGGTATGCTGCTGGCGCGCGAGTCCGCACCCACGCGCATCGCGTTTACACAGATCCCTGTGCAGTACGGCGTCGACTACATGTAGTTCAATGGCCCAAAGAAAGAGGGCGGCGCAGACTCACGCCACCCGTCTCGCCATATCGTTTATACGTTCTACTGCGTCAGCATAATCGGCGCCTGCCAGAACGCGCTCTTGTGGTCGTTCGGGTTCAGTACAGTCACCTGGCAGTCATACTTGCCCACGGCAAGCTGGCTGAGGTCAATGGCGAAGTTCAGCGGCGCTGTATTCAGCCGTGAAGCGGCAGGCGTCACCTCCTCCGGCTGCGTCTCAAAGACCTTCTTGCCGTCCTTATAGAGCGTGACAAAACCGATCAGCGGCTGCGGAGCTGCTGCCGGCGTTGCGCCAGTTGCAGGCGTTGAACCCGGTGCCGCTGGCGGCGGTGGCTGGTACGCCTGCAGATAGACATAGAGGTCCTTGCTCTTCTTGAAGACACGTGTGACGCTGGGGACCAGCTTCATACCGTCCTGAATCAAAGGATCGGCTGCATTATTCTTTGCCTGGTCCTTGCCCTTGGTGGCGTTGTAGACCGCATCCGCCATTTTCGCGCGGTCGCCGGCCAACACCACCGAGCTGATGGCGACACGGTCGGTCACCTTGCTCAGATTCGGGATAATGAAGCTCGTCTCGAATGTGCCGATGTGCCCCGTGGCATCGTCTCGCGCAAGCACCTTGATGGTGTGTTTGCCCGGCAGCAGCGTATATCCGCTCGGATACCAGATCTGCGCTTTCGCCAGTTGCTCTGCCGTCTGATCGCTCAGCTTGAAGCTGACCTTGTCGCGGATGTTCGTCTCCGTGGTATTGCCATAGTCGTCCTTAATCTCCCCGACGAAGTCCAGGTTGGCCTCCTGTGCGCCGCGCTTCTTCGCCAGCACCAGCTCGTTGCCAGGAATCTTGAGCATCACCGGCACGAAGTACTCCGCGCCATTGAGCTGGAAATAATTGACCTCGAGGCCGATGGTCAGGTCGACAACCGGGTCGCCCTGCATAAGGGCCTCTTCCAGCTGGCGCTCCTTGTCCGCGCCGTTGAAGTTGCCCCACGTCTTTTCGGCGTAGTAGCCCTGCCGGAAGTCGAGCTTCGCCTCGGTGTTGTTGGCGAGCGTCACCTTCACCTTGCGGAATTTGCCGTCAGGAGTAACATTCTTGGTGTAGTAGCCAAGGATGTAGTAGTCCGAGATAGAGCGCTGCGCCTGCCGGATGCCCTGCGTCAGGTCGTTGTTGTCCAGGAAGGCCTTGCCGCCGGTATCGGCAGCCAGCGAGAACAGCGTGTCCTGCGAGCGCTGCAGGCCGGAGACCATCGCGCCGGCCGAGGCGCCGGTGTACATCGCCTGTCCGCCGGGTGATCCGTGCGTCGCATCGCCCATCGGCGGCATTGCCACCAGGCCGCGCGCATCCATGGGCCAGAAGACAACGCCGGCCTTGATGGCCTCTTGCACGCAGGCGTGCATCTGCGCCTGGTTGTCCAGCCCGTTCAGGTTCAGGCCGGCGGCGAAGTACATCAACACCTTCTTCTCGTTCAGGTGCGCCAGCATCTGCGCCGCCGTCTGCAGTGCAGAAAGCTGGCGGTCAGTCGTGAAGATGTTGAACTCGCCTGAGTCCTGTCCGAAGGCCGCGCCGGTGTCTGCGGCAGAGCTGTCGTTGGTGACGTCGGTATCACCCTGCCCCTCGCCCACCACCAGCGTCTCCAGAATGGAGAGCAGCTTGTTGCGGTCGTCGGTAAAGTCCTGCAGCACGTCCACCGAGCTGCCCGCATAACGCATGATGGAGACTAGGTCCGCGGTCGTCATGCTCTGGCGAATAAACTTCTCCGCCGCGGCCAGCGAGCGCATCTGGTCCGTGGGATTTGGCATGGCCGTCATATCGAAATAGAACACCAGCAGCCGCTTATCTTTGTATTTCAGCTCCCCTGGAGCTTCTGTAGAAATCTGCGTATGCGCCAGCCGGTTGTAGACCTTGATGTCCTCCGTGCCCGGCGCCTGTGGCGGCAGCGGCTGCGCGTCCTCCGGTAGATGCTGGTACTCGGCATAGCTCAGCGTCTCGGGCACGCCGTCTTCCGTCACCACAAAGTCATTCTTGGTAAGGCCGGGAATGGTATTGCCGCTCTTGTCCTTTACGGAAACGTTTTCAATAATCAGGCGCGTCGTAGCGCGGATGGTCGGCGTCGTGTCCGTGTCCGACTTATTCTGGCCCGTAAGCTGCGCGTGAACGGTGAAAGGGCCGGCAAGCAAGCCAACCAGCAAGGCAAAGGTGGAAGATGTGAGGTGCAGCGGTCGCATAGCTCTAGTGCCTCAGTCGCAGAGTGATGGTGACGTAACGCATCTGGTTGGCGCTGGTCACAGCGCCAAATTGAGGGCCGATGGTGTTGACCCAACCCCCATACCTGACGTTATTGAACGGGTTATTCGCATCAATGCGGGCCGTCATGCTGTAGCGGTCCCGCAGCTTGAAGTCGCGCTGCATGGAAGCGCTGATGCTGAACTGGCTCGGCCCGATGATCGAGTTGCGTCCTGCCGTCCCGAATCCGGATGTAGGAGCCACGAACGCCGTCTGGCTCAGATACGTCTTCTTCACAGGGTCGAAGACATGCACACCACCGCCCACATAGTTCGCGCGGACGATGCCGGTATATGAGCTGCCGGGAAGCTGAATGGGATCGATGGGAGTAAGCGGCAGGCCACTGCCGATGTTGATATTCATCAGGCCCGTCCATTCTTTGTAGATGGCTCCGCGCCACCCGCCCATCAGGGTATGTCCGCCCAGGCCCATGCCGGTGGTGTACTGCAGTGAGAGCTTCAGCAGATGACGTTGGTCAAAGTTGGAGAGGCCGCGCTGCGCCTCGGGATGGCGCCAGTCCTGCGCCGGCTGATTCTGGCCACCGGAGCTCGATCCGGTATTGATCTGGCTGCCGCCCCCATAGGAGTAGTAATCATCGATCGACTTGGAAAAGGTATAGTCGGCGCTGGCCGAGAGCCCCGCACGCAATCTGCGGCGTAGCAACACTTCACCGGCTTCGCGGGTCAGGTTGCCATTCGACATCAGGTAGTAAAAATTTTTGGGGCAGCCCAGACACGGATCAGCGACCCCCAGGCCGTAAGTGTTCGGCAGTATCTCCTGCTTGCCGCGCGTGCCTTTGGTCCCGGTATACGTCGCCGTCATTTGCAGCGCAGCCGGAAGATCACGCTGCACCGACAGGTTCCACGTATGCACATAGCCAACGCGGAAGTCAGGATCGACAGCAAAAGTGTCTGGCGTTGCTGTTGCTGCGCCGCATCCCGGCGTCTCGAACGGTGTCGCAAGTGCAAGCGCGCATCCGTGCAGATAATCCCCCGTTGCGTTCAGGCTGGTCACGGCCCACGGCGCAGCGCACTGCACGCCTAGAACCGGGCATGGAGACTGATTGGCCATGGCCAGCGCCATCGACTGATAGACGCCGGTATCGTGCGTGAGGCTATAGCCCGAACGTACCAGCAGCGAGGAGCCGGAGATAGGCCGCCACGCAATGCCGATCGACGGCGCAAAGCCGTTCTTGTCCGGATGAATCAGTGAGTTGCCGTAGCGTTGTCCACTATATGTTCCAGTGGGATTGGTCGCCAGTACCGTCGTATCTCCGGCGAAGTTCTTCGAGAAATCGAGGTTGACGAGGCGGTTCTTCGCCTCAGTGATGGGCGCGCCATACTCCCAGCGCAGGCCAAAGCTGACACTCAGCTCTGGACTGACGCGGAAGTTATCGTTGGCGTACAGGTCATAGACGGACTGCCGCAGATACTTGTCTGCGTTGCCATAGGCGATCTGGCTCGAGTAGGGCTGTCCAAACAGAAAGTCAGCGAAGTCTGACCCGCCGCCGACCACACCACCCGCAGTAGCCGCACCGGTAAAGCTCACTGTTCCGCGCGGATTGGCCTGCTGGAAGTAGTTCCACTCCTGCCGGCGGAAGTCGCCGCCGAACTGCATCTCGTGCCGGAAACGGTTCCAGTTCGCCTTCACCGCGATGCTCTGTGTCTGGATGCGGTTGTTCGAACTGTTGCCGTCGTACAGCGCCTGGTATCCACTGCCGGCAAAGTTCACCGCTGGCGGGCCCCAGTTCGCAGCATCCTGTAGATTGTCGCTGATGCCAACAGATTGCGAGATATTCTGCTTGTTCTCGAAGAACGGCGTGTTGATGCTGTGCGAGCGAGTAAAGTCGTACGTCAGATTGGCATTTAGCCGCTGCGTGATGCGGCGTTGCCATGAGGCCTCCACGCCCTGGCTCGTCTGCTTTTGCGTGTCGACGAAGTTCGCCTTGTTGTAGGTGAAGATGCTGGGGTTCGTGATATCAGATCTCTGCCAGTAGTAGTAGCCGTTTAGATAATCCTTGTTGGTGACGGACTTCGACAACCGCGGCTGGATTCCATCGATCTGCGTCGTGGTGGTAAGGGGAATCTGGTAGTTGTATGCCGTGGGATTGGTGACATTGGCTGCGGGATAAAAGTTCAGCAGCGCAGCCGCCACCGGGCTGATGCAGGGTGCGGGAATCTTCTGCAGCGGGCTGCCGGGAGTGACCGCGCATCCTGGCCGCAGTCCTGTCGAAGGAGCATAAACAACCTTGCCCGCCAGGTTCGGCACATTGGAGAGATCAAAGTCCTGGCCGGCGGTAAAACCGGTCGGCACCGTCGCAGTCCGCGTATCCACAGTGGAATTTTGGGTGTGGCTGTACTGGATCTGGAAGTTCGGCGCGCGAAACGCAGGCAGCAGATGCGGAATCTTCAGCGGCCCCTGGAACTGCGCTCCAATGGTGTAGTTGTTGAAGTTCGGCTTTGGCTGGTTCTGGCCGGTGATCGAGTACGGCTTCGCGTCCAGAGTTGAGTTGTTCAGCACAAGTGACAGGCCCCACGTATACAGCGAGCGGCTGTTGCGCGTATTGCCAAAGGCCTGCGCCAGCGAGTACTGCGACGTGGCCGCATTGTTCACGCTGCCATTGACCAGAAATCCCTCGGGCGCCGACGAAGCCGCCTCCTGCGCAGGAGTGGCATTGCCACCTGCCGTGTTCGCAGCTTGCTGCGTCTTGCCCTTCTTTGCATCAGCCGCAGCGCCCGTACCGCCAGACGTTGCCGCATCCGGCGCAGAAGCAGTCGCCACCGCGGCAGCAGCGCCGGGCGCCACCTTGATCGGCTTCGCCTCCGCGCGAATCTGCTCCAGCGTCTCGATCTTCAGCTCGAACACCGGTATCGGAGAATTGGGCGCAACCGTAATCGCTGACTTGATCGGCGCAAAACCCGTCATGCTGATAGAAAGCGTCCATGCGCCGTCGGCAAGATCGGGAAAAATGAAAAGCCCCTGATCATTGGTGACGGCCGAGACGGTCTTATCGCCCTGCGTAGCAGTGACAACCGCCTGTGCTCCAGGAACCGGCAGCCCGCCAAAGGTCACCTGCCCATGAAACTCCGTTGCCTGCGCGGGAATGCTGGCCACCAACGCCGCTGCCATTCCCAGCAGAATGCCTCTCACCGCTAATCCCAGCCGCATCCAACACACCGCCTTAAAACTCTGATGTTTCCGGTGGCTCCTTTCCAGCGAGTGAAGAAGAGGCACGCGGTACTGCACCACTCAAACCTCAAAACTTCAGCCTTCAGGAGTCCACCCATTGTAGACACCGCAGCTGATAATTTCGATCCCAATCTTCAGCCGCATGCGTATCTACGCAACTCTCACCTTGCCGGTTCCATAAGCGCAGCCTGGAAGGAAAACAAATGTTTCGGGTAACAATTTAAAGACGAAGCAGGGTTCCTTCCGTTCGCCGGAAGAGCAATTAAATTTGCTGGTTTACTACATAGTTAAAAGAACAAACTTTGCCGCACATTCTAGATCGTGGCTTTCCTGATATACGCGGCGCCAGAGGGCGGCGAATGCAGAATCATGCGCGGCGCTCCTTTTGCAGCCTGCGCAGCGTTCGTTCCGCTTCCTTCACATCCTCAAGTGTGAGCTTGCCGGACTCGATCAGGTGCGACATCACCGGCTGCGTACGACCGCCAAAGAGTGCCAGCAGGTCGTCGACCAGCCGCCGCTGCGCCACGTCACGCGAGACGGTAGCGGCGAACATGTGGAAGTTGCCCACCTTCCGCGTGCGCTTCACCACGCCCTTCGCCTCCAACCGGTAGATCGTAGTCTGCACAGTCGTGTACGCCGGGCGCGACCGCGGGGGAAACGCCTCCAGTACGTCACGGATGGACGCCTCATCGCTCGCCCAGAGCGTCTCCATAATGCGTAGTTCTAGTCTGGTGAGCTTAGGCCCTGGCACAGGTTCATCCTATCTACTATTGACGTAGTAGAAATTACCATCGCTGTCTGAGACCGTGCAAGCGAAATTATTGCTGCGGCAGATACAGCCGCCACTCTTCCGATTCCGCAATCCGCTTCAGCAGCCGGAAACGGCGCCGCATCAGGCCTTGAATGTGAGGCGTCATAATGAATCGCCCCGCCAGCCATCCCAACGGACCGCACGGCAACGAGAAGCGGACCTCATCATCCAGCCGTACGCCGCGCTCTGTCTGCGTAAACGAATGGTCGTGCTCAAAGCTGCGAAAACGCCCAGCCACCATGCGGTCGCTAAAGAAGCGATACGGCTCAAAGGGCGCAATCAGCGACACGTGATAGTGCCGCAGTCCGAGCTGCCATCCCTCCCAGCGCACACGTTCGCCGCGCAGAACCAGTCCTCCGGTTCGCGTTGTGCGCCGCTGACCATGTTCATCTACATACTCCGCGGCCACCGGATGCATGCCCAGCTCGCGCTCCACAATCGCCAGCGAAGTTGAGAGCAGAAAGAGCCGCTCCATCGGCGCTGCCACCTCGATGCTCTCGCGAAGCGTGAACACGTACTACAACTCCATCGCGTGCTCACTCAGCAGCTTCTTTGCTCGCTCAACGAAGTCATCCAGCGACGCACTCCCCTGGTCACCCTTGCCCCTCGTGCGCACGCTCACCGAGCCGGATTGCGATTCCTTGTCGCCCAGCACGAGGATGAACGGCACCTTCTGCAACCCAAAGTCGCGGATCTTTGCGTTCATCTTCTCGTTGCGCTCGTCGAGCTCGACGCGCAGACCCGCAGCTTCTAGCTTCGCCTTCACCTGCTGCGCATACTCCATGTGCTTCTCGTTGGAGATGGGCACAAGACCCACCTGCACCGGCGCCAGCCAGAAGGGGAACGCTCCGGCGTAATGCTCGATGAGCACGCCAAAGAAGCGTTCGACCGAGCCGAACAGCGCGCGATGCACCATCACCGGCCGGTGCAGCTCACCGTCCTCGCCCTTATATTCCAGCTCGAAGCGCTGCGGCAGATTGAAATCAAACTGCACCGTCGAGAGCTGCCACAAGCGTCCCAGCACATCCACCAGCTTGATGTCGATCTTCGGGCCGTAGAACGCTGCCTCGCCCGGAATCGTCCTGTAGGCAATCTTCTTCTCGTCCAGCACGCTGCGCAGGCTGTCGATCGCCATGTTCCAGTTCTCGTCCGACCCGACAAAGTTCTTGCGGTCGTTCGGGTCCCAGGTAGAAAGCTCCACCTTGAACTCCGCAAAGCCAAACGTCCGCAGTACGCTCTCGGCAAAGTCGATGCACGCGATCACCTCGTCGCGGATCTGTCCCGGCGTGCAGAAGATGTGCGCGTCGTCCTGCGTAAAGCCGCGCACGCGCAGCAGGCCGTGCATAGTACCGCTGCGCTCATAGCGATAGACATTGCCCAGCTCTGCATAGCGGATCGGCAGATCACGATAACTGCGCGGCGACGATTTGTAGATGAGGATGTGCCCGGGGCAGTTCATCGGCTTCAGCCGGTACTCCGCATCATCCAGCTCCATCGGCGGATACATATTCGCCGAGTAGTACCCCTCGTGCCCGCTGATCTTCCACAGCTCTCGACGCATAATGTGCGGCGTGAACACCATCTCGTAGCCGCGCCGGATACACTCTTCGCGCATCCAGTCTTCCATCGTCTTGCGAATTAGACCGCCCTTCGGATGCCAGAAGATGAGGCCCGCGCCCGCGACCTCCTGAATGGAGAAGAGATCGAGCTGCTTGCCCAGCACGCGATGGTCGCGCGCTTTGATCTCTTCCAGCCGCTTGAAGTGCGCCTCAAGGTCCTTTGGATTGAAGAATGCTGTGCCGTAGATGCGCTGCAGCTGCGGGTTCTTCTCATCGCCCAGCCAGTACGCGCCGGCAATCGAGGTAATCTTGAAGGCCTTCACGCGCCCGGTCGAAGGAATGTGCGGGCCGCGGCAGAAGTCCGTAAAGTTGCCGTTCTTGTACAGCGAGATCGCCTCGCCTTCCTTCGTGAAGCGCTCGATGAAGTGCACCTTCATGAAGTCGCCATGGGCCTTGTAATCGCTCAGGCCCTGCTGGCGCGGCTCTTCTACACGTTGGAACTTCTCATCGCGCGCAACGACTTCCTGCATGCGCGCCTCGATCGCCGCAAGATCGGCCTCCGTAAACGGCGTCTCTCGGTACACGTCATAAAAGAAGCCGCTGTCGGTTGCCGGCCCGTGACCGAGCTTGGTCTCAGGGAAGAGTTCCAGGATCGCCGTCGCCATCACATGCGCAGCAGAATGCCGCAGCACCTTCAGCGCAGCCTCATCCTGCTCTTTCAACAGCGTCAGCTCCACATCTTCAGTAAGCGGAGCTGACAGATCGACGAGCTTCGAGCCGTCTTCGCTCGAACCCGCACCATACATCGCGGCTTCAGAGTTCGGCTCGGAATCCGTAGTTGGCGTTGCAGCCGCCGCAACCGGCGTCAGTGGGCGCACGCGCGCCACTACCACCGCGGCAGCCAGCCGCGGCGAAATGCTGTTGGCAATATCAAGAGGAGAGGTTCCGGACGCGACCTCGCGCACGGAACCATCAGGAAGCTGTACTTTAATCAGGCTCACGCTCTAAGGATACTTGTTTCAAGCGTCCTCAAGCGCTTGAAAGAGCAGTTTTACGCCGTCTGCCGCTCAGCCTGCACCGGCGACTTGCGCAGCTCAAGGCCATTCTTCTTCGCCCACACATGAGCGCGCCAGATGCCGATCAGCGGCGCTCCCGCAACCACAATCACTGCATAAATCACTGCCATCTCCATCTTCGCTTCTCCTTTGGTGTGCCCAGCCGCCGGCAAAGATCGGATGAAGCAGGCAGTCGCCTCAAATTGGGCCTGCAATGCTTCTCCGGGTACATCCCTCACTATCGGCTGCGGCACCAAGCTGACCAATGCCACGTTTGTGTGACGGCAGAATCCGCTCCCCTGTTGTCCCACTTTGGTAACCACAGTACTTGCGCTCTCTGCTATCTTTTCCGTGCCATGAAAATCACCCGCCGCGCCGCTCTCAAGTCCTCCGCTCTCGCCGCCTCCGCGCTCGCCCTGCGCGGGCCGCGCATGTTCTCGCAGGCCTCCGCGTCAACCGACGCACGCATCGA
>Ga0207694_10003825_pt1 | contig 11913 bp, 10 predicted proteins | sample KBSC34metaG_FD_184353 | JGI IMG/M metagenome (GOLD analysis project Ga0207694, IMG submission 184353) | Corn rhizosphere microbial communities from Kellogg Biological Station, Michigan, USA - KBS C3-4 metaG (SPAdes) (version 2) | ecosystem: Host-associated > Plants > Roots > Rhizosphere > Soil...
TCGTCAGGATGCCGGCCGCGCCAGCACGCAGAGGGTCGCGTCGCTCGAGGAAGCCAACATGGCCGAGGCGATCTCCGGCATGCAGCAGGCGCAGACCGCCTACAACGCCGCGCTCGGCGCGGCATCGCAGACCACACGCCGTTCACTCTTCGACTACCTGTCCTAAGCCATGCGCACAGCCGCCCTGCCCGTTCCCGCCGATCAGCAGCCTCCCGCGGACGACGTCCGCCAAGGGCTGGCCCGCAATGCCGTCAACTTTCCGGACGGCATCCCGGGCTTCGAGGCGTGCCGCCGCTTCGTGCTGCTGTCGGCGGACTCGCTGGCGCCGCTGCAGCGGATCGAGTCGATCGAGGGGCCGCCCGCGGCATTTCTCGGCATCGATCCGCGGCTGGTCATGGAGGGCTATCGTTGCCGGTTGAGCGAGACCGACATGCGAGCGCTCGGCGCGGGGCCCGACACGACGCTGCTCTGGTTCGCCATCATCTCCGAAGCCGATGGCGACCTCTACGCCAACTTGCGCGCGCCGATCGTCATCAACCCGCAGCGCATGATCGGCCGGCAGGTGCTCCCCGACGAGGGGCGGTACCCGATCCGCCACCGGTTGACCAACAAGGCGTGACGCGATGCTTGTGTTTACGCGCCGGAGGCAGGAAGCCATCCGGATTGGCGACCGGATCGAAGTCCGCGTTCTGAGGGTCGGACGCGACGGCGTCCGCATCGGCATTACGGCCCCGCCAGACGTTCCCGTTCATCGCGAAGAGATCTACGAGGAGATCCGGCAGGCGAACCGCGCCTCGGTCGCGACGCAGATCGATCTGACGGCGCTCGCCGAGCGTTTGAGGCAGCCGTGAGGATTCGCGACTGGCGCTACGCCGAGACACCGGCGGTCGAGGCTCTGTACGAGGCCGAGCGTCGCACGTGGCTGAACGAGCTGGGGTGGGACACCGCCGAGTCGTGGCCCGAAATCGAAGGCGCGCGCACGGCCGGGCGTCTGCCCGGGCTGCTCGCCGTCGACGAACGCGGCAGCATCTGTGGCTGGACCTACTTCCTCATCGACGACCGGGTCGCGCAGGTCGGCAGCGTGGTCGGCGAGTCGGCGGAAGCCACCCGCGCACTCCTCGACTCCGTCATCGCGCGTGCTGCCGGTCACGCCGAGTGCGTGACCTGCTTCTCGTACAGCCACGCGCCGGGTCTCGAGACGGCGCTGGCCGCCCACGGCTTCGAGGTGACGCGCTATCAGTACCTGTCGCGCACGGCGCCTGCGTTCGATGCGTTCCGTCCCGACGGCGCCGATTCGTGGCGAGACGGTGACGAGGTGCCGGCGGCCGATCTCTTGCGCAGCGCGTACGGCTCGAACGGACGCTTTTTCGCCGCGCATGGCCTGCCGCATGAGTGGCAGCGCTACGTGCACAACATGCTGGCCTTTCCCGGGTGCGGGCGCTTCGATCGGACCGCGACGCGGGTGCTGCGCCTCGACGACGGGCGGATCGCGGCGCTCGTCATGATGACGGCGCTGAGCCCCGGCGTCGCGCACGTCGCGCAGGTGGCGGTGCATCCTGAGCACCGGCGGCAGGGGCTGGCGGGAACGCTGCTCGAGCGCGCGCTTGGAATGGCGCACGCGACCGGCCGCTCGCGTGCGACGCTGCTCGTCGAAGATGGTGCTGGGGCCGCGCGCACGCTGTATTCGCGCCTCGGATTCCGGCCGTGCGCCACGTTCGTCGCGGCCCGCCGCGAGCTGCGATAAACGATGGCGTCGCGCCGTGGCCGGATTCTGCACGTCATTCCTACCCTGTGGAGCGGCGCGGGCGACGTGCTCACGCACCTCTGCGAACTGCAGGCCGAACGCGACGACGTGACCGTCGTCAGCAGCGCGCTGCGCGGCGACCTGGCGGACTGGCCCGCGTATCGCCGCCGCCTGCGCGCGGCCGCCGTCCATCACGTCGGCATCAACACGTTCGCGCGCGTCCCCGAGACGTTCTGGCACGCGGTGGAGCAGCTCGACGATCTGGCGCGAGCATGGAAGCCGGACGTCGTCCATACACACGCGGGGGTGCCGACGCTCGCGTGGGCACTCACGCACCGGGCCGGTGACGCGCCTCACATCGCGCAGATGTACAGCTGGGGCGCTGGACGTCCCGACTGGATGAACGACATGGATTCGGCCGGCTTCCGTCGCGCCGATCGCGTTGTCTGCTCGGCGCGTAAGTACGAGGGCATCCTGCGGGATAGCGGCGTCGAGAGCAAGCGCCTCGCCTACGTTCCGTGGGGCGTGAGCGTCGATCGGATCGACGCGGCGCTCGCCGCGCGGCGGCCGCCGGCGGGCGTTCACATCGGCTTTGTCGGCCGCGTCGAGCCGCGCAAGGGGCAACTCGATCTGATCAGGGCCTTCGCGGCCACGCGGCGGCAGATTCCGGATGCGACGCTCGCGTTCGTCGGGCCTGATGCGGATGCCGCCTATGCCGCGCGCTGCCGCGAGGAGGTGACGCGGCGCCGCCTCGGCGCCCACGTCACCTGGCACGGCTACGTGCGCGATGCCGCGCGGCTACTGGTGAACTGGCAGCTGTTCGTCTCGCTGTCGTCCGACGAAGGACAGGGACTCGCCGTCCTGGAAGCGATGGCCGCGCGGGTGCCGGTCGTTGTGCTCGATGCGCCGGGCCTCGAAGACTTCGTTGCCGACGGCAAGACCGGCCGTGTCGTCCGCACGCGCAAGCCTGCGGACGTCGCAGGCGCGATGGTCGGCGCGCTGCGCGACGCGAAAGGGTCGGCGCGCATGGCCGGTGTGGCCGAGCGTCTGGTGCGGGGGCGCTACGGGTGGGTTCGTTGCGCATCGGCGATCGATCGTCTGTACCGCGTTCGATAAGACGACGCGACGACGTCCCGACACGGCTGCCGGGCGGCCGACACCTGCCGCTCGCTTTCAGGCCGTTCCACCCGCTTTCACCTGGCGTCACGCCGGGCATGGCCCTTGCGCTTCTCCCTGGGCCGCCATGAGTTCCGTCCCGCTGCCCGACGTCGCCGATCCGCTCGCGGAAGCCCGCAATCAACTCTCCGTCGTGAGCGCTGAGGCTCCCCGGGCGGTCGCCATCATCGGCGCCGGGCTCGGCTATCTCACCGAAGCGGCTCGCCAGCGGTGGCCCGACGCCGTGCTCGTCGTGCTGGAGCCGCGCTCCGAGCTCGCCCAGGCCGCCGTCAGCCGGACGCCAGCGCTCTATGCGCGGGGCCGGGTGCACGTGCTGGCGGGGCCGGACTACCAGGGGGCCGACGCGTTGTGGAAGGTGTTCGATGCCGCGGACGCGGTCAGTCCTGCGAGCGGCATTACACCGGCCATCGTGGTCAACCCGCGGCTGGCGCAGACCGCTCCCGCACCGGTGGCGAAGGCGCTTCGCGTGGCGCGGAGGGCGATCGACGCGGCCACCATGAACGCCAAGGCGCGGGAGGACAACGCCTGGCGCTACGTGCTCAATACACTCCGCAACGTCGAGCACATCGTGAAAGGACCGGATCCTGCACGGCTGCGCGGCCAGTTTGCCGGCGTGCCGGCGATCGTGATCGGTGCGGGTCCGTCGCTCGACGGCGCGATGGATGCGCTCCGGACGGTCGGCGGACGCGCGCTGCTCGTTGCGGCCGACACGGCGTGGCGTCCGCTCGTCGCCGCCGGAATCGAACCGCACCTCGTCGTTGCCACCGATCCGAGCGACACGAACGGCCGCCACCTGCGCGGTGTCGGCGGTGCCGGCGACACGTGGTTGCTGGCCGAAGGCAGCGTCGACCCGGAGGCGCTGCGGGCGTTGCGCGGGCGCGTGGGCGTGTTCCGCATCGCCGGACACCACCCGTGGCCGTGGCTGCAGGGGCTCGGCTTCACGCGCGACGTCGTGAAGGCGTGGGGGTCGGTGCTGACCTCCGCCTACGACATCGCGATAACCGCGGGGTGCCATCCGGTCATCTTTGCCGGGGCCGATCTGTCGTTCACCGAACGCCGTCCGTACTGTCGTGGAACGACGATGGAAGAGGACTGGGCCCGCCATACCGCGCGCGGCGCCAGCCTGCGCCGCGTGTGGGCGGACACGATCTCCGCGCGAGCACTGGTGAACGAGCCGGACGTGCGCGGCGGCAAGACGCTCACCTCGCCGCACCTGCTCGAGTTCCGCAACTGGATCGCGGCCCAGGCGCGCTCGGAGCCGGGCGGACGCGTGGTGAACGCGACCGGCGCCGGCATCCTGATGGGGCCTGGTATCGCGCAGGCCGACCTGCTCTCCACGCTTGGGGAGCGTCCGGACGTGGATGCGACCGTGCGGGCGACGATCGCGCGTGCTTTTGCGGTGCGCGCCAACACGACGGCGAGCAGCCGCCTGGCCGAGGCGCTTCGCTCAATCGAGCCCCACGTGGACGAGTGGCTGCGATTCGGCAGGCCACGCCTGACCGTGGCCGACATCCAGGCCGCGGCAGCGGCGGGTCGTGAATCGCTCGAGCACACGGGGACGGACCACGCGCAGGACGCTCGCGAGCACGGCGTCAGGAAACCGCGGTGGCATGCGGCCGACCGCGTGGCGCTGATGCGTGCGCAGCTGTGGGGAGAAGAGAGCGGCCTCGACGGGACGCGTGTGTCCGTGGCGCGCGACGCAGCGTCGCAAGCAGCGGCCGCCAACGACGCGGCTCGCGCGGCCGACGCGCTGCTTGCGCTGCCTCAGATCGCCACGGGCCCAGGGGAAGATGTGGCCCGCGGTGCCGAGCCTCGAGACGTGCCGCTTTCGGCACGGTTTGAATGGACCGCGGCGGCGCGGCCGCTCGTCGCCGTGCTCGAAGAGGCGCTGATCGAACTGGGTACCTGCGCGCGCGGAGACGGACCGCCGGAGATCAATCCGGGCTGTTTCTGGCGAGGTCCGATCGCTCCCGTCGAAGTGCAAGGGGAGACACCGGCGCACGCCTCATCTGGCATCGGCGGTGGGCGCGCCGCCGTATTGGCCGAGCGCCTCGGGATCGAGGCCGCCGCCGGAGGGACGGATGCCCTCATGCGTGACCGACAGGCCCGATGGGTGCAGGCGGTCGTTCGAGGCCTGGCCGACCCGCGCCTGACGACCGCCCCCGATATCACAATTTCGGTGAGGCCGCCGGCCTCGGCGCGCGCGCTGTCACTGCCGATTCGCGTGGACGCGGTCATGCGGGCAATGACCGGATCGATCGCCTGCCCGGTCGAGGGGCGCGACTCGCGTCTCGTCCTTGCCGCGCACAGCCTTGCGTACTGCGAGCCGCGTTTCCTCACGCATCCTCAGAGGAGCCCGGGCTGGACGGTTCTTACGAGGGATGGTTGTCACGCGGTCTTCACGCCCAACCAGAATCGACAGAGCCTCATCGTGGATGCCGAAGGGGACCATGTTCGAAGTGCGCCGTGGCCGGTGCCGATCGTTGCCGAAGCCCCGTGGGGTGATGAGGGTGGCGCGATCGCCTGGGCGCTTCCATCGACGCTGTTGTTCCGGCCGCGCGTTGACGCACCGGTCGTGACCGAGAAGGTGCCGTTCGTTCCACGCCAGTTCTCGATTGGGCCGGACGGCACTGCGTACTGGCTCGAGGTGAACGGCGCGCTGTGGGAGTGGATCCCTGGCGGCACTCGTCGCTTCGTGCTCTTCGCTCCCGGCGCCGGCTACGTGAGGCACGAGGGCCACGACATCCTGCTGTCGCCTGTGGAGCGTGATGCGCACGGTGGTGTGCTGCGACGGCGCGCCCCGCACGAATGGCGGTGCCACGGCACCGCGCATGAGCGCCACGAAATCGCGGCAGCCCCTGACGGGCAATGCTCGAAAGTTGCCGTGGGCCGGTGGACCGCGCGCGCCTATCCCTTTTCGGATCTCGTGCGGTTCGAGGACCTCTCCGGTCGCGCGTGGCTCCTCGCGTGCTATGCCGCCGTTGGGGTGGCGTGGGCCGGACCTTCGCTGCTCGTCACCACGCAGGAAGGACGCCTGCTGATGTTCCACCGGGTGGCCGAGCGGCTCGATGCGCTTTCGACTGGCCCCTGTCTTGCTCAAATGGGCGACGCGCGGGATTGATGACGGACGAATCTCGCGAAATGCACGATTTGCACGATGGCGGCTGCCGGGAAACCGGCCGCAGCGGCCGGTCAGCCGGCATCACTCTATGAGCGACTCATCGATCCTCGTCGTTTTCCCGTTCTGTCTCGACCACGTCGGACACGGCAACATCCAGCGTGCGCTTGCCGTCGCACGGTATCTGGCCGCGAACGGCTTCAAGGTGGACGTCGCCTATCAAGGCAACGCCAAGTTGGCGCCGGTCGAAGAGCAGTACACCCCGTTCCGGCGAGTGTTTCGCGTCGAGCCCGGTGTGCGCTCCAGTGATGACGCCGTATGGTCCCGCCGCGTGACCGCGTTCTACGCAGGCCACGAGTTGCCCCAAGCCTATATGCGCCCGTCAGCGGGTCTTGCGGCGCTGGTGCGCGGTCTACTCGAGGCCGAGCCCTACACCGCCGTGGTGTCTTCGTATGCGTTTACGGCGCCGTTATTCACCGGCCTCAGCCGCCGCGTCCTGACGATCTGCGATCTTCACGACATCCTGCACGAGCACGGCGATGCGTGCCAGCGCACGACCGGCAAGGCAAGCAGCTTTTCCCTGCCCGAGGCGACCGAGGCGTTCCTGTGGCGGCAGTGGGATGTGCTGATAGCGATTACGCCCGAAGACAAGGCCCGCATCAGCTCGGACATCCTTCCCCATCAGCAGCTGCTCACGGCTCGGCATGCGCCGGGAACGTGTGTCACCAGGGCGGTTCCCGGTGACAACGATGTCGCGCTGTACGCCGGCAGCGACAATCAGTCCAACGTGCAGGCGGTCACCTGGCTCCTCGAGAAGGTGTGGCCGCGCGTGATCGCTACGCGGCCGACCGCACGTCTGCGAATTGCCGGACTGATTTGCAACGCGTTGCCGGACGCTTTGAAGAAGACGGCCGGCATCGAACTCCTTGGCTTCCAGGACGACATCAGCGGAGAGTTGGCGCGGTGCGCGGTGTTGGCCGCTCCGTATCTCTACGGATCGGGCCTCAAGGTCAAGGTGGTCGAAGCCGCATGCGCCGGCAAGGCTATCGTCACCACGACGCCCGGTGTCGTCGGAACCAATCTCGAAATCGGGCGGGAGATCGCTGTCCACGACCAGCCGGAGGCCTTCGCCGACGCGCTCGTGACGCTGCTTGGCGACAAGCGCGCGCGCACGCGCGTCGCCAGCGCGGCACTGGCGCAGGCCAGGGCGCTATATTCGCCCGAAGCGTGCTACGGACCGGTCAAGTTCGCCATTCAACTGCAGAACCTCAAGACCGACGTGCCCGCTGGTCAGGGGCTCGTGCCGGTGGTGTTGGATCGCATCAAGGCTGTGGTCAATCACGTGAAGCCGGAGCGCATCGTGCTGTGGGGCAACGGTTCGCACACCCGGTCCCTGACCGCGGCGCTCTCGGACCTTGGCATGGATGCCGGACTGATCGTCGATGGCAAAGGCACCGACGTGTCGATCAGCCCCGAGGGGTTGCCGGTCGTGCCCGGCTCGGAATTCACGTTGACCCCCGGCGACCTCGTCATCCTGTCATCCGAAACGTTCGAACACGAGATGTGGCAGGACCTGAAGGCATATCGCCACGCCGGCGGCCACGTCCTGGGGCTCTTCAACTCTCGCTATATCTCCGCCGAACTGGTGGAGTGCCTGTCACCCCGGAGCCGCCTCCAGATTGGGGCGCCAGCGCCGGCGTTGCGGAACGATGCGCGGCCTGCGCTCGTGGTGTGGGACGCCGGTGTTACACAGACAGAGTGGTGGCGGCTGTGCGCGGCCCGCGATCTCGCGGCGGCCGCGCCGGGTGTCGGATCGCGCGGGCTGCTCGTGACGCCCACCACGGTCGATGCCACGATGGTTGACGATCTGCCGCCGGACGTGTCGCTGGCGCCGGTCATCGAGCTCGTCGGACGGGACGTCGAGTGGCGCGATACCGAAGGCGGTGCACGCAGCCTGTCGCGTGCGAGCGAATTGATTGCCGGTAGCGTCCGGCACGCCGCGGAGCTGACGTCTCTCGCATCGACCGACGTCCTCGTGCTCGTGGAGCCGACGCTGTCGGAGTGCTTCGGCCTCGCGCGCGCGCTCCATACTCGTGGGCGCCGCAACGCGCCCACCGTCGTCGTATACGGATGCGCGCCGGAGCGGGTGCACGAGCTGACGGGTGAGGACATCCGGGCCTACTGGCGCCTGGCCATCAGCGAACTGAGCGACGTCACGAGCGGACGGCTCACGATTGCCGCCAAGGATCCCTGGGAGGCGAAGACGCTTCAATTGCGGCTCGAGCGTCCCGCCCGCGTCGTCGGCGAGCCCGTGCGGCCCTGGCGGCCGAGAACTCCGCGAGCGGTGCCGCGCGTCGTGTGTCTGGGGCACGTTGGCGTCGCGCGGGTGCGCCCGATGCTCGAAGCGATTGTCGAGTTCGTGCGGCCATCCGCCCTGCCGGTCCCCCTGGCGACGGTGAGCTGGCGATCGAATCAGGGCGACGCACGGCCGTGGGCCGAGGAGCAGTGGGCGTCCTGGCTGGCGGGGCAGGTCGGTGTGGAACTGCTCGACGACCGCTCTCCGATCCAGCTGCGAGACGAGATCGCCGGTGCCGACGTCTTGGTGTTCATGGGCGACGGTTCCGAAAACTGGCAGTGGGTGGTGCGCCGCCAAGCCCAGGCAACCGGCGTTCACATCCTGCAGCCCTGTGATTCGCGCGAGCTCGTCACCCAGCTCGACGCACTCCTGCGCGCCATCGAGCCCGACGCGGCCACCAAACCGGCGCCCGACTCCGTCGCGCAGACCGCCGACGTGGTGCTCGGCCGCATGCTCGAATTCGCGACGGGCCGGAAGCCGGCGCCTCGAAACCCGGTTCCCTCGATCGCTTCCAGGTCATCTCGATTGATCGCTTCTCAGATTCTTGTGACGGAGACTGCTTCATGACGCCGATTGCCGATCTGCTTACCAAGCTCGCCAACCTTCCGGACGACTGGCACGGGGCCGGGTGCCTCGAGATGCCCAATTTGGAAGCGCTGGCGCGCCACGCGGCCATCCGCCGGATCCGTTACTCGGTGGAGACCGGAGCGGGTAAGAGCACGCTGCTGCTCTCGCACCTGAGCGAAGAGCACGTGGTGTTTGCCATCGACGCGGGCGAGAGCCTCTCGAAGGCGGCCGACAGCTCGTTGCTGAAGCGTGAGAACGTCCATTTCGTGGACGGCCCCTCGCAGCACACGCTGATGACGCACCGGTTCACCAAGCCGCTGCAGCTGGCGTTCATCGACGGTCCGCACGGCTATCCGTTCCCCGACATGGAGTACTGGAAGCTCTATCCCCACCTGGAGCCGGGCGGCCTGCTCGTCGTCGACGACATCCACATCCCCACGATCCGCCGCCTGTTCGACTTCATTCGCGAAGACGACATGTTCAGGCTGATCGAGACCGTCGGCAAGACGGCGTTCTTCGAGCGCACGAACGCGCCGACCTTCTCGCCGGTCGAAGACGGCTGGTGGATGCAGAAGTACAACACGCGGCGGTTTCCGGTTCCGTACGACAACGCGATGGAATCGGGTCCCGACTGGAGCGTGGCGCCTGGCGCGAGCGAGCCGCAAAACGATCCCGTGGCGTACCGCAAGCGCCTGCTGCCGCTGATCGATCGCTGGGTGCAGGACAAGACTCGCGTCGCCATTTTTGGTGTCGGCGGCCACACCGACTTCCTCTGGAAGGCCGTGCCGGAGCTCTGGCGACTCGACATCGTCGCCTATCTCGAGACCAGTCCGTCGGCGCAGGGCAAGACGTACCGCGAGGTGGCCATCAAGGCGCCAGAGTGGACGCAGGGCCATGCCGACCTGGTCCTGTGCTCGTCCTTTGCGAACGAGCTGGCGCAGCTGGCGGTCTTCGACAGCATCCCGGTGAAGGTCGTGCTCTCGCACGGCGTGCGGGGTGGGCTGACGCAGGCGGATGCCGCGGTGTCACAGGCGGCGTAGGGTTCGGTCGGCGGCAGGAGACTCCCGATGCCCACACTCGTGCATTGCGGGTATCACAAATGTCTGACCGTCTATACGGACCGGTGCTTCAGACACGTACTCGGCGATCGCTTTCACAACTTCTTCGGGAAGCTCGACATCTTCTACGCCGAGCACCAGCGGCTCGCCGTGTCGGCCACCAGCGACTACTGCCTTGACCTTGCGAAGCTCACGGACTACCGGATCTCGAGGTTCATCAGGGATCCACGCGACCTGGTGGTCTCAGGCTACTTCTACCATCAGCGGACACTGGATCCGTTCTCGACGATCGTCAGCCCGACCGCTGAGCAGTGGCGCAACGCTGGCGCCATTCCCCGGGCCCTTCGACATGGCGAGTCCTATGTGCAACTGCTGCAGCGCCTCGACCAGGAAGAGGGCCTGATCGCGGAAATGGAGTTCCGGGCCCCGCACTTCCGCGCGATGGGCGAGTGGCCGGCGGACGACCCGCGCATCCGGCTTTGGAAATACGAGGACGTGCTCGGGCACGAAGTGGAGGTGATGGACGCCATCGGCGCCCACTTCGAGTGGCCCGATGACGACGATCCCACTTCTTTCCGAGAGTCCCTTCGTCGCGAAGCCGATCGCTGGCGGATGCGCGACTCGCTCCTCGCGTGGGACAAGCATCCGCGCGATCCGAAGTCAGGGCAGTGGCAGCCACTGTTTACGCCGAAGGTTCGGCGGCGATTCGACGAGCTGTTTGGGGCTCTGCCACAGCGCTTGGGGTACGACGCGTGCTGACCCTTGTGCACTGCGGGTACCACAAATGCCTGACGGTGTTTTCTGCCCGCTGCTTTACGGACGTACTGGGCGATCGTTTCCATAATTTCGAGGGGGACGACGCGGGCTTCTATTCGCGGCACCCCCGTTACGAGCTGTCTGCGGTCACCGACTTCAAGCTCAATCTCTCGCGGCTCGGCGACTGCCGCATTTCGCGCTTCATCCGCGATCCTCGAGACATGGTCGTGTCCGGTTACCTGTACCACCGCAAGGGCGTGGAGGCTTGGACCAACGAGGTGTTCACGACACCGCCGTTGTGGCGTCTCCTCGTCGAGTCGGCGGGCCTCGTGCTTCCGACCGAATCCTATTCCAGTGCGCTGCGGCGCCTCGATGAAGAAGACGGCTTGATCGCCGAGATGCTGTTTCGCAAGCGCACGTTCCAGGACATGTTCAGGTGGCCGGAAAACGATCCACGTATCCGTGTGTGGAAATACGAAGACATTCTCGGCCACGAAGCAGAAACGATGGATGCCGTCGGCGAGCACTACGGTTGGATCGATGGCGAAGGATTGGAACGGCGAGCTCTCCTGAAACAGCGAGCGGACTTCTGGCGCGCCGGTGACGGCCGCCTCTCGTGGGACAACCACGTACGGAATCCGCAGGCCGGGCAGTGGCGCGATCTGTTCACGCCGAAAGTCCGCTCGGCGTTCGAAGCGCTGTACCGAGGCTTGCCGCAGCGGCTCGGGTACGACCCTTCCTGATGCCCGGTCAGCCTTCGTTGGAGCCGCAGGCCGCGATCCCGGTCGAACGCGCGAGCGAGCGTGACACGGCGTTCTTGTCCTTCTTCAAGGATGTGCTGCGCGACGATCCCACCCTCACGATCGTGGATGTCGGTGCGCAGAACCTCAGTGGCGAAGAGCACGTGTATTCGCCGCTCACGAGAAGGTGGCCTCACCGCATCGTTGGCTTCGAGCCCGTTCACGACCGGGAGATCGTCGAGCACACAGACGCCGGAGTGCGCCACGTGCTTCCGGTGGCGCTTGGCGATGGTACTTCCATCTTTAAGGGCTTGCCTCATAAAATTCCTCTTACTCTGGCGCAGACTCGCCAGATTAAATCTGGAAATATTTTGCTTACTTACACTCCTGACTAAACC
>Ga0207694_10003826_pt1 | contig 11907 bp, 7 predicted proteins | sample KBSC34metaG_FD_184353 | JGI IMG/M metagenome (GOLD analysis project Ga0207694, IMG submission 184353) | Corn rhizosphere microbial communities from Kellogg Biological Station, Michigan, USA - KBS C3-4 metaG (SPAdes) (version 2) | ecosystem: Host-associated > Plants > Roots > Rhizosphere > Soil...
GACCTTCCGTATTTCAGCTTGATGACTTTCGCTTTACCAAAACGGTAGATCGTGACGATATAGAGATTGTCGTATTCACTTTCAGGGATCACGGGGTAAGTTTGGCCGCTCAGCTCTGACACCATCGCGGGAACCGTGTTGTTGTGACCGGCAATGAAAACCGTCTGGCCGCGATAAGTGGTCTGAATTCGCTTTAATAGCTCGTTCGTCTGGCTCGACTCGAGCACCGTCACGGCCACGCCCGTGCGATCCGCAAGCGGTTTGACGGTTTGCTGTGTGCGCTTGTACTGCGTGGCGTAGATCGCGTTGATGCCGGCGTCGCCAAAGACACGCGCGATCTCCTGCGCGCGCTCAACGCCCTCGGGCGCCAGATCCGGATCGGGATTAGTGGGTTCGATCTTTTTCTCGGCGTGCCGGACGAGGATCACAGTCGTGACCGGGCGCGAGAAAGTCGAGAAGTAAGCAAAGACGACGACTGCGCCGAAGACGGCGAACAGCATCGCAAAAACTACAATTGTCCTGAGTTTAGTGCGTGGCTCGTTTACTTGTTCCATGTTTATGCGGGGTACTGACGTAAGCGTACGATAACAATAAGAATTTTCTCCCGCAAAGGCGCAACGGCGCAACGCATTGATGTGGTGTTCGATTTCCGTTGCGCCGTTGCGCCGTTGCGTGAGAAATTTTCTTGTGTCACCTACCACTCCACGCACCGAAGGCATCAAGTACGCCGGCTCGAAGCTGAAGCTGTTGCCTCACATACTCGACTTGGCTGCACGAGTTGAACCTCGAACGGTGTTCGACGGCTTCTCAGGCACGACGCGCGTCTCGCAGGCGTTCGCGCAGTGCGGTTACAGCGTAATCGCAAACGATATCGCCGTGTGGTCCAAGGTGTTTGGTGATTGTTACCTGTTGAGCCCTCATCCGGCCGAGCATTACCAGGACTTGATCGACCATCTCAACGCACTCCCCGGCAAAGACGGATGGTTCACCGAACACTACGGCGGCGACGCAAATGATCTAAAGAAACCGTGGCAACGGCACAACACTCTCAAGCTCGATGCTATACGCGAGGCGATCGAGCAATTGAGTCCTGATGAAAAAGCAGTCGCGTTAACGAGTCTCATCCTCGCGATGGACGAAGTCGACAGCACCATCGGACATTACGCTTCGTACCTGAGCGACTGGTCGCCGCGCTCGTTTCGCGAGATGAAGTTGCGCGTGCCGAGATTGATTCCAAATACGCGCGAGCATGAAGTTCATAACGCGGATATTTTCGATCTCGTCGGATGGATAGACGCGGATCTGGCTTACTACGATCCGCCGTACGGCTCGAACAACGACAAGATGCCGCCGTCGCGCGTGCGCTACGCTGCCTACTATCACCTTTGGACGTCGATCTGCCTCTTCGATTGCCCGACGCTGTTCGGGAAAGCAAACAGACGCGCAGACACGAGCGACGTGTTGAGTGCGTCAGTGTTTGAAGACTACAGGAAGAATGAAGCTGGACGGTTCATCGTGGTCGAAGCGATCGAGCGATTGTTGCAACAGACAAAAGCGCAACACATCATTCTGTCTTACAGCTCGGGCGGTAGAGCAACGGCGGAAGAGTTGAACGGCGCGATCAGCCGCTCCGGAAAGCTGATCGACGTCGTGGAAGTGGATTACAAGCGTAACGTGATGGGCGGCATGCGCTGGACAAACGAGTGGGTAAACGACGCAGAACAGACAAACCGAGAGTTTCTATTCCTTATCGAGAAATAAGTCTTGGGGTTTTCTCTGCGGCCCTCTGCGTATCTCTGCGGCCTCTGCGTTGAAATAGGCCATTAACGCAGAGAACGCAGAGATACGCAGAGGGCCGCAGAGAAAACCCCAATTAGGACACGGCTAAAATAAGCCGCGGATTTCACGGATCGGGACGGATTTGTTAGTCTATCCAGTTCCCGAGGTAACAAGATTGAGTCAGCAAAATACATCCGATTTGTCGCAGCTAATCGCTGAGGAATTCGGCGCGAACGCCACCTACGTCCAAGGCCTGCTCGAACGTTTCCGTAACAACCCCGAGCTCGTCGACGACTCCTGGCGCGCGTATTTCAGTGAATTAACCAGCAATGGCGGAGACGGAACCGCAGCGCCACAAAAAGCCAGCGCCGCCCCGGCTGCTGCGCCTGCTCCGGCGCCGGCAAAAGCTCCCGCACCTCCGCAACCACAGCCCGCAGGCGAAGTACTTCCCATTCGCGGCCCGGCGCTCAAGATCGTCGAAAACATGGAGCGCAGTCTCTCCGTTCCGACTGCGACTTCCGAACGCCGCATCCCGGTGAAGCTGCTGGATGAAAACCGTCGCATCATCAACCAGCACCTCGCCGAGAACGATCGCGGCAAAGCTTCATACACGCACCTGATCGCTTGGGCGGTGCTGCGCGCGCTCGACACGTATACGCAGCTCAACGACGGCTATGCTGAAGTTGACGGCACTCCATCGCGCGTGAAGCGCAAAGGCGTCAATCTCGGTGTCGCTGTCGATGTGACAAAGAAAGACGGCACGCGCACGCTTCTCGTTCCGAACATCAAGAACGCAAACGCGCTGAGCTTCTCCGATTTCCTGACCGCATACGACGACGTCATCACACGCGCACGCGAAGGCAAACTCCAGATCTCCGATTTCCAGGACACATCGGTTTCGTTGACTAACCCCGGAACGATCGGCACGGTCGCGTCGATTCCGCGACTGATGGAAGGCCAGTCAGTGATCATCGCTACGGGCGCGATCGAGTATCCGGCGGAGTACCAGGCGATGGCTCCGGAAGCGCTATCGCAACTCGGCATCAGCAAAGCGATCTCGATCAGCAGCACTTACGACCATCGCATCATTCAGGGCGCTGAGTCGGGAGCGTTTCTCGCGCGCGTGCATGAGTTCATCATCGGCAAGCACGACTTCTACAAACACATCTTCCTGAACCTCGGCATTCCGCACGCGCCGTTTGGCTGGAACCTCGATCGCAATCCGTTCTTCCTGCAGGGCGATCAGGTGCGCGAGCAGACGCTCAAGGAAGCGAAAGTGATCGAGCTGATCAACGCGTATCGCGTGCGCGGCCATTTGATCGCCGACACAGATCCGCTGCACGCCCTCCCGATTCTCTATCACCCTGAGCTCGACATCGAGAATTACGGCCTGACGATCTGGGACCTCGATCGAACGTTCATCACTGACGGACTCGCCAACCGCGAGAGCATGACGCTCCGCGAGATTCTCGGCGTTCTGCAACGTGCTTACTGCGGCAAGGTCGGCATCGAGTATCGCCACATTCAAAGTAAAGAAGAGAAGCAGTGGATTCGCGACCAGATCAGACGCGAGTTTGTCGAACCCCAACCGCTTCCGGTTGAGGTCAAAAAACGTCTGCTGTGGAAACTGATCTCGGCGGAGCAGTTCGAGCGTTTTCTGCACACGAAATATCTCGGGCAGAAACGTTTTTCACTCGAAGGCTGCGAAACGATCATTCCGCTTCTCGACCGATTGATCGACGGCGCGGCGGCGCGTGGCGTGGAACACATCACGTTCGGCATGGCCCATCGCGGGCGCTTGAACGTGCTCGCAAACGTGATTGGAAACCTGTGCGAGAGAATTTTCGCGGCGTTTGAAGGCTCGGTCCATCCGGAGTTTCCGGCGGATGAAGGCGACGTGAAGTATCACCAGGGAGCGACGGGCGAACGTGTTCTCGCTGACGGTCGCAAAGTTGGGCTCTCTTTGTCGCCGAACCCGAGCCATCTCGAAGCTGTGGATCCGGTCGTCGAGGGAATGGTCCGCGCGACGCAGGACACGATGATGGGCCAGCGCGGCGCGACACGCGAGCAGGTAATCGATCTCGCGCTTCCCGTCCTGCTGCACGGCGACGCGGCTTTTGCCGGCCAGGGCGTCGTGATGGAGACGCTGAATCTCGCTGGTCTGAAAGGCTATCGCACCGGCGGCACGATCCACATCATCATCAACAACCAGATCGGATTCACGACGTCGCCCTCAGCGGGACGTTCGACGATCTATTCGACTGACGTTGCGCGCATGACGCAGTTGCCGATCTTCCATATCAACGGCGACGATCCAGAGGCGGCGTATCGCGTGCTGATAATCGCGCTCGACTACCGCCAGGAGTTCAACAAAGACGTCGTGCTCGATCTGATCGGTTTCCGCAGGCTTGGTCACAACGAGACTGACGAGCCGAGCTATACGCAGCCGTTGATGTACGCGCGCGTTAAAGCGCATCCGGGCGTGCGCACCGTCTACGCGAAGCGCTTGATCAAGGAAGGTGTGGTCACTGAAGAAGAGGTAAACAACCTGATTGCCGAGCGCGTGCGCCGGTATGAAGACGCGCTCGCGAATGCGAAGCGCAAGGTAACTGAAGAGCCGCAGCACTCGCAGCCACGCGTCGAGGAGCTTGACGGTTCGGCAGTGGTTCCTACCGGCGTTGCGGCTGAAACGATCAGGAGCATCGCGCACAAGATCGCCGTCGTGCCGGAAGGATTTCATGTGAATCCGAAGATGGTGGGCCAGCTTGCGCGACGCGCGAAGATGGGGGACGGCAGCACGGCCGTAGACTGGGCGTTTGCCGAAGCCGTCGCGTTCGGATCGCTCGTGATCGAGGGCACGCGCGTGCGCCTGAGCGGGCAGGATTCCGGACGCGGAACGTTCAGCCAGCGTCACGCTGTGCTTTTCGACACGCAAACCGGGCAATCGTGGGCGCCGCTTTCGGAATTGCGATCTGAATCGAACCCTGACGCGCGCTTCGAAGTGTTTGACAGCTCGTTGTCGGAAGAAGGCGTGCTCGGATTCGAGTATGGCTATACCGTCGTCGATAAAGACGCGCTCGTTTTGTGGGAAGCGCAGTTTGGTGATTTCGGAAACGGCGCGCAGACGATCATCGACCAGTACATCGCTGCTTCGGAAGACAAGTGGAAGCAGACGTCGCGGCTCGTGATGCTGCTGCCGCACGGTTACGAAGGACAAGGACCGGAGCATTCAAGCGCGCGTCTGGAGCGATACCTGCAACTGTGCGCGGAGAACAATCTACAGGTTTGTTATCCGACGACACCGGCGCAGTATTTCCACCTGCTGCGGCGGCAAATCAGGCCCGGAATGGAACGCCCGCTCGTCGTGATGACGCCGAAGAGCCTGCTGCGATTGCCGGCGGCGTCGTCGAGCATCGAGGAGCTCGCGAGCGGAGGTTTTCAGCCGCTGATCGACGATGCCGAGATCACAGATCGGGATGCGGTGAAGCGGATCGTGCTGTGTAGCGGCAAGGTCTATTACGACCTCGCAGACACGCGAAAGAAGAGCGACGATCGAAATGTCGCGATAGTGAGGCTCGAGCAATTTTATCCGTTCCCATTGCAAGCTTTGCGCGAGATGCTCGCGAAGTACAAAAACGCGAAAGAGCTGGTGTGGGCGCAGGAAGAGCCGCAAAACATGGGCGGCTGGACCTTCATCCAGGAGCGACTCGAGAACCTGCTGCCGAGCTGCGAACGCCCGAAATACGTTGGGCGCTCCGCCTCCGCAAGCCCCGCCACCGGCTCCTACAGCATTCACCAGAAAGAACAAGCAGAACTCGTCAACGAAGCACTAAAAGTATAGGTCCTATAGGACGAGTAGGACCTTACTAGCCTTTACCACATACGGTTTCTGTGGCTCACCACATTGCCCGCCAGTCCCTCCAGTCGGAAAATCCCCAGACTATGACAAAAAGAATCATCGCGATTGTGCTCATCTTCATCTGCACGTCCCTCGCCTGGGCCATCCTCGGCGCTACTCTCTTCCAGCGGACCTATGATTCCGGCTCCGTGTCTTCAGACCAGGTCGCATCGTTGTGGGGCACGGCCCAGAATCAAGCCCCACCCACCGCGTCGTACAAAACAACAACGACGCGACAGCAAGCCGGCATTGAGATGGGGGTTAATGTGGTCAAGACGATCAGCGAAGATCACATAACAGAGTTGCCGCTCGAAAGCAGCAAGATCGACGTCGATCTCGATCTTCAGCACCGCCAGAAAGGCCTGCTCTGGTACAGCACTTACAAAGTCAACTTCAGCGGCGTCTACGGCTTCCGCAACACGAGCGACAAGGAACAAACAGTCGACTTCAAACTCCCGTTCCCCACCGCGCAGGCGATCTACGACAACCTTATCTTCACCGTCGACGGCAACAATGTGCCACTGACTAACGAAAAGAACACCGCCGCGACGGCGTTCAAAGTCGCCGCCGGCAAAACTGCTCAGCTTGCCGTCAGCTACAGCTCGCAGGGACTTCAGTCGTGGCGTTACCGTTTTGGCGATGGCGACGTGGCGCAGGTACGCGATTTCACTCTGCGCATGAAAACAAACTTCAAAGACATCGATTTCCCTGACAACACGCTCTCTCCGTCTGAAAAAACCGAGACCGGCAACGGCTGGGAACTGAACTGGTCTTACAAGAGTTTATTGTCTGGCTATCAGATCGCGATGGTCATGCCGGAGAAGTTGCAGCCCGGCCCACTCGCCGGACGAATCAGCTTTTTTGCTCCAGTATCGCTCTTCTTCTTTTTCTTCCTCATGCTGATCATCACCACGATGCGCGGCATCAATCTTCACCCGATGAACTACTTTTTCCTCGCGGCCGCGTTCTTCTCCTTCCATTTACTGCTGGCTTACCTCGTCGATCACATTTCGATTCATGCGGCGTTCGCCTTGTCGTCCCTCGTGTCAGTTGCCCTCGTCGTGAGTTACCTGCGTCTCGTCGTGGGAATCGGCTTCGCAAGCCGGGAGGCGGCGCTCGCGCAGATCGTCTATCTCGTGCTGTTTTCCTACGCGTTCTTCCTCAAGGGATTCACCGGGCTGGCCATCACGATCGGGTCGATATTGACGCTTTTTGTGGTCATGCAGATCACGGGTCGGGTGCGCTGGGCAGAGCGATTTGGCGGCGGGAATTCCACCGCTCAGCCTGCCGTCGATCTTTCCTGAGTGCGATCGAAAAGAACAGTCAGGAAGAATGAACAATCAGAAAAATGAACAAGTCAGGAAGAGGGGCTTGCCCCCGCTCGTCGAATCCAAGCAACGGCGGGGGCAAGCCCCTCTTCCTGACTTGTTCTATCTTTCCATTTCCTGACTTGTTCTATCTTCCATTTTCCTGAGCTGTTAATAACACGGCGGTGTCTAACGTCTTATCGGTGTAAACCCGTAGCTTCAAACTGAACTTCACGGGTTTACACGGCGTATACGCCCCCGACTCCGTGTTATGAAAGCATTTCTTTCCTTTTACTCCGATGCGCTGAAGATCGCCCTGCAGTCGATCTTTGCCCACAAACTGCGGGCGATTTTGACGCTGATCGGCATCATCATCGGCGTCGCGTCGGTCGTGACGGTCGGAGCCTCGATCAGCGGACTCAACACCTACGTCATCGAGAGAATCAGCAAAGTCCTCGGCAGTAACCACTTCATGATCGCCCGCATGGCCTTCTCCGGCCACATGGACGACGAAGAATTCGAGCGACGAAATCGACGCAACAAACGACTGAACTGGGACGACTACGAGTGGGTCCGCGACCATTGTCCTGCCTGCTCCGAAGTGGGCGCGGGTGTCGGTGCTGGAACGGATCTGAGGCAGGACGGCATCGAGTTTCCTGGCGCGCAGGTCTTCGGCCACTCGGCCAACATGGTTGATATTGAAGACAAAACAATCGAGTCTGGACGCTTCATCTCGGACGATGAAGTGCAGCGCTCAGCCTACGTGGTAGTGCTCGGAGCCGATATTAAGGAGAAGTTTTTCCCGAATCAGGATGCGATCGGTAAGACGCTGAAAGTTCGCGGACTGCCGATGCGCGTTGTGGGCGTCGAAGAGAAGCGCGGCGCGTTCTTTGGCGACTCCTTCGACCGTCACATCTACATTCCCGTCACCACACATCTTCAGCTCTTCGGTCGCAACGGACTACAGATTCACGGCAAGGGTCGCAACCGCGAGAGTTTTCACGCCGCGATTGAAGACGCGCGCGTGGCAATGCGCATCAAGCATCGACTCAACGGAAACGAAGAAGATGATTTTGGTCTCGTGAATGTTGAAGAGTTGAACAACCAGATCGACGAGTTCACCGGCGCTATAGCAAAGGTTGTCATCCCGATTACTTTTATTACCCTCGTCGTGGGCGGCATTGTCGTAATGAATATCATGCTCGTGAGCGTGACTGAAAGAACGTTTGAAGTGGGACTCAGAAAAGCAGTCGGCGCGACGAAGCGACAGATACTAATGCAATTTCTGATCGAGTCGGGAATTCTTTGCGCGCTCGGCGGCGTCATCGGATTGTTAATCGCGTGGGGCATCACGACGCTAATCACCACCCTCGCGTCTATCACGATGACGATAACCATTGGCTACATCATTTTAGCGTTGGGTGTGTCGTCCATCGTCGGCATGATTGCGGGAATTTACCCGGCGTTCAAGGCCGCGCGACTCGATCCGATTCTGGCGCTGACTAAAGCATGAAGCTTCGACTGTCAAAAGGTATGTTGCGCGAGACGCTGAAGATGGCGCTCGACAGTGTGCGCGGTCATAAGTTCCGCAGCTTTCTGACGGTGCTCGGAATCGTCATTGGCGTGATGACCGCGATCTGCATCGCATCGCTGCTGACCGGGCTGCGCCAAAACATCGTCGCGATGATCGAGGAGTATGGAACGAACAACATCTACGCGTTCCATCTCTCGACTGGTCCACGCACGAGTGAAGATCGCGCGGAACGACTCCGACGACCCCTGACAATCGCTGACGCGGACGCACTCAAAGCCGCGAGCGCAGTTGAAGATGTTGCTCACATCGCACCGAATGTCGGTTACGGTGGTGGTCCCTTTGACGACAACGTCACTTACCAGGGACGCAACTATCGTTGGGGTAATACGTCGGGCGTGTCGCCAAACTACGCCGACATCACGAACATTGCCCTCAAGGAAGGACGCTTCATCACCGAATCCGACGATGCGCAGCGTTCGAACGTGATGGTGATTGGCGTGAACGCTGCGGAAGCGCTCTTTCCCGGTTACAACCAGATTGCTGGTGCGCAGGTGCGCATGGGTGGTTATAACTTCGAAGTGATCGGCGTGCTCGAAAAGCGCAAGGCTGGTTTCTTTGGGGAGAACGAAGAAGACAACGCGGTGTACATTCCGTTCCGCACAGCGCAGAAGATTGCGCCGGCGAAAGGTTACGTGTTGCTCGTGATTCGCGGGCGCACGGGACGAGTTCAGGAAGCGCTCGCACAGTCGGAAGAGATCCTGCGTCGTCGACGTAACGTGAAGTTTGACGAGCCGAACAATTTCGATATCAAGACGGCTGACAAGTTTATCGAACAGTTTGACAGCATCACGGCGATGGTCGGACTGATCGCGATCGCGATATCGAGTTTGGGATTGCTGGTTGGCGGCATCGGCGTGATGAATATCATGCTAGTCAGTGTGACTGAGCGAACGCGTGAGATCGGTGTGCGGAAGGCGATTGGTGCGCGGCGTCGCGACATCGTACGCCAGTTTCTGTTTGAGGCGATGATGCTGACGTTTCTTGGCGGTGTGCTCGGCGTGGTGCTGGCGGCGGGAATAGCGCAACTGCTCATGCTGCTGATACCGAGTATGCCGGCGTCGATTCCTACGTGGGCCGTCGTTACCGGGCTGACGGTGTCGATCGGTGTTGGATTGATCTTCGGCGTGTGGCCCGCGCGGAAGGCGTCAAGGCTCGATCCCATCGAAGCCCTCCGCTATGAGTAAATCGTAGACAAGATTTACAAGATCTTCAGGATTTACATGTTAATCATGAAAAATCTTGTAAATCCTGTAATATGCCTTTCGTGGATCGCGACCTCCTAAAGGAATTCCTACTCTTCATCCAAGTAGAAAAAGGTCTCGCGCGTCATTCTATCGACAGTTACCGACGCGATCTCGATCGGCTTCAAACCTGGTCCAACAAAAACGGCAAACAAGTTTCTGATCTTACGCGCGCGGATCTGCGCAAGTGGATCGCGAGTCTCTCGCGTGAAGGTCTCGCGCCGGCGTCGATCGCGCGTGCAGTCAGCGCGACGCGCGGGTTCTTCAAATTCCTGATGCTTGATGGTCACATCAAGTCGCATCCGGCCGAAGATCTCGACACACCGCAGCGCTTCGCTTATCTCCCGAAGTTTCTTACCGAAGACGAAATCAATCGCTTATTTACCGCGCCTGACATCTCAACCGAGGAAGGCGTACGCGATCGCGCGGTGCTGGAAATCATGTACGCCACCGGCTTGCGCGTCTCCGAGCTCGTGAACTTGAAACATGCGGACGTCGATTTGTTGGCGGGCCTGGTCAAGTGTCACGGCAAGGGAAACAAAGAGCGCCGCGTGCCGCTCGGCAAAAGCGCGATTCACTGGCTGCAACAGTACTCGGCAGTGAAGGCGGGTTATGGCAAGCAGTCGTCGCCGAACGTGTTTCTCCATCGGGGACGGCCATTCACGCGCCAGCTTGCGTGGTCCATGATCAAGAACCACGCCGAGAAAGTGGGAATCAAAAACGTCTCGCCACACACACTGCGACACAGCTTCGCCACGCATCTCTTGCAACACGGCGCAGACTCGCGTTCCGTGCAGGCGCTGCTTGGTCACAGTGACATCTCGACCACGCAGATCTACACGCATATCACCGACATGCATTTGCGATCGGCGTATGACCGGCACCATCCTCGGGCGAGGATGAAGTCTTAGAATGTTCCTGGTACGAGAGCCGAGTGAATCGGACGCCACGAGGTTTGCCGCGTCGCAACGCGATCTGCCGTTTACATACGCGGAAGTCGGTGCGACGAATGCTACGCCACCCACCGGCTACACTGTGGATCACAATCGCATTCAGCTCGGCGCTGGTGAAGCCACATATCGCAACGCGGTTGATGCGTTGAAGAAGTGGAGACACTTCGATCTCGGTTGGGTGACAGTTGCGCCGCGCGGTGTTCCGGTAGAGGTCGGAGCGACTGTGGCGGTGAAGGCGCGTGCGTTTGGGACGTGGTCGCTCAGCGCCACGCGCATTGTTTATACGATCGAAGAAGAGCGTCGTTTTGGTTTCGCGTACGGTACGTTACCCGATCACGTTGAGAAGGGTGAGGAGCGTTTCCTGGTTGAATGGCTTTCAGACGATTCTGTCTGGTACGACATCCTCGCCTTTTCACGTCCACGTCATCCACTCGTCAGACTCAGCGCTCCGCTCGCGCGACGGCTACAAAAACAATTCGCCCGCGCCTCTTTAAATCGAATGAAAACATTAGCCACGGATTAAAACCGGATTTTATCCGTTCTACACGGTGGTGGATTTCTTCCGAGCTTTCGAAAGATCAGATCGACGCACTCTTCCGAAAGACTGCGATACGTCGTTAGCTTTCCACCGACGATCGATAATAAATTGCTGAGCTGCGGATGTTGGCGGATGAAGTGCCGTCGGGTGCTGCTTTGGTAAGGTAGCGGACGCACGCCGGAATAAGTTTGGAGAATGTTGTCGCGCGTGAGTTTCGCGCCGGGTAGAGCGAGATTAGTCTCGGAAAGCAAATAGTCGATTTCCCAATCTTCGCACCGGACCTCATCCGGGTCGGCTTCAAAGGGAACGTCCGTGGTTCCAATCAGGTAAAGCTTGTTCCAGGGAATGATAAAGATTGGCCGTCCATCACTGCGCGCTTCCAAATAGATCGCATTCGCCGGCGCGCCGGGAAATACCGGCACAATAATATGACTCCCTTTTGTTCCGCCAATCAGTCTCGGACCGTTAACTGGCGCGAGCACCAGATCGATCCACGGTCCAGTAGCATTGATTATTACGCTCGCCTCAACTAACTGCCCCCCAAATTCAACGCCCGAAGCAGTCAAACCCGTCACGCGCGTGTGCGTGAGCACCTCA
>Ga0207694_10003827_pt1 | contig 11905 bp, 4 predicted proteins | sample KBSC34metaG_FD_184353 | JGI IMG/M metagenome (GOLD analysis project Ga0207694, IMG submission 184353) | Corn rhizosphere microbial communities from Kellogg Biological Station, Michigan, USA - KBS C3-4 metaG (SPAdes) (version 2) | ecosystem: Host-associated > Plants > Roots > Rhizosphere > Soil...
CAGGTCATCGTCACCTGTGCGCCGAAGTGTTCGGCCACGGCGCGAACGGCATGCGCTTGCAGGCCGGTATCAGTGGCCAAAATATGGATTATCGCCGGACTGCTCATTGTGAATCCTGTCAGGATAACTCCTCTTTCCCATCAGCGGCTAACGCGATAGGGCAATTCTGATATCTCAAAAAAATAATTATCCGCCATGTCCGGAATCGCTGGGTTTGCGACCGCTTCATTGTGAACATCGAGCAATCACTGTAATTGGTGGTTTGACGCGCGGAACGTGCACACTCAATGTGAAAGCGCAGAACTCCACCGGTCTTTTTTCGTCGAATGCAGGAATTTAACAAACTATTAACCGTACCAACATTCAGTTACCGGTAAAATTTAAAGATCACAATACTTGCTTGCCGTCCAAAACTCATTTTGACTGCCTGCTCCACGGTCGAAGTGTACATTAGCTTTATTTAATATACAGGAAACCTTATGAGATCATGTCGCAACTCCGTGTGGTTAGTAATCTTGGCGTCCATAGCCTTGCTCTGCGGCAAGGCAGCATCGGCATCCGTGTGGTACGTTTCTGTCGCCGGCAGCGATAGCAATGCCGGAACGAGCTGGGCAACCGCGGTTCAGAGTATTCCCGCAGCCATCACTCTTGCACAGACAGGAGACCAGATTTGGGTGCAGTCCGGCGTCTATATCGGGAAAATCAGTCTCAATAAGAGTATCGGATTCTATGGTGGGTTCGCCGGCGCCGAGACGCAACTAACACAGCGCAACCCATCCATAAACGTCACCATATTGGACGGAAACCAGACAGGGAGCGTTCTAACCCTGGTAGGTCTGACATCGAGCGCGGTTATCGATGGCTTCACGATCCGGAACGGCAACTCGTCATCCGGCGGAGGCATCCACAATATCTCCGGATCTCCCACGATCTCGAACAATACGATAACAGGCAACTCAGTCTCCTACGGCTATGGCGGTGGAGTATACAGCCACGGTTCCGGATCCCCCGTCTTCCGAAACAATGTCGTGACCAACAATACTGTGATTGGGTCGAACGCATACGGTGGGGGGATGGGGATTAACAACCCCAGCGCAACGCTTATAGGGAATACGATCGAAGGAAACACCTCCAGCTATCTGGGCGGCGGAGTCGGAATCAGCTCCGGCACGCTGATCGGCAACAAGATTATCGGAAATGCTGCCCCACTCGGAGGCGGTCTCGCGGTTAGCGGGACGGCAACTGTCAAGTACAACGTGTTCTACGGCAACCATGCGTCACAGAATGGAGATGGGGGCGCCCTCGCTCTGGAGTCCGCCAGCGCCACCACCGTGACAAATAACATTTTCGATTCTAACGATGCGGGAATCGGCAGCGCAGTTTACTCACAGGACTGCACAACGACCATTGCCAACAACACGATCGTCAACAATGCGATCTACTCTCTGTTTTCGTCGGTTATCTACAACCAGCACAATACTTACTTTACTGAGAACGTAAAGATTGCGAACAATGTGGTTGCGTTTAATGGCAACGGCATATCCGACACCGATGGCAATGCTCTTATCGTCTATAACGACATCTTCTCAAATGGGATATACGCCCCTCTGGGACAGACTGTTACGTCCGGCATCTATGTGGATCCACAGTTTACGCTGGGGACCAGAGCGGATTACCGTCCTGCTGCTGGCTCTCCACTCATCGACGCCGGAAATGCGGGCTATGTAAATGCCGGCGACTTTGATTTCGCTGGGAATCTACGCTGTATCGGCGCGTCCGTCGACATTGGGGCCTATGAATATCTAGGCACGCCTGGCGCCGTTTCCCTCTCCTCGATCGTTCCGGCATCCACACCGATCAATACCGTCTCGGGAACTCCCGACCTGATCCTGGCGCTCAACGGTATGGGCTTCGCTCCCGGCGCTACCGCTTTTTGGAACGGGCTGCCCCTGGTGACATCCTATGTATCACCGGCTCAGCTCTCTGTCAGCGTCCCATCGACCCAGTTGTCCATGCTCGACATAGCGAATGTCTCGGTCGTTAATCCGGATACTTCGGCCTCAAATGCCCTGCACTTTCCGGTGGCGAACCCAGCCCCTACGCTCAGCGCCGTATCGCCGGCCAGTGCCGTAACAAACGATCCGGCTCTAACTCTCACAGTAACCGGAATGGGCTTCCTGCCGTCTTCAGTCGTCTATTGGGGAATACAGCCCCTCGTCACCACCTACGTCTCATCCACAACGCTGACCGCAGCTGTGCCCTACACGATAAATTATAAGACAGGTCCAATCGCGGTTACTGTTGCGACCCCGCTTCCTGGCGGAGGATCTTCAAACGCCGTAAATGTGAACGTTGCGAATGCGGCCCCGGTCGTCACGAGCCTCAATCCGAACTTCGCGATCACAGGCTCAAGCGGCTTCATGCTCATCATAAACGGCTCCGGATTCTGCTATTCCTCGGTCGTAAATTGGAACGGTACGCCGCTTACCACAGTATTTAACAGCGCGAACCAGCTGACCGCCGTACTGCCGGCCGACCACCTGGCGAACGACATTACGGCTTCCGTAACGGTGACCAACCCCACCCCCGGCGGCGGAACATCCGCCAACGTGGCGTTTTCCGTCTTACCGTCGCAGGTGGCGACGTTGACAAGCATCACTCCGTCGTACGCCGTCATCGGCAGTCCCGACACAGTCATTACTTTGAACGGCAGCGGATTCGTCAACAGTTCGACGGCGCAAATCGGCGGCAACTATCCGCAAACTCTTAACACGACTTACATTTCTCCGACGCAGCTCACGGCAACGATTCCCGCATCCGACCTTACAAGCATCGTCTACTATTCAATCTTTGTCAACAACCCGGTCATAGGCGGCGGCGCATCCAACAGTCTGGCGTTCCAGGTGCAGCGGCTGGCGCCGGTTATTACCAGCATCTCGCCGACTTTTGTCAGAGCAGGTGGGCCATCCTTCCAGCTCACGGTCAACGGCGCGAACTTCACCGCCTACTCGCCCACTTCGTACGGAGATGACGGATCATATATAACGTGGAATGGGCAGCGGCTGCAGACTATTAGCGGCTCTACGACAAAAATCGTAGCTTTGGTTCCAGATACGGATATCGCCACGGCGGGCACGGCAACGATTGTCGCGAAGGTTACCCAGTATCCGTCGCCAATCCCGTCAAATGCGGTGACGCTGTCGATTATTAGCGAGACAGGCCCGCCGGTTACAACGGCCACGCTGTCCGGGGCGTTTGATCCGGCGAACGCCGACTACCTCGGGCCTGTCCAGGTCACACTCTCAGCCACCGATCCAGACGGCGCGGCCGATGTCGTCGCCACATACTACCAATTGGACGGCGGCGCTCAAACCGCCTATACTGTCCCCTTCTCAGTGACAGGCAATTCTCAGCACACAGTGACCTACTGGAGCGTTGATCAGCTGGGCAGCATCGAGGCTCAACATACAAAGACCTTCTGGATCCAGGCGTCCCCGCCCTATACGTACTGGTATTCATACGGTGATTCAGTCAACTATCCGTGGTATAAATCGACGGCCTATGTTGTCCTCTTTGCCTACGATTCGTCGTGGAACCCAAATTCCGGGCCGACTTACTACCAGCTTGACGGAGGAGCGCAGCAAACCTACTCCTCTCCGATCCCCGTATCAGGAGACGGGCAGCACACCGTGACGTTCTGGTCAGTAGACCAATACGGAAATGCCGAAGATCCAAAATCCGCAACCGTCGCCATCGATACGATATCGCCCAACGTATTCTTTTACTCTCCGTCACCAACACCCAATGCCGCGGGCTGGTATAGTGCGCCTGTCTCGGTCCCGTTTTGGGCGTTCGACGGGAACTCCGGCATCTGGTACACGACTCCGGGAAACCATATATCCGTATCCTCCGAAGGAATGGCCCAGACTGCGACCGTTACCGCGTACGATTTGGCCGGAAATGTAACATACGCAAATACGCCGCCAGTCAATATCGACATGACTTCCCCTGTAACCGCTGCCTCGGTTACGGGCGGAACGGTGACGCTTACGGCCACGGACGCTCTCTCAGGGGTTGCGGCGACCTATTTCACAATCGACGGTGGCACGCAACAGACGTACACCGCTCCGCTTACCGTGACCGGAGTGGGTTTGCACACGCTGACGTACCATAGTACTGATGTGGCCGGCAACGCCGAAACCGACAATACCACCACTGTCACGATATACGCTCCCATCTCGACATTCACCGTCAGTCCCACCTCGCTAACTGGTGGAGCATTGGTCAAAGGCACAGTCAGACTAGCTTCTGCAGCACCGCCGGGCGGTGAAACGGTCACTATCCAGAGCGGCAACGCAGCGATAGATCAGGGGCAAATTACACTCGCCGCCGGAGCAACCACAGGATCAGTATCGCTGCCTACGCATGGGGTCGGGGCCGCCACGCCTGTGACGCTTACAGCCACTGTGGGCGGAGTCTCGAAGACGGCCATTGTAACCGTGAACCCCGCGGGACTTAATTCGGTAACCGTGAGCCCGAACCCCGTCAATGGCGGCGTCAAAACCACCTGCACCGTATCTCTAACCGGTCAGGCGGCGGTCGGCGGAACGGTTGTCGGGCTCTCCAGCTCCGACAGCACGACGATCCCTGCCGGAACAACCGTTACCATTCCCGCTGGCGCAACTAGCGCAACATACGCTGTTACTCCCGCAGCCGTGAATGCAGATACCTCCATAACGATCACGGCAGCACGGGGATCAATCACCAAATCCGCGGTTCTCACAGTTAAAGCGCCTGTGCTCACGATACTGACTGTGCCGGCAACAGTCCTCGGGGGATCGTCCGCCGTCATCAAGGCGACTATTGGCTCCCCGGCCCCCGCAGGAGGGCTCACCGTCGGCATCACCAGCAATTCCGGATCGCTGACGGTCGGCTCGGGCATCATTGCCATTGCCGCCAGCTCGACGAGCGGCACGCTCACAGCATCGACAGTCGGCGTCAACAGCGATACCCCCGTCACTGTAAACGCCACGTGCGGCTCGGTGACGAAGACAGGCGCGATTACGGTGAAGGCGGCTGCGCTCAGCTCATTGACACTCTCGCCGACTTCAGTCTATGGCGGCGTTGCGGTGGTTGCCACCGTGCGTCTGGGAAGCATCGCCGGACCAGGCGGCGTTGTAATAACGCTGGCAAGCTCCGACGGCACGGCGATCCCAGCTGGCACATTTGTGACAGTGCCTGCCGGCGCGACCACGTCAACGTACAGATTCGTACCAGCAGCAACTGACGTGGACACGCCTCTGACACTGACAGCCACCCAGGGAACAATCTCAAAAACTGCGGCTTTGACGATCAAAACACCTGTTCTGGCTGCATTCGTCGCCTCATCCGCGTCCCTTCATAACGGGCAATCGGTGACATTCAAAGCGACGTTGAGCTCTCCCGCTCCGGCTGGCGGCGCAAAGGTTAACCTTTTCAGCAACTCAAGCGTTCTGCCGGTCCCGGGCTCTATGACGGTATTGGCCGGAGCAACGATCGCTTCGGTGACAGTGACAGCCACGGGCGCCACGGCGACCTCGCCAGTGGCCGTCTCAGCGTCCCGGAATAGCATCAGCAAGACCTTGAATGTTACCGTTGCGCCCTGAGGCGCTTTGAATACTAATAACAGGCAACCTATTACGAGCGCCCCGGCAGCAGATGCCGGGGCGCTTGTACATCTGCCGAATGCGAAGGCTGGGTCTGCAATTGCTAAAGCGCTTGACCATCCCCTTCGTCTGTGGGGAACATCAACGCAAACTGCTGGGAATCCGCGTATCGGCTGTATAATGGAGAATATGTAAGTATGAACGCTACAACTTGATTTTACTCGTTTGGAGGCAGCCGATGCGATATACAAAACGTTCTATTCTGGCAAGCTTAACACTTGTACCAAGTGTTACAATCGCTATTTCTATGGGGTCTGCCTCCAGACTGAGTCAACAGAACGATCCGACGCGTGAAGCGATCATTTACGCGGGAGCAAGCCAGTTGGGCGATCCATCTGAATCGGAGTTCCTCAGCTCATCAGCATTGAATCTGTGGCGGCTCAACCTCGAACTCAATAATCCCTCGCTCGATCACATACGAGTCGATTCTTGCGCGTATACGGATTGTGTGAAGTTGAAATACATTCGAGACTGCCGGCAAAAAATTGTAACGGTTTACCGAAGGAACGACGGCACCTGGGCGCCCCCTTATATCGATGTCATGTGCAGCTCGAATTAGTCTCTTTGTTAATCCAAGCAGTATTCTGACCGGAATGAACTCTATGCAATTCGCCCCGGCCGAGCATTGCTCCTTTTGGCTGCCTAAGCTTTGACCGTCGCCTCCATGTAGAGGCAGCACGCGTCTTCGATCATTATGCCGGCCTTGTCGGTCATGGCGGGCAATCTGTCCTTTGAGACGGCCATCCCGGACTTTGCGAGCAGCGTACTCTGGGTCTCCCCATCCGGCGGCGGTTCGACAGCCTTGCCGTTTGCGAGAAAGACGCGTCCGCGGGTTACTTCCTGGAGCCGCCGCACTACCGGATAAAAAGGCATCGGGCAGTATCCCATCATATCCTGGGCAACTCCCACAGATACAGGGATATAAGCCACCAGATCTTTGCGGGTCATGAGCTCCAGTCCGCGCTGCCGGATCGTAGCGTTGTGACTGGCATGGTGTCCGGCTTTATAGAAGGCGATCCGGCCGAGCAGGTTTTCCATCAATGTCATGGCAGCATTCGCGTCTGACGCTGGGCGGCTTGCCGGAGGGTTCTCTGGACGCGCATCGCCGATCATTCGCCAGGATTTGATGGTGTGCCAGGACAGCCAATTTCCTACCTGGGCGTCGCCCGGGAACAGCAGCATCTTGTCGGATCCAGGTATATCGAAGGCGAGCACCAGGCTGATATTGTTGGTGAAGCCGCCGGCCCGCAGCGCCAGTGACGACGCCGAACTGAGCCAGTCATTGTCGACGCGGCGCCACGTTCCGTTTTCTCCATACAGTATTTGATTGCCGTAATGGTTCTGAAACCAGTTCAGCGACATGGCCTGATCCCACTCGATCCGGTTTTCAGGACCGAATGGACAATAGACTTCGTCGCCGGATCGAGCCGAGGAATCGGAAACATCGTCGAGTGCCGTGATTGCCGAAGCCAGCGAGGCGATGCCGGTGGAGTCGACGGCCATCATCACTCCTTCGCCGATATTGCGTCCCGTCCGATTCGCCCGCCCGCTGTCGGGCTCCATTCCGGGGAATTGATCGTAGTGATACATATGGGAGTCGTCTACGAGCAGCTCCACGTACGGTTTGCCGCCAGCCTTCGGCGTACTTGACGGCACGATCTGGGAGGGAAGGGGCGGTCCTAAAACGTAGGCGTGCGTGTCCGTGCCGGGAAGCCGGACAACATCGCCCGGTTCCAGGAAGTGGATATTTCCGGGGCACTTCGCCCGGGCAGCCTCCATGGCCTGATCCATGATGCCCAAAGCGCCGCCGCTTCCTGCGGTATCGCCGGGCGAGCCGTCGGTATCGACCCCAAGAAATGCCGCTTCACGGCGGAGCGCAGGGGCTGAGTCCGATGGACCGGCTCGACGAACGGCTGCTTCGGCTGCTTTGTTGAGCGCATCGCGAAGATCGCGCGCCGTCTTTGCCTCACGGTGGTCGTCGGAGCCTTCCGTCCACGGGAGGTAGATGGCTCCCACCGTGATCTGATCCCACTCCTCCGGGACCTGCACAAAGGAGCTAATGTGATCATAGTGCTGGTGAGTAATCGCCAGCACATCCAGGTGACCGCCAGTCGCGGCCGCTACGGCCTTGACCACGCTTCGCATACGCTCCTTGCCGCCCGGCGTGGACTTGGCGACACCGCAGTCAATCAGCATATAGCAAGGCTTATCAGTGCCGTCCGTACGAGGAAACGCCAGCAGAAAACAGTCGCCCAGTCCCTGGCCATAAAGGCGGATTGCGACGGAACCGGCATTGGGGGCCAATGGATCTATATCGACAGGCATTGTGTTCAGACCTTTCTTGCGTCAATAGATCACCAGACGCGATGAAGCATAGCGAACGGTTCGTTCTCCGAAGCCGCCGGAATTAACCCGCGGTTGTCGGTAATTTCCGGGATAGACGCCCCTTGCGTACCCGATCGGCAGTTGGCGGAGGAGATCCGCATTGCTTCTCGATCGACCATCCGATCTTTCTCCCAATTGGTCTTGTCCCGCACGAGATCCGGCGGCGCCTGAGAGCAGTACTCGGCGGCCCGGTCGGAGGTTCCGGCCGCGCGTAGCGCCTGATGCTCCTTCTGGGCTGCCAGCCGTCGCTCGCTCTTCAAGCTCTTGATGATCGCGTAGCGGACGATCCAGGTCTCCATGCTGACAACGAATGTGACGCCGCCGCGAAAGTGTGATGTCGGCCGCCCCGATCCGGATTCGATGGGAATACTTTGTATGACCTCGAACACGACATCCGTGAGAAAGTCGCCGCCCGTTCCCATACGACGGCAAGGTCTGAGATTGGAGACGCTGAAACTCCTTCGGGTATCTATGCCTGCCTCATCGAGATATACATTGAGTGCGGGAGAGTTGCCCGCTTGAATGAGAGAATGCAGCATGCGCTGCGCCTTCAGGATTCTATCGAACATATCGCTGCGCGATTTGTAGTCGGAGGAGACGCAATCGCGGATCTCCGGCGAGATCTGGGGACGCCATGTCTGCACAGCACGCTGCAGCCGCCGCATATCGTTCGCGGCATCATCGGCAAACAACTGCAAACATCCTTTGATTCGCTGCCAGACGAGTGTATCCTCGGAGAGGGTGCGCACATCCCTGGGATAGATGCCCCAGGCCCGGAACGCCTCAATGAACGCTACGCGATAGCCGCGCGTGTCGTCGGGAACGACATCGTAGTCGGCGGTGATCAGAGCGCGCAGGTACTCGCCGAAGGTGATGTCGGTAGGCGGAACATAGTCTAGAGCGCGAATGCAGATGCGCAGGACATGCCGCGCTGCGGCCGCCGCCTCCTCTGCAAGGCGGTTGACTAGATCGGGATGGAGTCGCCCGCTGGGCAGGATGCCGCTGCCTCCCGTAGCGATGCGCTTGAGATCGGCGATGCGGTTCTCGTAGATCGTGAGGAATGCATCAAATATCGCGGCGACCAGCAGCGATCCACGCGCATGAGCTTCTTCGACGCTGGACATCAGCATGGGATCCGCCTTGTATCGCTTCCAGATCCGCCGCTCGTCCTCGTCGTCAAGAGATCGCGCGGCATCGCGGATCGTCGGTCCCGGATCCGTATCAGGGTCCATCTCCGAATCCTCGCGCCGGTCCCGCCATTCGCCGACAGTGCGGGCGCGCCGCTGCAATACGATGGCGCCCAGGGCGTCGCGCAGAGCGCCATGCTCGCCGCTAGCCCGGCCGAACTGCATCGCCAATTGCGTGAGCAGCGTTCCGGAGCTTAGCTGGCCGCTCGCTCGCCCGATCTGGTCGCGCAGCAGCTCCGGATAGGTGAAGTGCTGGAAGAGAGCCACGATATCCGCAAAACCCTCATGGAACGCCAGCACATCCGGATTGGTCTCCTCCGTGAAGAAGACATGCATGCCGTCGAGGATCGCGTGCGTCGTCTCATGGGCGACGATATCGTGCGAGAGACACGCAAACACGACGCCGCCCGGATACTCGTTTCCAGGATCGTCGTCATCGGCTGGGAAGTAGCCGAAAAGGATGGCCCGTTTCTGCGGGGAGTAGTAGGCGTTCTTGGCGCGCATCGCATGGGGATATAGCCGCAGGCGCTGCACGAACTGATCGCCGGAATCTGTCTGGCAAGCGCGTTCCTTATCTCCGGATGCCTCGTTCCATGGCCGCAGGGACGACCAGAACACGGGTCTGCCGAGCGCTTCCTCGAAGTGCCGTATGGTCTTCATGGCTACGGCATACACCATCTGCTGATGGAACTGCGGATTGCCCTCTGAGGGAATGAAGCCGTCGGAGGCAAGCAAGTGAGGATGGTCCAGATCGACCGGCGCGTAGGCGCTGTTGGACGCCGGATCGATATCGACCACCTCCAGATACTCGCCGACTGGCCCGGGCTGAAGATCGGGCTCATACGTCACGGAGATGGTGATCTGATTCACTTTCGCGGTGTCGCTACGGTTCGCCATGCTCGGGTCGAGTGCGTAAGCGCGAAGACGGCGCTCCCGCGGCATGGTGATCGGATACCCGTGCGGCCCCATGTCCGGACATCGGGCAGACTCACCAAGTTTAACATGTGTGTTGCGCCAATCCTGCATACGAGCCGCGCGTCGTGCTTCGAGCTTTGTACGCAACGTCGGCGACAGCAAGGGATTAACGCCGATCAGGTAGCGGCGATCAACGTCGAGCAAGTAGGTGTAATCGTTGTTGAGATGGTCGCGCTGATCGCCGTCGAGCAGGTAACGACGGATGGCGTCGAGCAAGTCGCGACGCTCGACGTCGGATAAGTAGCGGCGAGCGTCATCGAGCAAGTAATGATGGATAGCGTCGAGCAAGGAACGGCAGTCGGCGTCAAGCAGATAGCGCCGGATGGCATCGGCCGACGGAGCCCCGCGCACCTTGTGGATCACCTGCGTGATGACGTCGTCGAGATCCTGGTCGTTAGCAGCTAGGGCTCCGATCTCCCGGCGATCGTTCGCATCACAGTTTGGCCCCATTATATCTCGGAGGAAGTCGTCGAGGCTGATCGATCCTTGTTCGGGGGTTTGTGGTGGAACATTCGGCTGCTCGGCACGATCTGCATCAATCGTGGGCAGAGTGAGGATGTTGCGCCACGAGCTCGTCGGAAAATCGACGATCGCGGATGTTTGCGCCCTGAGGGCTGTTTGGCGCGCCGCATCGGCATCCGCCACGCTCGGCAGGGCGTCTTTAAGGAGGTCATCCGCTCTGGCGATGCCGGCCCCGAAGCCGCCCGCGCCAGAGCGAATAAAGGACGGATCTGTCTGCGCCGATCGCTGCAGACAGAGCTGGAAGGCGAACGGGAGCAGCTCCGGGCGATCGTTAAGATGCTGGATCAATGTGTCGCGCCCATAGTAGGAGAGCCAGAGCGCCGCAAGACCCGCCACGTTGGCCGTGGCGAACGACGTTCCGCTTCCGCTCCCTTCGTCGTCGGGCGACTTGCCGGGCGCGGGCGAGACGCGACGGACGTCATGCCACACAAGTTCTCCAGGCGCCGTGATTGTAACCTGGGATCCCATTCCGGAAAACCGCCAAGGGGCTTGGAGCGCATTGTCTGCTGCGACAGCGATGACGCCGGGGATGCGCGCAGGGAAGACAACTGTGGGCGCGTAATTACCGGCTGCAGAAACGACGATGATGCCCTGATCGAGCGCCTTCCAGATCTGCGCCATCAGCAGAGCTGATCCGGCCGGCCCGCCGAGCGACATCGAGATGACATCGGCCTTGCGGCTGATAGCCTCAGTGATCGCGTCGGAGAGGTTCGTGAAGCTGAAGTGGATAACCGAAGACGATACACGCAGGGGGATTAGCTTCGCTCCGGGAGAGACTCCCCAGGGAACTGCGGGATCGGTATGATCGGCGACGATGACGCTTCCGGTGCCCGTGCCATGACCCGGGAAATAGCCGAGCGACGTGTCCGTCATGGGATGATGTCAACCTCGCTGCAGAGGGCAGCCGGCGCGGTGACCCTTTGGAAGGCGCCCGTCCACGGTATCCCCTTCAGTGACAAGACGTCCGCGGCTTGCACCGTCGTTGCATCGCCCAACGCGCGAAGATTCTTCTTGAGCAACGGTTGCGTCAGGAATTGCATGTGCAGCGATGCGCGTGCGACCGGCACACCGCGCTGAATCTCCACAATCAATCCGTCGCCATTCGGACCGATTCGGCCGCGCGTCAGGCCG
>Ga0207694_10003836_pt1 | contig 11890 bp, 10 predicted proteins | sample KBSC34metaG_FD_184353 | JGI IMG/M metagenome (GOLD analysis project Ga0207694, IMG submission 184353) | Corn rhizosphere microbial communities from Kellogg Biological Station, Michigan, USA - KBS C3-4 metaG (SPAdes) (version 2) | ecosystem: Host-associated > Plants > Roots > Rhizosphere > Soil...
TTCGTCGAGGAAGATCGAGCCGCCGTCGGCCAGCGCGAACTTGCCGCGCTTCGTCATCGTGGCGCCGGTGAAGGCGCCGCGCACGTGGCCGAAGAGCTCGGACTCGAGCAGCGTTTCGGGAATCGCCGCGCAGTTCACTTTGATGAGCGGCATGTCGCGCTGCGCGGAACGGTGGTGAATGAGACGCGCCACCATCTCCTTGCCGGTGCCGGTCTCGCCGGTGACGAGCACGGTGCTCTTCGTCTCCGCCACCAGGCCGCAGCGCGTCAGCACGTCCTGCATCGGCTTGCTGCGCCCTATGATGCCGTAGTGGTTGAATTCGGCGTCACGTTCGCTGATCAGATACTGCTTCTGCGTCTGCAGCCGGTGGCTCTTCACCGAGCGGCGCGCCAGCGCCAGCAGTTCGTCCACCTCGAACGGCTTCTCGAGGAAGTCCTCGACGCCCATCTTGAATGCGTCGCGGACGATCTGCGTGGAGCCGTGCGCCGTCATCAGCACCATCTGCGGCCGCTCGCTGTCGGTCATCGTGGACGACAGCTCGCGTATGAGCTCGAGCCCCGTCATGCCCTGCATGACGTTGTCGATTACCGCGAGGTCGAACTGGCGTTCGGTGAGGTGCCGCAGCGCGTCGCGGGCGCTGCCGGCTTCGGCGACGTCGTGCCCTTCGTCGCGCAGCGCGCGGCCAAGGCGCTTCAGGATCTTCTCTTCGTCGTCGACGAGAAGAATCGTTCCTTTGACCGAGCTCATGCCGGCATCCCGGCGCGCACGGGGAGGTCGATGCGCACGTCGGTGCCCGCGTCGACGCGGCTCGTGACGGCGATGGTGCCCCCGAGCCCTTCGACGATGTTCTTGGCGATCGGCAGACCGAGACCGGTGCCGGAGCGGCGTGTCGTGTAATACGGGTCGAACAAATGCGGCAGATCCTCCGCAGCGATGCCGGCGCCGTGATCGGCCACCGAGATGACGACGCTCGACTCGTGGTGTTCGGTTCGCAGGAGGACCGATGGCTCGTCGAGCACAGCGCTAGCTGAGGCGGCTCGCTCTCGCTCGCCACGCACGCTGCCGCCTTCGGCGGCGCGCTCCGCCGCCACCGCCTGCACGGCATGCCGCGCGTTCGACAGGACGTTGACGAGCACGGTGCGCAGCCGCTCGGCGTCCGTGACGAATCGCGGTATGTCCGGATCGAGCTCGAGACGGACGCGGTCCGGGCTGTCGCCAGCCCACGCGGCGGCCACCGACGCGCGGCAGACGTCGTTGACGTCGGCTTCGGCAAAGTCGAAGCGAATGGGTTTGGCGAAATCGAGCACCTCGCCGACGATGCGGTTGATTCGCTGCGTCTCCTCGTCGATGTCCGCGACCGCCTCGCGGACGTCTCGGGCCGACACGCGCTCGCCGCGCAGCGACGACAGCGACGCGCGGATGATCATCAGCGGATTGCGCACTTCGTGCGCGATCACGGTGGAAAGGCGCCCGAGCGACGATAGCCGTTCACGCTGCGCCGCTTCGCGCTGAAAGCGCGCGATCGATTCGGTCAGCGTGTTGAAGGTCGAACCGAGCAGGCGCGCGTCTTCGTCGTCCCACGCGCGGCTCTGCACCGTGACCTTGCGCGTGAGGTCGCCGGTGGCCGCCACGTCGCGCATCGCGTCGGTCACCGCCGCGAGCGGCCGGGTCATCGTTCGGGCGACGGCGTAGCTGAGGACCGTGGCGAGCAGCAGCGTCACGATGAGGACGCCGGCGAGACCGGCCCGCAGCGTGCTCAGGTAACGGAGACGTTCCGTGCGCGAGCGCAGAATGAGCGTGGTCGGCCCGTTGGGATCGGCGGCGGCGCCGGCACGCGCGAACGGTCGCGACACCATCAGGTACTCTTCGCCGCGCAGCGAGACCGAGGTGATGCCTTGTGCCGTGGTCAGCGCGTCGAGGCCGCTCCGCGTCTCGCGCGGCAGCGACGATGCCAGTACGTGTCCGCCGGCCGCGAAGGCGATCTCGGTGCCGGTGACTGCCTTGAACTGGACCGCCCGCTGATCGTCGAGGAAGAAGCCGACCACGAGCCGGCCGATCACGTTGGTGGGGTCGCCGCCTTCGATGATGGGGGCGCTCACGACCTGCAACACCCCGCGCGGATGCGGAACTGAGGTCCGCTCGCTCGAGCTGCCCGCCGCGACGTGCATGAGAGCGTCGGTATCCGCTCCAGAACGGGCCAGCACGATGCCGGCCGGGCTGACGATCACCAGCGCATCCGCATCGATCTGCTCGCGGTATTCGTCGGCGAGCGGCTGGATCGTGGGCGCGTCCTTGGTCGACACGGCGCCGATCAGTTTTGGAAGATCGGCGATGAGTCGGGTGTAGGTCGTGATGGTTTCCGTGAAGGCGGCGCGGCGCTGGTCGACGAGCGTGCCAGCCTCCGACAGGTCGCCACGCAGCTCCGCCTCTACTTCGCGCGTGACCTGGGCATTGACGAACGTGAAGGCAAAGCCCAGCGACACCGTGGCGAGCAGCGTGCAGGCCAGGAAGATCCGGTTCGTGAGCGACGATGACAGCCGCATCGGTCGAGGCCCCGATTATGCCTCACCGCTTCCGCGTGCAGGCGCCCGGCGCCCGGCTTTTTGCGCGCGGATGGTCAGAAACAGCACACCAAATGGCTGGGAAGCCCAGGGTATACTCTCCGGCGGACCCGCGAGCCGAAAGGCCCCGAGGAGGTCCGTGGGAGTAGTGTCAGTTGGCGTACATCATCTGTGAACCCTGCGTCGGCACGAAAGACACGGCATGTGTCGACGTCTGCCCGGTCGACTGCATCCATCCGCGCAAGGACGAACCCGATTTCCAGACGGCGGAGATGCTTTACATCCATCCCGACGAATGCATCGACTGCGGCGCGTGTGTTCCGGCCTGTCCCGTAGAGGCGATTTTCGCGCTCGATGAGACACCGGAAAAGTGGAAAAGCTTCATCCCGGTGAACTCGCAGTATTTCCAGAAGTAGCGGGAGAAGCACCGGCAGAAATTCGGGAATATCGTTCGAGGCAGACGCGCCGCTTGCAGGGGGCGGACGGGTCACGTTGCCCGAGTTGAGGGGTTTGGGCCATGCCCATGTCACGTCGACATCTGGGAGTCGTGTTCTCCATCGCTACCCTGTGTACGCTGGCGCTCGCGGCCGATGAACGGTCCGCGACCGGCGACGCCGATCTCCAGTTTCAGCTGGCCAATCAGCTGTTCGAGGAGAACCGCCTTCAAGAGGCGTTGAAGGCGTTCGATCGCGCCATCCAGACCGACGACGTCGGGCTGTCCGCGCAGGCGCGCAAGGGCAAGATCCGCACCTCGCTCAAGGTGGCGGAGTTCGGTCTGGCACGGCAGGAGGCGGAGAAGCTGACGGCCGCGCCTGGCGCCGACGCCGACGCGCTGGCGCTGCTCGGCGATGCGCTGTGGGGCAACGGCCTCTTCGACGAGGCTGACAAGGCCTACGAGCGCGCCCTGGCCGCGTCGCCCGAGTCGCCGCGCGCCCGCTTCGGCCGCGCGAAGTCGCTTGCCACACACAGCCAGCTGCAGGACGCGCTCACCGAGGCGCTGGCGGCGTCGGCGGCCGCGCCGCGCGACGGCGAGATTCACGCGGCCATCGGCGACATCTACGAGCGGCTCAATCGTTACGACGAAGCCGTCGTCGCCTACTCGAACTACATCAACCTGCTGCCCAACAAGGACCGCAGCGACAAGGCCGCGTGGGCCCGCGCGCAGGTAGAGTTCCTCGCCGCGTTCAAGGGCTTCACGCCGGTCGAGATCGACGACGAGGACCTCAACGCCCTCCACACGCTGCCGTTCAAGCTGGTGAAGGACAAGATCGTCGTCCAGGCGCGCGTCAACGGCGGACACGCGCAGGACTTCATCCTCGACACCGGGTCCGAGGACACCGTGCTGTCGCGCGAGACGGCGCAGCGCGAGCGCGTGCGGCCGATCACTTACACACTGAGCGCCGGCGTCGGCGAGGTGGGGCTGCGCGGCCTGCAGCTGGCGCGCGTGAAGTCGCTCGACCTCGGCACCTTGCAGGTACGCAATCTACCGGTGCTGATCAAGAACCCGGCGCTGAAGGGCATCCCGAAGCGCGAGGGCGAGAGCTTCTCACCGCTGTCGCTCGGCATGTCGATGACGATCGACTACCAGAAGCAGCTGCTGACGATCGGGAAGAAGCTGCCCGCGATCGGGACGACCACCAAGCTGCCGATGCGCGTGTCGCGCCTCGCCATGGTGCGCGGGGTACTCAACTCGAACTACCCGGCCTACTTCGTGGTCGACACAGGCGGCGAGGTCATCTCGATCAGCTCCGACACCGCCAGCGCGCTGCCCGCCAACAGCTTCCGCCGTATTCCGCTGAAGGTGTGGGGCACGTCTGGCTGGGACCGCGAGGCCTTCCTGCTGCCGGGCAACGACCTCGACTTCGATCGAATCGAGTACCGCAACTTCCCGCTGGTCGTGCTCAACCTGCGCGCGCCGAGCGTGCTGCTTGGCTTCCAGCTCGGTGGCATCGTCGGCCACAAGTTCCTGTCGAAATATCGCGTGTCGATGGATCTCGATCACAGCGAACTTCGGCTCGAGAAGTTTTGAGCGTGAGCCGGTAGGCTTCGGCTTCGGGCTTCGGGCTTCAGGCCTGGTTGGGTTTATGAACGGCCGGCGAGCGATCGCCGGCCGTTTGTTTTTGGCCTCGGTGTTGCTCCTGGCGAGGCATGAGCAGGGATCACCGAAAGCTGCCTGTGTTTCAAGAGGCGGATGAACTCGTGGATGGCGGATATCGTGTTTCTCGCGCTTCCAGCCGGGGAACGCTTCGGTCTCCAAAGCCAAATCAGGCGCGCAGCCATATGGATCGCATGCAACATAGTGGAAGCTCTGCGCGTCAGTCGTGACGGACGCCGAGGGGCAGCCGCTCGCCCAGCGTTACGCCGGGCTGTCAGCGGCGTTGCGGGCAATGATCCGTTCGTTGGAGAAATCGCGCCAGGCCTGAAGCCGGAAGCCAGAAGCCTTCGTGAATCAGGCTCGCCGCCGAAACAAGGCGAGCAGCATGAGCACGACGACCGCGATATTGGCCACGAGCAACGTGACTCGCACTACGGTCGCCCTTTGCACGAGCTCGTACACCTCGAACGGCAGATAGATGCCAGCGCTGCAGGCGGCGAGCACTTCGGCCCAGGTCCGGCGGTGCCACAGGCCGTAGGCTTCGGCGAGGTGGATCGCGACGTATCCGAACGCGAAAGAGGCAAGCAGCAGCAGCCTCATGTCCTGGAGGTTCTCCGCGGCGGTCAGAAAGAGGCTCGGATACTTCGCCGCCGGATCCAGGTGGGCATGCTCCACGAGGCGCATGGCGATGTCGTGCAGGTCCTTGTGGACGAACGTCAGGCCGCTCGCCACGCCCAGCACGAGGATTCCCTTGGCGCCCTCGTACAACGCGACCGCGCGAATACCGGCGTCTATGGTCGCCGGGAAACCGCCATGCGGCTCATCGATGGCCTCACTCTCCATCGATCGATGATGCCACGGACGAAACTGGGCTGGTCATCGCGCCGTGAGGTCGAACTGATTTCTGCAGGCGGCCATCAAGTCCGCCGGGACAATCGGCACGCCCGTGTGAGAGGCGCGATACGCATAGTGCATCTGTCGCGCGCACGCCTGCGGCGCCATTCGCCCAGCGGCCGTGCCAAGTCCGGGGCACAGCACGCTTCGGATCGGACGAGCCGCGCTCTCGTTGAACTGGCGCACCGTGCGAATCACGGCGCGAAACGCCAGGAAGGCGTTGACCGATTCAGAGACATCCATCGGAACGCGCATCGTCGGTGCACTGATCAGCCATGGAAACTGCGCGTCGTAGGTCTCGATCACGACGGCCTGGCCGACAGGCAGCTCGCCGTCGTGCTCGCGGCGCAGCAGTACCTGCAGCCGGGCCTGCAGATCCCAACCAAAGCGCAGGCTGTAGGCGAGGTCGATGCCGCCATCCATGAACCCGAAGCTGTTGGCGGGGCTCACGATGGCGTCGGCCGGCTCGTCGAAGATGTCGCCGTGCGACACGGTGACGTCGGGAATCTGCGCGAAGCAGTCGCGCCACGCCGTCACAACCGCGAGGTTGCTGTCTCGAAGGCGATAGTGCACGAGTGCATTAAAACGCAAAAGGCCGGCGGTTGTCCGCCGGCCTCTCATCCAGGCCCTGAGCCGTGAGCCCTGAGCCTTGAGTTCTGGATTGGTTACGACTAAAAGTCGTAGCCAATCCAGAAGTGAACCTGAGCCTTGCGGAACTCGCTGCTGCCGCCGAAAGCCGCGAAGAGCAGGTCTTCCCAGTCCCGGTTGAACAGTGTCTTCCACGACCAGTCGACGTGGATGGGGAAACCCAGCGCGAAGGTCTCGAGCCCCACGCCATACGAGGCGCGCGCGTCCACGAGGCGCAGGCCGCTCACCGTCTGCGGTATGCCGTAGATCGGCTCCTGCTGCACGAGGCTGATCGGCTTGTAGCCGATGATAGGCGTGTAGACTTCGCTGCCGGTCGCAAACCACCGGTACTCCTGGGGGTTGGTCGGGGTGGAGGTCACCGACTGCTGGCCCGCGAAATGGCCGCCGCCCATGTTGGCGAAGAAGACGCCGCGAATGCCTCCCATCACGCCCAGCGGCGTCAGCATGGCCTCGATGAGCGGGAAGCGCAGTTCCGCGTTGAGGAATGCCGAGTGGCTGCCCACGAACTGCAGGTAGTCGTAGCCGCGCATCTCGGAGTTGCCGCCGAAGTAGAGGAATTCCGGCGCGTCGCCCCAGCTGCGGAAGCCACGGGCCCGCAGCGCCAGCAGCCCGGTCGAGCCGATGCGCTGGTAGAAGCGCGCGTCGATGTCGGCGGTCTGGCGCTGGAGTGCGCTGCCGATCGGCGGCGCCACTTCGTACCGGAGCCGCATGGTGTTGCCCGACAGCGGCCCGAACTCCCGGAATACGGTCGTTTCCTGCACGTAAGTTAGGCCGAGCGGGACGTAGAAGCCGGACTGCAGCAGCGGAGAACCGAACTGCTGCGTCTGGTACTGGTTTGACAGTTCCTGCAGGCTGGGGTCGTTGAACCGCTGGTCGTAGTCGATGAGGCCGGCCGAGACCTCTACGCGTCGATACCGGTTGAACGGGTAGATGGCGAACGCCGTGCCGCCGCGAATCGTGGTGGTCGCCGTCGCCAGATCACGGTCGATGAAGCCGGCGTAGGCCGGGTCGTAGAACACGCCCGACTGCTGCCCGTAGAAGAACTGCGTCTGTGAGAAGCCCTGGAGCGCGTAGTTAATACGGCGGGACAGATTCGTGTACGCGAACGACAGCGTCCGATACTGCGAGATCGAGGCCGCGAACATGCTGAACTGCTGGTCGCCGAGCACGTCGCTGAAGGTCACGGCCGTGCCGCCGAAGATGTCGCCGCCGCTCGTCACGCCCACGTTCACAGGCGGCCGGCCGTCGAGGAACATCTTTTCGAACTTGCCCTTCTTCTTGATCTTGTCGGTGAGCAGCGTGTGCGAGAGCGGCGCCTGAAAGTCGATCACCGGACCCGGCGTGCCGAAGTCGGACGACGCGGCGGTGATGATCGGATCGCGGCGCTCCAGCGCGTGCAGCTCGTAGTCGCCCTTGTAGTAGCCGACGAACCCGACCTGCGGCGGCTCGTTGCCGCGGTGCAGCACGATCGGCGTGGTGTTGCCGCTCATCGCGTCGGTGTATTGCCGCAGTTCGCCGTTCTTCAGATTGAGCGTCCAGATGTTGTAGATCTGGCCGTTGCGCGCCACGTCGGGGTCGATCGGCTGCGACGGGTTGGTGGCGGTGGACGAGAACACGATCGTGTTCTCGTCCATGAACTGCGCCGCCGAGTCGTCATGCGTACCGAAGGTGAGCTGCGTCTTTCGGCCGGTGTCGATGTCGATGCGGAACAGCTTCTCGTTGCCGCTCACGCGTGCCACGTAGATGACGTACTTCCCATCCGGCGACCAGGTGGGGCCGGCGTCGCCGAACGCGTCCTTCGTAAGGTTCGTGATCACCCGCGTCTTCAGGTCGAGCATGAAGATGTCGCCGATGCCGCCCTCGAGCGCCGCGAAGACCACCTTGGTGCCGTCCGGCGAGATGTCCGGCGACTCGGGCTCGTCCAGGTTCCGCATGTCGAACTTGTCTTCGATCTTGCGGGTGACGATGTTCTGCAGGATGAGCGTGCGCGACTTCTCGGTGCGGACGAAGTAGCCGAGGCGGTCGCCTGATGGCGCCCAGGTGAGCCACGGCACCGTGTTCCAGCGGCCGCCGGGCGTGACGATGAACTCGTAGCCGTTCGACTGATCGAAGCCCTTGGTCAGGTTGCGGATGACCGTGCCGTCCTTCGAAGACACCAGGACGATGTCCGCTTCCTGATCCTTGCGGTTGCCGGTGACCACGGCGATCAGGTCGCCCGACGGTGAGGGCTCGGCCGACAGTGCGTTGGTGAACGAGCTGTGCTCCGGGTTGGGCGCGAGGTTGCGCCCGTAGTCCGACGGGCGCTCCTTGTCGCGAAACGGCTTGAAGCGATCCTTGAGGTACTTCTCGAACTGCTGGTCGAAGTCTTCCGGATCGATCTTGAACGCCTCCTGATAGGCGCTCTCACCACCGCCGATCACGGACTTGCGAAGGGCGAAGAGGTACTGGCGCAGCCCCTCTTTGCCCCACTTCGCTTCCATGAACTCGAAGACGGCGTGCCCCAGGTTGTAGATCATCCGGGGGCTGCTGAAGCCGCCATATTCATCGAGCTTCGACATCTTGGGCACGATGTCCGTGACGGCCGCGTCGCGCACCGACATCAGGTCGAGCGGCCGCCAGTACCCCGTCATGTAGTCCGACAAGCCTTCGTTCACCCACAGCGGGACGTTCCGCCGCATCAGCGACGTCGGGATGATTTCGAACTCGAACTGGTGGGTGAGCTCGTGCACGATCAGCCGGTAGAGCAGGTCCGGCGGCTCGTCCATCGGCATCAGGATGCGCTTGCGCGTGGGTTCGGCGAAGGCGCCGACGCCTTCCTGAGCCGCTCCGGGAATGACGTTCTGCTGCTGGAACTCGCTGCTCGTCTGGAACAGGATCAGCGCGACTTTTTCGGGACCCAGGTCGTACTTCAGCTCGGTGCTGATGTGCTGATACGCGCTTTCGGCATAGCCCGCCATCCGTTCGAGATGCGGCTGGATCTCCGGATAGAAGTACATGACGAAGTGATCCGTCTCGTACGTCATCCACTTGAAGTTGTCGTACCGGATCTGGTTCTTGCCGAAGTACGGCACGTAGGGAGTTTGAGCGTGCGCTGGGCCGGGTGACGCAGCTACCGCCATGGCCAGCGCCATGCCAGCCACACGGAGCAGTGTCCTGCACTGGGTGCGGTTCATTTGACCTTCTCCTTGCAGGGAGGTCGAGGCCCTGCGCGTATCCGTTCGGAATCTTACTGCCGACTCCCTGGGCCTGCCAAAACGGCGTGAAGACGCGTGACGGCCGCGATCCGAGCAAAGGCCGTACCGATGAGATCGCCGCTGGAATCGTTGCGATCGATGCGGTTCGCGATCTGTGGGGCGCGCAGTGTCCTCAAAGCAACGAAAGCCGTGTCTCCAGCCGTATACTGAGGACATGAGTGAGACGCCCGCGACTCCCGCTGCGGACGACACCGAAGAAGGCGCCCTGCAGGAGGGCGAGGGACGACCGTCACGCCGCTCGATGTGGCTGGCGATGGGAGCAGTGGCAGTGGCGCTGGGGCTGATCTGGCTGGCGCCAGGCATCGGCGTCCATCAAGAAGAGAGCGCGGGCCCCGGTGGTGGCGCCGCCGACTACCCGGGCGAGCCCGACGACGTGCAGGCCACCGGCAAGCCGGCGCCGCTGAACTTCACTCTCAAGGACATGAACGGCGCGGACGTCACGCTGGCGTCGTTCAAGGGCAAGGTGATTCTCGTCAACTTCTGGGCGACGTGGTGCGGCCCCTGCAAGGCTGAGATTCCGTCGCTCGTCGAACTGCAGCACCAGTATGGCGACGACCTCGTGATCCTGGGCGTGTCGGTGGACGATCCGGTCGAGAAGATACGCCCCTACGCGGCGCAGTACCAGATCAACTACCCGCTGCTCGTCGGGAACGGGCGCGACGACGTGCAGGACGCCTTTGGGCCGCTCGCCGGCATCCCCGTGTCGGTCATCATCGGCCGCGACGGCCGGATCGCCAAGAAACACTCCGGTATCGCCACCAAGTCGCAATTCGAGCGCGAAATCAAAGCGCTTCTGTAGAGGGCGGTCTTCCCACCGCCCCGTGGGCGCGCTGTAGTATGATCGGCTCATGCTGAAGGGATTCACGCACGCACGCCTCGCTTGCGGATGCCGGGTCGGCTTCCGTGAGGGCGTCGAGGGTAGCCCCGTCACGGTCGTCGTGGACGAAAAGGCGCCCGCCTGCGCCATCAGCCTGCACGTCAAGAACCTGCCGCTGTTCGACTACCGCGAAGCTCTTCGTCCGCCCACGCGCTTCCTCCCGTTCGAGGAAGAGGGCTTCGGCGAAGAAGAGTCGTAGTCGCTCGGCGCGCGGCGATTCGTCGCGGCAGGCCTTCAGGCCTGCCTAGAACTCCACTTTCAGTTCAGCCACGAGCGGCAGATGGTCTGACGCCAGCAGCGCCAGACGTGTGCGCGGCATCTCCACTTTCACCACGTCCACGTGGCCCTCGTAGTAGATGTGATCGAGGTGCAACACGGGGAAGACCCCCGGATACGTGCGTCGACGCCGCAGGTGCTTCCGCAGATCCACGCTCTGCAGCTTTTCGCTGAGCATGGCCGTGGCGCGGCCGCGCAGCCACTCGTTGAAGTCGCCGAGCACCACCTTGGGCGTGCCCACGCGCCGATCGTGCACGATGGCGGCGAGCCGCTCGGCCTGATGGTGACGCTCCAGGAACGCGGTGCCCAGATGGACGTTGTAGAGGTGCAGCGTGTGGTCGCCCACCGCGATGTCCACGCGCTGGCAGTTGCGCGCCTCGCACGTCTTCCAGGTGAGGTCGTGCTGCAGATGCGACCGGATCGGAAAGCGGCTCAGGACGACGTTGCCGAAGAGGCTCCCGCGCAGGTGCCTGGCCGGCGCCATCACCCAACCCATCCCGAGGAGTGCGCCGAGCTCCTCCGCGTGCCCCCCCGAATTGGGCCCGGCGCCGACGACTTCCTGCAGGGCGACGACGTCGGCGTCCACCGAGCGGATGACCTCGGCCGTCCGGGCCGCATTCGTACGGCCATCGAGGCCGCGGCAACGATGGATGTTGTAGGTGGCGACGCGCAGCGTCTTGCGGCGGGACTCGGACACTAGACACTAGAATACGCGTATGGCGAAGCTGAAGAGCGAGCTGGAACTGACCTGCCCCTGCTGCAACGCCGTGCTGATCGTGGACACGAACCTCGGGCGGATCGTGTCGCACCAGGAGCCGGAACGCGGCGACAAGCCCGAACTCTCCGACGCCCAGAAGATCCTGGCCGCCGAAGCGGCGCGCCGCGAGGCGTTGTTCGAGCAATCGTTTCAAAACGAGAAGACACGCGGCGACGCGCTGTCGAAGCGCTTCGAAGAGGCGCTGAAGGAAGCGGAGAAGGAGCCGGTCAGTCGTCCGGTCCGCGGCTTCGATTACGACTAGAAGGCTCAGGGCTCATGGCTCAGGGCTCAAGCAATTGCTTGAGTCGTTCTTGCCTGGCCCCTTGAGCCGTGAGCCTTGAGCCCTCAGGTTCCTTAACCGCGTTTCGCGAACTCGGGCGGCAGCGGCGACCAGCGGTCGCGCCCAGAGTAGTAGTGCCACGGTTTATAGCCGCGCGCCTCGCGGAACGCGCGGTAGCGTGAACGCATCTGCTCCGCGCGCGCGTCGGACGACGCGATCTTCCGGTGCGGCCAGTCGAGGAGCAGCTG
>Ga0207694_10003837_pt1 | contig 11890 bp, 9 predicted proteins | sample KBSC34metaG_FD_184353 | JGI IMG/M metagenome (GOLD analysis project Ga0207694, IMG submission 184353) | Corn rhizosphere microbial communities from Kellogg Biological Station, Michigan, USA - KBS C3-4 metaG (SPAdes) (version 2) | ecosystem: Host-associated > Plants > Roots > Rhizosphere > Soil...
GAACAATTATGGACAGGACGTTATCCAGTTCGCGCAGGTGTCGGCCTCGCCGAAGAATCCGCAAGCCAATATCAGTGAACACTTGCTGGGCGAACTTTATCTGGGCAACGAGCGCTACGACGAAGCCGTGCACCATTTTGCCGCGGTCGAAGCGGCCGTCGGCAGCCGCCTAGCGGGCGACCACGCCCGTGCATTCGCCGCGCAGCGGCAGTTCGAGAAGGCGGAGGCGCTGCTCGGCGCGCGCCGCTTGCCGCAAGATGCCGTCTTCGACTTCGACCATTGGCGTTCAGCGTTCGCGATCGCTCTCGACCGCGGCGACTGGCCCGACGCCTGGAAGCAGATCGACGATGCGCGGGCGCGCTTCGTGAACGCCGGCTCGGAGCGTCGCTATGTCGGCGCCGTCGCGTATTCGCTGCGCGCATTGGGCGCGCCGACTGTGTCTGATGAAGGCTTGCCGGTGCAGGTCGCAGCACTACAGGACGGGCTCGCTGGCACGTCGGGCATCGCCCGCACGCACCGACAGTTTGCGCTGCTGTTCCTCGGTTATCTGGCCGCGCGCGACGGCGATACGAAGCTCGCATCGCAGGTGCTCGACACAGTGGGGCCGGAGCCGGGCAGCGGCGACTATCCGATGCTGACCAAGATGCAAGCGATCGTGCGGGCGGAACGCGCGCGCGTGCTGGGCAGGCCCGCCGATGCGGTGGCGCTGCTCAAGCCCGAGTTGAACGGCACGGAGCTGTACCTGACTCACTTCGTCCTGATGCAGGCCCACGCCGCGAATCAGGACTGGCAGGCAGCGCGTGGCGAAGCGCAATGGCTGACCGCACACCGCGGCCGCGCCTATGCGGAAGTCAGCCCGCAGGAACTGCTGCTGCCCTACAACGTTGTACTTTCCGACCTGGCCTGGCTCGATGCGGCCGAGTACAGCCGGAATCTCGCCGACCCCGCGAGTGCACGCGCCGCGCTCGACACGTTGCTGGCGATCTGGCCGCAGGCGCCCCAGCGCGACGCGCTGGGAGCACGCATCACGGCGCTTCGAACAACACTTCGTTAGTCCGCGTCTGACCGTTGACCGACGAAGACACCTGCATGCACGGAAAAACCATCGTCAGATAGACGCACAGAACTTCGTCGATCAGCAACAACAGAGCCTGCAGGAACACGCTCTTGTCGGCGAGCTTCATCGGCTTGAGGCCCTTGGCCCTCTTGATCAGTCCGTCGGGCACGCCGATATCGCGCAGCGCCTGCGCGGGGTCGAGCTCGAAGTGATGACGGTAAAGATCATCGTCGGCCAGCTTACGCAACAGCACCAGCGCTTGGTCGCGCGGCAGTTTCGCGAATTCTTGCGGTTGCGGCTTTTTGCGAATCATCGAGTCCCCCTGGACTGTGGAAAATCAGGATGTAATTTTTTCTTTGGGCACGATTACACCTAGTGTGATATCTATCCCAAATTGTCAATGAAGGCAACGGAATTGCCCACCACGTTCATCGAACTTGCATCTGGGAATAGGGGGAGTCGTGCGCGTCCGTCGTTGCGCCGCCGTGATGTTCGAACCGCGCGAACGAGTGCAGTTCAGCCTCGATTCGATCCTGTCCGGCGGCTCGGGACTCGATAGAACAGCCGAGTGGATCGCGCTCGTGCCGCATGCGGATACCGAAACGCCGGTCGACATCGCCGAGATGGAAACACTGGGTGCGATTTCCGCATCGGAATGGGTCGAACTGGATGAGCTGAAAGCGCACCACGCGCCCGAGATACTCGATGCGCTACTCGACAAGCACCTGCTCGCCGCCGAGGACGGCGAGGCGGACCGGCGCGACCGCAAGCTGCGCGCGCGCCACTGGCGGCCCGTGTCGGCGGTCACCCACTACGCATCGCGCTGGCGCGGCATCGGCTCCGACGACAACAACGAAGACGTGTCCGGCACGCTCGGCGGCGAATTCGTCGACTGGCTGGGCGCGCCACCGCCGCCGGTTCGCGAGCGCGTCAAGGCAGGCGCGCGCAGGTCGTTGCCGAAGGTGGCGCCGTCGCCGCTGCAGGAACTGTTGCACCGGCGCACCACCTGCCGCGAATTCAACGCCTCGCGCAGCCTCGGCCTGGCCGAGTTCTCCGCGCTGCTGTTCCGCGTGTACGGCGCGCACACGGTCGAGGAGCCCGCGCCCGGTATCACACTGCTGAAGAAAGGCGTACCGTCGGCCGGCGGTCTGCATCCAACCGAGGCCTACTTACTGGTGCGCCGGGTCGAAAGTGTCGAACCGGGGCTGTATCACTACCATCCAGTCGAGCACGCGCTGGAACCGATCGCGGCGTTGGACGCAGAACAGGCCGACGCGCTGGCCAACCGCTTTGTCTCCGGGCAAAGCTACCTGGCCGATGCGCAGGCGATGGTCGTCCTGGCGAGTCGCTTCGAGCGCAATTTCTGGCGTTACCGCAACCATGCCAAGGCATATCGCGCCCTGATCCTCGACGTCGGCCATCTGTCGCAGACGCAATACCTCGCCGCGACCGAACTGGGCCTCGGCGCCTTCGTCACCGCGGTCATCAACGAGGTCGACATCGAGAACGCGTTCGGACTCGATCCGTACGACGAGGGTCCGCTGGCCGTGTGCGGCTTCGGCGTGCGCGCGGCGGCCGACGGCTGAGCCGCCGACCGCGCGGCGGACTATGCAAGCTTGAGCGGCAGCTTGCGCAGACGCTGGCCGGTTGCGGCGAAAACCGCGTTGGCGACAGCCGGCGCAATCGGCGGCGTGCCGGGTTCACCGACGCCGCCCATCTTATCGGTGCTCGGCACGATGTGCACTTCGACCCTGGGCATCTCGTTGGAGCGCAGCACAAGGTAGTTGTGGAAGTTCGACTGCTCTACTTTGCCGTCCTTGAAGGTCAGCTCGCTGTGCAGCGCCGCGCCGAGGCCGAAGGCGATGCCGGATTGCATCTGCGCCTCGACCGTGAGCGGATTGACCACCGGCCCGCAGTCGATTGCGCAGACAACGCGATGCACGGTGATCTTCTTGTCGGCCACCGACACTTCCGCGATCTGCGCGACATAACTGCCGAACGACTGATGTACGGCGATGCCCGCCGCATGTCCCTTCGGCAGCGGCTTGCCCCAGCCGAACTTCTCGGCGGCAAGATCGAGCGCCAGACGTTCGCGCGATTTCTCCGGCAGCAGTGCGCGGCGATATTCGAGCGGATCCTTCTTCGCCGCATGAGATAGTTCGTCGACGAAACTCTCGACGACGAAGCCCGTGTGCGAATGGCCGACCGAACGCCACCACAGCACCGAGATCGGGCTTGTCGGCGAATGCAGATCGACCTGATGTGCCGACACGGCATCAAGGTACGGCGAATCGGACGCGCCCTCCACGGATGCGGCATCGATGCCGTCCTTGACCATCAACGCTGCGAACGGTGTGCCCTGCAGGATGGATTGACCGACGATCGTATGCGCCCACGCGGCGGGTTTACCGTCCTTGCCCAGCGTCGCGCGCATACGCGACAGCCACATCGGCCGGTAGTAGCCGCCGTGAATGTCGTCCTCGCGCGTCCACACGACCTTGACCGTCTTGCCCGACGCCTTCGCCACCTGCACCGCCTCGGTCACGTAATCGCACGTCGGGTTCGCGCGCCGGCCGAAGCCGCCGCCGAGGAACATCGTATGTATGCGCACCTGCTCGGGCTTGAGGCCGAGAATCTGCGCGGACAGCTCTTGATCGAACGTCTGGAACTGCGTACCCGTGTAGATGTCCGCACCATCCTTGCCGATCTCGACGGTGCAGTTTTCTGGCTCCATCGGCGCATGCGCGAGGAAAGGCACTTCATACTCGGCTTCGATGACCTTGCCGCTCTTCAATGCCGCATCGACATCGCCGGCCTTCTTCGCGACGGCGCCCGGCGTTTGCGCGAGCTTGCGATAGTCGGCGCGCAGGCCGTCGGTGGAAATCTTCGCGCCTTCGCCTAAATCCCAATCGGCGACGAGCGCATCGCGGCCCTGCTTCGCCGCCCAGAAATGTTTGCCGAGCACGGCGACGCCGGTCGGCACCTGGACGACATCGACCACGCCGGGCACCGCTTTCGCCTTGGTCGCGTCGAAGGATTTCACTTTCGCCCCGAACACGGGCCCGCGCGCGACGGTGGCAATCAACATGTTCGGCCGCTTCACGTCGATGCCGAACTCGGCCGTGCCGGTGACCTTGGCCTTGCTGTCGAGGCGGCGGGTCGGCTTGCCGATCAGACGGAATTCCTCGGGCTTCTTCAACGCGACATTTGTCGGCAACGGCAGCTTGGATGCCGCGTCGGCGAGCTCGCCGTAACTTGCCTTCTTGTCGGCGCAGATGACGTAGCCGTTTTCGGTGCGGCAATCGGCGGTGCTGGCGAGACTCCATTTCTTCGCCGCGGCGGCGATCAGCAGCGCACGCGCCGTCGCACCGGCCTCGCGCAACTGCGCGAACGATTCCCACGTACTCGTCGAGCCGCCGGTCATCTGGCTGTGGAATACCGTGTGCTTGTACTCGGGCGCCGCGGGCGCGTGCTCGACCTTGACCTTCGACCAGTCACAATCGAGCTCGTCGGCGACGACCATCGGGATCGAGGTCCACACGCCTTGGCCCATTTCCGAATGCTTGAGCAGCACGGTGACGCTGTTGTCCGACGCGATGCGCACGAAGGCGTTCGGCGGAATCTGCGCGGGGTTTTTCGCCACGTCCTCGGCGAACACCCTGCGCATGCCGAGCGGCATGAAGCACGCGACGACGAGACCCGCCGACGCCGCGGCGCCGGCCTTGAGAAACGCACGGCGGCTCGCCCCGGCCGGCTCGCGTTCGAGCGGAACGACGCGGGTCAATTCCTCGACAACCGCGGAAAGATCATTGTGATCACGCCACATTGGGCACCTCGTTTATTTTTGCGATCATCCTTGATCGCGAGAATCAAAAAGCGGTCATCCTGACCGCACTTCTCAATAAACATCTTTCACTTGGAAGTGGCATTCAACTCCGCGGCGCGATGCACGGCGGCGCGAATGCGCTGATAGGTGCCGCAGCGGCAGATGTTTCCGCTCATTGCAGCATCGATGTCGGCATCGGTCGGCTGCGGCTTTTGCTTGAGCAGTGCCACCGCAGCCATGATCTGACCGGATTGGCAGTAGCCGCATTGCACGACATCGGCCTCGATCCATGCGCGCTGCACGGGATGATCGCCGTCCTTGCCGATGCCTTCGATCGTGGTGATCTTCTTGCCGGCCAGCGCGACGGCCGGCGTGATGCAGGAACGCATCGCCACGCCGTCGACATGCACCGTGCAGGCGCCGCACTGCGCCATGCCGCAGCCGAACTTGGTGCCGGTCAGACCGATCAAGTCGCGCAACACCCAAAGCAAAGGCATGTCGGCAGGAGCGTCGACCTCGTGTTCCTGCCCGTTGATGGTGAGTTTCATCGGACACCTCGTCGCGTCGGCTGCGGTCTGGCAAAACTACTACTCGACAGTACAGAAATCCAGCAAGACAGGGTGAACAATTTGATAAGTTCGGCTAACAAACGCCGCAAAGTGCGCCATCACGACAAGTGATGTAAATCCTCGAGACGATCCACGTCGAATGCCAAGGCGGGATTGGCGATCAAGTCCATATGTTCGGCGCGCTGCCCCAGCAGATCGCGCATGCCACGATCGGAATATGCATCGAGCGCCTGAAGCCACTCGCGCGGCAGCAACGCCGGCACGCCGAACCGACCGGCGTAGTGCGAGGCCACACCGCGGCCGGGTGCGCGCAGCCACGCATCGCGCAGCGACAACAAATGACTCACTTCGAGCCCAGGCTGATCGCAGAGCACGACAAGAACGCCGGTGCACACCTGCGACAGTGCATCCACCCCGGCGCGCAACGAAGCGCCAAGCCCGAGCTGCCAGTCGGCACAATCGATACGGCGTATCGACAAGTCGGCGATGCGGGATGCCATCACATCGGCGTCGAAACCGAACACGATCACCGCGTCGCTCGGAGCCGTTTCCAGCGCCAAGCGCGCCGCGCGGTGCACGAGTGTTTCGCCGTGATGGAGAAGCAGCTGTTTCGGCTGCCCCAATCGCGTCGAGGCGCCCGCAGCGAGCACGACAACTCCGTATGCGGGCCCGTGCTCAGGCATCGACACGCGTTGCCACTGGCGTGTGCACGATGCTCTTCTTCGCGGAAAAATACTGCTGCAACTCCGCCGCGATGGCGAGCGCTACGGCTTCGCCGCCATGGCCACCAAGGTCGAGCCCGACCGGCGCGTGCAGGCGCGGACTCAGGCGCGCGCGCGTGTCGGCGTCGACCTCGGCCAGCAGCGCATCGCGGCGCGCGGCCGGACCAAGCAGGCCGATGTATCCCACGTCGCTCGCGGCACCGAAACGCAGCCAGGTCAGGTCGATCGTGTAGTTGTGGCTCATCACGAGCATGGCGTCGTACGCCTCGTCCGCGAGAGCGGCGATCGCCGCTTCCGGCGGAAGATCGATCAACCGGTCGATCAGCGCCCGCTGCGCGAACGCCGACCAGCGTCCGCGATGCTCAACCACGTCGACGAACCAGCCCAGTCGACGGGCAAAGGACGCCAGCGGCGCGGTTTCCGGTCCTGCGCCGAGAAGCAGCAAGCGCGGCGGCGTGACGATGCCGAAGTGTAATGACGTGGTGGCCGGCGCGTCGTCCGTACGTCCTTCGCGATTCCATTGGGCGACGAGCGGGGACGCTGGTTCGGTGACAAAACGAGCGACGCCGGCACCGAGATCGGTCTCACCGATGGCGAAGGCCAGTTGCAAATCCCTGCCCTGGTCCAGCCCCGCATACAGCGCGCGCGCGAGCGGCGCCTGCGGCGGCAGAGGCAGCAGCAGAAGCTGCAGATGCCCGCGGCAGCCAATGCCGCTGCCGAACAGAAGATCCTCGTCACTGCGCGTATCGAATTCGACCGTGGCCGCTCGCCCAGACGCGTACACGTTGCGCGCTGCGTCTTCGAGCGCGGGCTCCAGGCAGCCTCCGCTGATCACACCGTGGCGCAGGCCTTCGCCGTCGAGCAGCACCATCGCGCCGCGCTTCTGGTAAGTCGAACCCTCGGTCGCGACCACGATGCCGAGCACCGCATTCTCGTTGCGTGCGTGAATGCGCCACAGGGTATCGAGCAGGCCGCGCAGACCGCCGGCCGGTGTATTCGCATCGTTGGTCGCCATGGCCGAATGGTAGCGGAAGCGGAACAAATCATCTGACGCGGTTCGAGTCGAATTTCAAGGTTGCCGCGTCATCGCAGGAAAGAAAGGGCGTTTTAAGCACGCACTGCGATGCGGCGCAGTTGGATCGCTTCGCTGAGATGCGGTGTCTCGATCGCCTCGCTGCCGGCGAGATCGGCGATCGTGCGCGCCACGCGCAGGATGCGGTGGTAGGCGCGCGCGGAAAGGCCGAGCCGGTCGAGTGCACGTTCCAGCAGCGAACGATCCGCCACCGCCAACGCGCAATCGCGACGAAGTTCGCGCATGCCGAGTGCCGCATTCGGCTTGCCCGCGCGCGCAATCTGGCGCGCACGCGCGGCGACGACGCGCTCGCGCACGATTGCGCTCGCCTCGCCGGCCGGCATGGCGTCGCCGAGTTCGGCCAGTGGCACACGCGGCACTTCGATTTGCAGGTCGATGCGGTCGAGCAACGGACCGGAAATCCGGGCGCGATAGCGACGGACAGCCTCGGGCGTGCATGCGCAACGCCCTGATGGATCGCCCGAATAACCGCACGGGCACGGGTTCATCGCCGCGACCAGCTGAAACGCCGCCGGGAATTCGGCGGCGCGTGCGGCGCGCGAGATCGAAACGCGCCCCGATTCAAGCGGCTCGCGCAACACCTCGAGCACATGGCGGTCGAATTCGGCGAGTTCGTCGAGGAACAAAATGCCGCGATGCGCGAGCGAGATCTCGCCGGGGCGCGGAATCGAGCCGCCGCCAACGAGAGCTACCGCGGACGCGGTGTGATGCGGCGAGCGGAACGGACGCAATTTCCACTTGTGGAAATTGATACATTGGCCGGCGACGGAGCGCACCGCCGCCGACTCCAGCGCCTCCGCCTCACCCAACGGCGGCAGAATGCCCGGCAGCCGGCTCGCGAGCATGGTCTTGCCGGTTCCCGGCGGCCCGACGAAAAGCAGGTGATGCGCGCCGGCGGCGGCGATCTCCAAGGCCCGCCGCGCCTGGGTCTGGCCGCGCACGTCGGCGAGGTCGGGATAGTCGTGTTCATCCAGCCCTTCGCTCAGTGTCGGCACGGCGTCGGGCAGATCGCCCGCTCCGCGCAGAAAGGCGAGCACGTCGAGCAAGGTATCGGCGCCGCGCACCTCGGCCGCGGAAACCAACGCCGCCTCGGCGGCATTGAGGCGCGGCACGATCAGGCCGCGGCCGGCATGTGCAGTCTTCAGCGCGGCGGGCAGTACGCCGGTTACCGCGCGCAATTCGCCCGACAGCGCGAGTTCGCCCAGGAATTCGTAGCGTGCCAGCGCCTCTTTCGGCACATGGCCCGCGGCCGCAAGGATGCCGAGCGCGATGGGGAGGTCAAATCGACCGCCGTCCTTCGGCAAATCCGCCGGCGCCAGACTGACCGTTACCCGACGCGCCGGATATTCGATCTGCGCGTTCTGTATGGCGACGCGCACGCGGTCGCGCGCCTCTTTGACCGCCGCTTCGGGCAGGCCGACGATCGACGTCCCGGGCAAGCCGCCGGAAAGATGCACTTCGACCGTGACCGCGGGCGCCGCCACGCCGTCCTGGGCGCGGCTGTGGACGACGGCGAGACTCATAGAGCGGCCATCGTGGCGGGCGGGCAAATTTTGAGAAGGGCGGCCATGAACGGCCGCTTCTTGATCTCCGCGATCATGGACGATCGCAAAAACAATGGACATCCGTGTCCCGCTGCCGATCCTGGCAGTGTCCCCGAGCGCCCTTCCGAGGTAGGGCGTTCATCCGAGATTCCGCGTGCGGTCGTGCCGGTTCAAATTGCTGTCCGTGCAACAAGGGATGCATTGCATGCCACCCGGACGACGAGCCGTGATCGCCGCAACCTTCGACGCGTAACGCCGAGTTCGGTTCACGACCGTCCGCGGAAAACCTGGGTCTCATCGGCGATGCCGACGACCGCAATTCAGTGGGGTGTCGCCTTTCCGACGAGCAGGGCCTCGAGTTCGGCGACGCGGTGCTCGAGCGATTCGACGATCTCGCGCGTGCGCAGCAGCACGCAGCGTTGGACGTCGAACTCCTCGCGCGTGACGAGATCGAGTCGGCGCAGCCCCGAGCGCAGCGTGTCCTTGAAATTCGCGGACAGGTCGTCGCGGGCATCCTTGAAATCGGGGGGGACGAGCTCGACCAGGCGGCGGGCCAGGTCGTCAAGCGAGGAAACGGCAATCACGGCGAACCTCTCAATTGAAATGACATGCAACGGACGAAGCACAGCCTAGACGAACTGCTTCGACGCGACAGTGGAAGTTTACTGATTCGCGTGTAGGAAAATTCCTACATAAGCGGACAAAAGTAGGACAAGAAAAGGACAAGAGCGCGACGGCGGCTTTTTCGGTATAGTCGAGCTACACGAAACCCCTGCACCAAACTATGAAATTGGTCACAGCCATCATCAAACCGTTCAAACTCGACGACGTGCGCCAGGCACTCGCCGAGGTGGGCGTGCAAGGCATCACGGTGACCGAGGTCAAGGGTTTCGGCCGGCAAAAAGGACACACCGAGCTGTATCGCGGCGCGGAATACGTCGTCGATTTCCTGCCCAAGATCAAGATCGAGATTGCGGTCGCCGAGAATCTCGTCGAACGCGTCGTCGAAACGATTCTTGCCTCCGCGAACAGCGGCAAAATCGGTGACGGCAAGATCTTCGTCCACGATCTGGAACAGGTGATCCGTATCCGCACCGGCGAGACGGGTGCGGATGCACTGTGAGCGCGATCGCTGGCGTCGGCAAGCAGGCCATTGCGGCCATGCTTCCCAGCTGAATCGCGCTCCAGGGTGTTTGTCCATCTAGACGTTTAGGCGGCTATTTTTCAGCGCCTTTGACGCGACGCAGCATTTGTGCTGTAGTCGCACGCATGGAATAACGTCATTACGAAAGCGGCGCCAGGGATGCGCCGCCTTTGTCGTCGCCAGATGCCGGCGGACCGGAGGTTTCCGTCGCATCAAGCCAGTTCGGAAATCTTCATGTCGCAGCAGCTCGCCAATACGCTCTACCATCCCTCGTTTGAACACGACAGTTGCGGTTTCGGCCTGATCGCGAACATCGATGGCAAAGCGAGCAAATGGGTGATCGACCAGGCGTTTGCGACGCTGGCGAAGATGTCGCATCGCGGCGGCATCGGCGCCGACGGCATTACCGGCGACGGCTGCGGCATTCTGCTGTATCGCCCCTTCGGCTGGCTGCGCGCGCTCGCGGCCGAGGCCGGCATCGCGCTCGGCGAGCGTTTCGCCTCGGGCCACGTATTTCTCGATCGCAACGATGCGTCGCGCGCCGCGCTGCAGAAAGCGGAACTTGAAAAGCATCTGCGCGCCGAAGGCTTGAGCGTCTCCGGCTGGCGCGACGTGCCGGTCGACGCCCGTGCCTGCGGGCCGATCGGCGAATCGCACCGTCCGCGCGTCGAGCAGATTTTCGTCGACGCGCCGGCCGGGATGGATGAGGGCAGGTTCGACCGCGCCCTGTTCCGTGCACGCCGCCTCGCCGAGAAGACGTTCGTGGACGACGTGCATTTCTACGTCGTCACCCTGTCGGCGGCGACGTTCGCGGCCAAGGCCATGGTCGCGCCAGGCGAGCTGCGCACGGCGTTCCCGGACTTCTCGCATCCGAATCTGGAAGCGAGCGCCGCGGTGTTCCACCAGCGCTACTCGACCAACACGATGCCACACTGGCGCCTGGCGCAGCCGTTCCGCCTGCTCGCGCACAACGGCGAGATCAACACGATCAAGGCCAACCGCAATTGGGCGACCGCGCGCGCGGGGAAGTACAAGTCGAAGCTCGTGGATTTTTCCGATCTCGGCGAGCTGGTGACGACCCAGGGCTCCGACTCGCAAAGCCTCGACAATATGCTCGAAGTGCTGGTCGCCGGCGGCCTCGACGTGCTGCTTGCCATGCGCGTGCTGATTCCGCCGGCGTGGTCGTCGCGCGAAGATATCGACGAAGACCTCGAGGCGTTTTACGAGTATTACGCGCTGCACACCGAGCCGTGGGACGGCCCCGCCGGCATCGTGCTCTGCGATAGCCGCCATGCGGCCTGCGCGCTCGACCGCAACGGCCTGCGCCCGGCGCGCTGGGCGCGTTCGGACGACAATCACGTCATCGTCGCCTCGGAAGCGGGTCTCTGGGACGTGCCGGATTCGCGCATCGTCGCCAAAGGCCGTTTGGGGCCCGGCGAGATGATCGCGGTCGATCTGGTCGAGCACAAGCTGCTCGACAGCACGGCGATCGACGCAGTCAATCGTTCGCGCGCCCCCTACAAGAAGTGGCTGCGCCAGGAGATGACCTATCTCGAATCGCACCTGATCGACCCGGCGCTCGCCGCCGAGCCGTTCTCGCCCGAGGTGCTCGCGCGCTACCAGAAGCAGTTCGCGCTGACGCGTGAGGAGCGCGATGTCATTCTGAAGACGCTGGCCGAAGACGAGGCCGAAGCGACCGGCTCGATGGGTGACGATACGCCGATCGCCGTGCTCTCGCGCCAGTCGCGCCCGTTGTACGAATACTTCCGCCAGTCGTTCGCGCAGGTGACCAACCCGCCGATCGATCCGCTGCGCGAGCGCCTGGTCATGTCGCTGACCACGCAGATCGGCCTCGAAGGCAACGTGTTCGACATGGCGCCCGACAACGCCAAGCAGGTGCTGCTCAACTCGCCGATCCTCTCGCAACGCAAGCTG
>Ga0207694_10003839_pt1 | contig 11884 bp, 10 predicted proteins | sample KBSC34metaG_FD_184353 | JGI IMG/M metagenome (GOLD analysis project Ga0207694, IMG submission 184353) | Corn rhizosphere microbial communities from Kellogg Biological Station, Michigan, USA - KBS C3-4 metaG (SPAdes) (version 2) | ecosystem: Host-associated > Plants > Roots > Rhizosphere > Soil...
TGCGCAACCGCACCCCGGTCCGCTGACCTATGGCCGCACCGGCGCCGATATCGACGCTTTGGTGCGCAAGCATTCGCCGCTCGTTCGCCGCATCGCCTGGCACGTCCATGGCAGCATTTCGGGCGTGTGCGAGGTCGAGGATCTGGTCCAGATCGGCCTGGTCGCTTTGGTCGAGGCGATCCACGGCTTCGAGGATCGCGGCCAGGTGACGTTCGAACAATATCTCGCCACTCGCCTGCGCGGCGCGATGATCGATCAGCTCCGCCGCCAGGCGACGCTGACGCGCGGCGCGATGCGCCGGCGCAAGCAATATCAGGAGACGGTCGCCTCGCTGACCGTCGACCGCAAGCCGCCGGCCGAGGCCGATGTCGCCGAGAAACTGGGCGTCAGCGTGGAGAAACTGCGCGCCGATTATTCGAGCGCGGAGGCGGTGCGGTTCGACTCCTTGGATGAAGTCTATACCGACGACGGCCCCTGGTTCATGTCCGACGAGCCCGACGCGTTCGAGCAACTCGCCGAAGCCGATCTGCGCGAGACATTGGTCGGCGCGATCGCCGCGTTGCCGGAGCGCGAGGCGCAGGTGGTGCAGCTTTATTATGTCGAGGAACTCAACCTCGAGGAGATCGGGCATGTGCTCGGCGTCGGGGCGGCGCGGGTGTGCCAGATCAAGGCGTCGGCGCATGCGCGGTTGAAGAAGGTGTTGGCGAAGGCGGTTTGAGGCCTTTCGCGATTGGCGTGCGATCGCTGATTTTAGACGATCCACGCAATAGATTCGGTAGAGCGGGACGCGGGGCGAAGCCAGCGCGTCAACCCTTAACTAGCTCTAAAATGGATGCATCTCTTGTTGCATCTCGTTCGCTGCGCATGCTCTCTGCCGATCCGGGCAGGAGAGATTTCCATGAATCGTGCCAAGATCTGGCTGGCAGCGGCGGTAACGACCGCCGCCGTTTTGTCATGCAGCGCGCTGGCGCAGGAAACGACCACCTATTCCTATGACGGGTTGGGTCGGCTGAAGGGCTCGTCGATTACGGGCGGAACCAACAACGGCCGCGCCACGGGGACCTGCTTCGATGCTGCCGGTAACCGCACGCGCTACGATGTGGCGACTAGTGCGCCAACAGCGTGTCCGACGCCGACACCCACGCCCACCTCATCGCCCTGACCGTTCCGGCTTGCCGACATTGGTAACAGCGGGGAATGGGTATGAAATTGGTTCGAGCGATTGCGGTCTGTTGGTTTTTCTGTGCAACGGCGCAGATGGGGAATTCAGCGGCGGCGGATGATTATCTTCCGCCGAAGGTGGATACGACCACGCCGACGGGCGTAAACCTCGCCGATGGCTCGTTCATCTACAGCCAGACCGATATCTCGATCGGCACGCTCAGTTTGGAGCGCCACCATCTGGGCGGAATCGAGGATCCCAATGCGCCGTTCTTCGGCCCGCGGATGAGCAATAATTTCGACGTCTTCATAACCACGAACTACCAACCCGCGCCCCATTACTACGTCTATAGTCCAATCGTTCACACTGGATTGAGTGCTGCCGGCCCCTATCAGGAGCACGTCGCATCCGGGGTAAGCACGATCACTCCCGAATATGGCGACGGCAATTCGGGCGTATTGGCGAAATCCGGTTCCGCCTATGTCTATACGGCGCAGGATGGGACGATCTATACCTTCAATCCATCGGTATCGGTAAGAGGCGCAATCAGTACGGGGCCGACCCAACGTGTCGCCAGCATCGCTTATCCGAATGGTCGTTTGCTGTCGTTCTCTTACGACGCGAACGGCGACCTCAAGGAAGTCACCGACAGCAACGGTTTTGCGCTGATATTCGATTACAATGCCGATCATACGGTGTCCGCCGCCTGTGGCTTCAATCTTAGCCAAACCTATGTAACGGTCGCCAGCACCTGCACGGGCGCCTCGCTGAAGGTCGTCTACGGCTATACCAGTGGTTTGCTGACCAGCGTCACCGACGTGCTCGGCAATACGACCACCTATCAATATCAGGGGCAGGAAATATCCTGTATACTTCCGCCGGGGATGAGTACCTGCAAAATCCGGAACGACTATGGTGTGGGTGGGTGGTTTCAGGTAAATAAGCAGACACTGGCGGATGGATCAGTCTGGCAATTTTCCTATTGGGGTCAATATACCGATAGCCGCGATCCCAACCCAACCAGCCCCTTTGATGGGGATTACGCGACGACGGTCACTGACCCTGCGTCGAAGGTGTCACACTACATCTTTACCCAGACCTCTCCCAATAGCGTTACCGACGCTAATTCTCGGACGACGACCTACAAATATTCTGGCGGAGGGACCGATCCGAATATTGGAACGTTGCTCAACGAAGGATCGATGCTGGTCGAAGCCGACTATCCCGAGGGCAACAAGTATAAGGCGGAATTTTTCGGTCCGTTCAATGCGCTGTCGAAACAGACATGGGCGGCCAAGCCCGGCAGCGGCCTTCCCGACGCAGTGGCCACTTTCGGCTATTCCTGCAGTAGCAGCGTTCCCACCCCCACCTGCGCCAAGCCGATCAACAAGGTCGATCCCAAAGGCAACCAGACCGACTATACTTACGCGACCTTCGGCGGTGTGACATCCGAGATGCAGCCTGCACCGTCGTCCGGTGCGGCACGCCCGCTCAAGCTATATAGCTATGTGCAGAAGAGCGCGTACGTGAAGAACTCCGGCGGCAGCTTGGTGTCGACCGGCGTGCCAATCTGGGTGATCAGCACGATGACCCAATGCCAGACGGTGGCGGGCAGCAGCACTGCCGCCTGCGATACGGCGGCTGGCGCGCCGCGGTTGCAGACAACCTATCAATACAGCTCAGCCGTCACCGCCAACAACCTGCTGGCGCGAGGTGTCGAGGTGAAAGACCTGGTTACGAGCGCGACCCGCCTGACGTGTTACACCTATGATCCGATAGGCCGAAAGATCAGCGAGACGAGCCCGCGTGGCAATGCCAGCATCACGGTGTGCCCGTGAGCGCGGCGGTCATCATGCGGCGGCTGGCTGCCTTTGCCGGTCTGGTGCTGGGCATACTGCCGGCGGTTGCGCTCGCGCAGGCCCTGCCGTCCGACTTCACGACCGGGACTCGCTACGATGCCGCCAATCGCGTGGTGGGCACGCTCGCGCCAGATCCGGACGGCAGTGGACCGTCGTCGCCGCTGCTCTATGCGGCGGTCAGAAACACCTATGACATCGACGGTCGGCTGACCACAGTCGAGAAGGGTCAGCTATCGAGCTGGCAGAGCGAGAGCGTCCTGCCATCGGCATGGCCCGTCTGGAATCCGGCGACCCAGACCGGCTTCCAGATATTCGCCAAGGTTGTCACCAGCTACGACGCCCTCGACCGCAAGGTCCTCGAGACGACCTCAGGTTCGGCTGACGGCGGTGCCACCTGGACGCAGACCGCGGCCACTCAATATAGCTATGACCCGGTCGGCCGATTGGATTGCACGGCGGTCAGGATGAACCCCGCGACCTGGAGCGCGCTCCCGGCGTCGGCTTGCACGCTCGCGACGACCAGCAGCACTTACGGCCCCGATCGGATCACCAAGAACGTCTATGACGATGCCGGGCAGCTACTGAAGGTTATCAAGGCCTATGGCCAGACGACGGCGAATGGCCTGCCGCAACTCCAGCAGGATTACGTCACTTACACTTATACCGACAATGGCAAGCAAAAGACGCTGAAGGACGCCAACGGCAACCTCACCACCTATACCTATGACGGGTTCGATCGGTTGGTTGCCTGGGCGTTCCCGTCGAAGACGGTGACCGGCAGTTCGGCGCCCTGCACGATCGGGACGATTGCCGAGGCGACCGACGGCTTTGGCAACGCGGTCACCGGTCCGTCAGAGACGCGAACCGCCGGTGACGATTGCGAGAAAAACGCTTACGACCGCAACGGCAATCGCGCCAGACTGATGAAGCGCGACGGTAACGTCATCCGCTACGCATTCGACGCGCTCAACCGCAACACGATCAAGGATATTCCCGGCGGCACGCTGAATGACGTCTATTTCGGCTACGACGCGCGGGGCTTGCAGACCTTTGCGCGGTTCGTTTCGACCAGCGGCGCGGGTATCACCAACGTCTATGATGGGTTCGGTCAGCTACAGTCGACCACCAACAATATGGGCTTCGCACCGCTGGCGCTGGGCTATTTGTACGATGCCGATGGCAACCGCATCCGGATCACCTATCCGGACAGCACTTACTTCACTTACGATTATGACGGGCTCGACCGGGCGACGACGATCAAGGCAAATGGCGCGGCGACGATCGCGACGATCGGCTATGACAATCAGGGGCGCCGTTCGGGCGATACGCGTAGTGGGGCCAGCACGACCTACGGCTATGATCCCGTTTCGCGGCTCGCCAATCTTTCGAACGACCTGGCGGGGACGACAAACGATGTGACGAGCACGTTTGGCTATAATCCCGCCAGCCAGATCGTGACGAAGACGAGGTCGAACGATGCCTATCGATTCACCGGCTATGTCGATGTCCCGGGCCGCCTCTACACCGTCAACGGGCTCAACCAATATACTGCCGCCGGTAGCGCAAGCTTCACCTATGACGACAACGGCAATCTGACTGGCGACGGCACCAATACGTATGCCTACGATGTCGAAAACCGAATGGTCAGTGCAACGACGGCTGCGGGGACGACGACGCTGGTTTACGACCCGCTGGGGCGGCTCTGGCAACAAATCCGCCCAGCTGGGGGTGGTGCGGCTTGGCAGTTCCTCCATGACGGCGACGACATCGTCGAGCGCTACAATTACTACCTGACCGGCCAATCACTCAACACGCGCTACGTCCACGGACCAGGCACCGACGATCCGCTGGTCTGGTATATTGGTGCGAGCATCGCCGCTCCGATGGGCCTGCAGAGCGATTATCAAGGATCGATCGTATCCTCGGCTGACGCCAGCGGCAATCTGACCGGCATCAACGCCTATGACGAATACGGCATTGAAACGTCGACATTTACCGGTACCCAAACACTCTTTGGCTATACCGGTCAGGTGTGGCTGCCCATGATCGGGCTCAATTACTACAAGGCCCGGATGTACTCGCCCACGCTGGGGCGGTTCATGCAGACTGATCCGATTGGGTATAAGGATCAGAATAATCTTTATGTTTATGTGGGTAATGATCCGGTGGACGGAACAGATCCCAGCGGTTTGTTTGGGCTGTTCGGCGGATGCCCCGCAGGAAGCGCTTGTTATAGCACCAATCCCCACGCATCGAATGTGGAGAATGTCGGCTCATCGAGCGGCAACGCCCATTTGGGCAAGGGCGGTCCTGATAGAGGCGGCAGCTTAGGCAAAGCCGACGATGCAGTTGAAATGGCTGCAAATGCAGCCGACCTAGCGCTCGGAAAGATGCAGGTGACGCGTTCCAAAGGTCGAACGGGCGAAGAGGTAGCTAGAGCTACTCTTGTCGAGCGGGGTTTCACTATTTTGGGTAGTCAAGTATACGTAAGAGACTCGCAAAATAGACTAAGGATCGTCGATTATATTGTGAAGGGTGGGCCGACAGGAATGATGGGCATAGAGGTAAAATATGGAAATAATACCCGAAGCAACCGGCAGCTTACGCTAGACTTTAGTATAAGCGGACAAGGTGGAACGGTTCGCAGCTTCAACCAGCCCGGCCTTGCATATGGACAGAAGGTTAGGTTTACTACTCAGGAAATTCATGTCATGTATTATACGACAGGAGTTCCGTGATGGATAGAAAGTCTGTCGAAATATGCCTATTAAACGCGGGATTCATTTTAGATGATATCAGAAATTATGTCTATATTGTGGAAAAGAACGCTAAAATCTCCCCAGCATTTATTCCTAATGTATTTAGTAGAAAAGGGAGGCTGCAAATTGGCGGTGGTATAGGACTTTACTTCGATAATTTTGAAAAAAAACGGGCAGAAACCCTTTCTAGAGAAGAGCGCAAAATTGACCGATCACTGCCGATGATTATTGCCATAGACAATTTTATCGAACTGATAGACGCCGGAGTTTTCAGGACTGTAAATAGCGTTGACGAAATTCAAAATGTCGCTGATGTTATATACGAAAAATGTTTAGGATTGCCAAATTCTGTAGAGGATTTTTCGAGGTGTTTAGAATTTTGCAATATTTTGGATAAACAAGTTGCTCAATATATACACTACTATAGCGAAGTGGACGACAAAAATCTTTATTTTTCGAAGTCGGCTAGCTTTGTGTGGTGGTTAGAAAATTTGTGGCCGGAATTGGCAAACAAAATAATTGGATGTTTGAACAGGCGTACAGTTACTATGATGGACAGATACAGACGAGATTTGTTTTGACGTGCTGTAATTGATGAATTATATTTCAACTGGAGAGTGATAGTAATTCGGTGACATGCGATAACTCCTTTTACGATGAGGCGATAAGCTTCGCCCGCTGCACAGGCGGAAAGCGTCAGCGGTCAGTCAGGGCAAAGGAGTGGCTGGAGGATATAGGAGCTTCCCAGGCTCGACTTGCTGCTGCCATGCGCGGGCTTAAAACCGAAGGGGTAGCAATTAGAGGTAGTTGCGCGCGGCGCCGAAATACCTTGGCGACGTCCCGTCAGCGCTTGATATCCGACACCTTTCTCGCGCCCCCAGACTACTCCGCGATCAGCTTGCGATACCAATAATACGACTCCTTCGGCGTCCGGCGTTGCGTAGCGTAATCGACGCGCACGAGACCGAAGCGTGGTCCGTAACCGTCGGCCCACTCGAAATTGTCGAGGATCGACCACACCAGATAACCACGCACATCGATGCCGGCGTCCATCGCCTTCCTGACGGCGCGGATATGGGCGTCGAGGAACGCGATCCGGTCGGCGTCATGCACCGCACCTCGCACAACGCTATCGGCGAAGGCCGCGCCGTTTTCAGTGATGACGATCGGGGGCAAAGCGGAGCCGTAGCGATCGCGTAACCCGAGCAGCACGTCGGTCATGCCTTGCGGATCGACTGGCCAGCCCATCGCGGTTCGCGCGAATTTCGCCGGCGGCGGCGCTTCCTCGATCGGCTGGGCGCTGCCCGGCGGGCTGACGCGCATGAAGTTGGTATTGTAATAATTGACGCCGAGGAAATCGAGCGGCTGCGCGATCGTCGCAAGGTCGCCGTCGTGCACGGCCGTCGCGGTGAGGGCGTCCGGCAATTCCGCGGGGTAGCGACCGAGCAGCAGCGGATCGACGTGCAGTCCCCAATAATAGAGCGTCATTGCCTGCGCGGCCGGTTCATCCCGCGCCGGATCGGCCGGCCGCACCATCGCCAGATTCTGGGCGATACCGATCTGCGCCTTGCGCTTCACCGTCGCACGGAGCGCCTGAACGGCCTTGCCGTGCGATAACAGCAAGTGATGCGCGACCGGGAAGGATTGCGGCATATCGAGCTTCAGCCCCGGTGCATTGACGCCGAGAACGTGCCCCAGCACGTGGTGCATGAAAGTCTCGTTATGCGTGATCCAGCGCGGCACGCGGTCGCCGAGATGCTCCGCCATCATGTGCGCATAATCGGCGAACCGATCGCACGTGTCGCGGTTCTGCCAGCCGCCGGCATCCTGCAACTTTTGCGGCAAATCCCAGTGAAACAGGGTCGGCATCGGCGCGACACCCTTGGCCAGCAATTCGTCGGTCAGCCGCGAATAGAAATCGAGACCCTTGGGATTGGCCGCGCCGCGGCCCTCGGCCTGGATCCGTGGCCATGCGATCGAGAAACGATAGGCCCGCGCGCCGAGCTCGCCGATCAGCCCCACATCCTGTCGATAGAGATGATAGTGATCGCACGCTATGTCGCCATTGGCGTTACCCGCGATAGTACCGGGTTGCCGGCAGAATTTGTCCCAGATCGACGTGCCGCGACCGTCCTCGTTCACGGCCCCTTCGATCTGATAGGAGGACGCTGCCACCCCCCACAGGAAATCGGGTGGGAACGCCGGCATGGCGGGTTGTGCCCCGGGCTTCGACGCCGCGATCAGCCCAGGTGCCGCGATCGTCGCGCCTGTCGCCAGTACGAATTCACGCCTCCGCATGCTTGCCTCTCCCACTTCCCCATTGTCTCGGCCGCGATGGCACAAGCGGGGTAGTCGGCCCGATCAAAGAACGCGCCAAAACAATAGTCAACGCTATTTTACATTGGATTATAGGGGGCCGCGCAATCCTTCGCGTCCCGGCCGGACTGCTGCTCCGCCTAGCCGTGCCCGATGGCGAGATGCGCCCGTCGACCGTCGCGACTGCCGCGCGCAGTTCGGGCTCGCCGGCGGGATATTTTCGCATTTTTACAATCCGCGCCGACGCCGTCCCGATAGCCCGATCTCTGTCATCGAGACACAGGGAGCCAGCAAATGACCCGACGTGAATTTGGAAAGAACATCCTCGCGGCGGCCGTTCTGAGCAGCCTTGTCAGCCACCCAGCACACTCAACGGAGAACCACACCATGGAACGGCCCGCAGCTTTCAAGATCGCCATTTCGGATGCGCAGCTCGCCGATCTCAAGTCGCGCCTTCGCCATACGCGCTGGCCCGACGAACCCGCCGATGCCGGATGGATGTTCGGAACCAATCTTGGCTATATGAAGTCGCTGACCGACTATTGGCTGAACGAGTACGACTGGCGAAAGGCCGAGGCGCAGCTGAATACTCGGCCGAACTACAAAGTCACGATAGGCCAGGTCGACCTGCATTTCGTCCATCAGCCAGCCAGGAAAAAGGATGCTCCCGCCCTGCTTCTGCTGCACGGCTGGCCGGACAGTTTCTATCGCTATCACAAGGTCATCGATGCGCTGGCCGCGGACTTCCACGTCATCGTCCCGTCAATCCCGGGCACAGGCTTCTCCGGCCGGACGGCGCTGTCCGTGGACGAGACCGCCGATGTCTTCGCCGATCTGATGCGAAATGTGCTGGGCTATGAGCGCTTCATCGTCGCGGGGGGCGATCTGGGCTCGGTTATTGCCCTGTCGCTGACACAGCGCCATCCAGAGGCGCTGCTCGGCATTCACCTCACCGATGTCGGCTATCCGGACCACAGCACCGACTTCGCCGCGCTGAGCGGCGCCGAACAGGCTTATGCCGGCGCCATCCAGCAATGGTTCTTCCAGCATGGCGCGTTCAATCTTGTGCAGGCGACGAAACCGCAGAGCTTGGCTTTCGCGATGAACGACTCGCCGGTGGGATTGGCGGCCTGGATCATGAGCTTCATGGCGGGGATGGGCGTCGGCGACGAAGCAGACGCGCGGTTTGGACGCGACGAGCTTTTGACCAACATCATGATCTATTGGCTGACGGAAACCGCGGCGTCGTCTTTCCGCATCTACAATCAGAATGTCACGCGGCCGCCCACGATCAAGGGCAGGAATGGCAAGATTCCGGTCGCCGTGGCGACCGAGGCACCGATCCCCGGCGGTGTGCGGCTTCCCCGCGAATGGGCCGATCGCCAGACCGGCGGCAACATCGTGCAGTTCCACGATATGGAAAAAGCAGGCCATTTCGCTGCCTGGGAAGACCCCGATTTCTATATCAAGGACATCAAGACCTTCGCGGCTCTGGTGACGAAGTAGCACGAGTGTCGAAGCGACGACCGCCGGGCGAAGCTGCGTCCGGCGGTCAGATCTTGTGAACCAGGTCGAGGTTCGACGGCAAGGCGCCCATGATCTTCTTGATGGATTTGATCATGTGCGCCTGGTCCGTATACCCGAGCTCCGCCGCGACCCCCGCCGGCGTCTCGCCAGCCTTCAGCCGCCGCACCGCTTCCTGCGCGCGGCGGATCATCTGAAAGCTCTTCTGGGTGATGCCCGTGGTGCGCTTGAAATGCAGCTGCGTCGACCGTGGTGAGGCGGCTTTAGGAGTCTCGCTGAACGCTCGGGCGACGAGGTCGTCGGAGAGGAGCAGCCCCGCCGCGATCATGGCATCGACTAGCGGCTCGACATTTTCAAATGTCGGCAACGGCAACTCCACGCCGTCCAATTCGAAAGTCTCTCCCTGTACCGGCAGCATCCGGATTTCCGGTCCGACGCGCGGTTCCTTGTCCTGCGCGAGATAGACATGGGCGGAAAAGGAGATGACGATCGAACTCTCTCCATCGCGATACGGCACCTCGACCGGTTCGGTCGCCTGGCCGCTCAGGAACACGACGGACTCGCCCTCGGGCGAGATGCTGCGAATCAAATCCCACGAGCCATCGGGTGTCGCCGAATACAGCCCATCGCTCAGGCAGACCGTTTGCCAAACCGTATCGATCCAGGGGTGAAGGGACGGCCGGCTGCTATGCTTCTGGACCATGTCGGGCGACATATTACGCTTTGCTCGTCCAAGACAGTTTCAATTGTCGTCTGGGCCCCAATGATGCCTCGCGGGTACCTAATTATGTGCATATCCGCCGCCTGTTGCGAGGATATGCACCATGGCGTCCGGTTCGGGTCGTCACCCATGCACGGCCCGACTATCCTGCGGCGCCTCGTCCCGCTCCGTCATCCCATAATCGCGGAATACCCGTGCCACCCGTAGCCGGTAATCCGCGAACACCCCGCCGCGTCCGGCTGCCTGCGCGCGGCGATGGTCCGCGGTATTGCGCCACGCCGCCACCGCCGCCTCGTCACGGAAAAAGCTCAGCGACAGCACCTTGCCGGGCGTCGCCAAACTCTCGAACCGCTCGACCGAGATGAAGCCATCGATCGCCTCCAGTTCGGGTTTCAGCCGTGCGGCGATGTCGAGATAGGTGTCGCGCTGTCCCTCGGCGGGCTCGACCTCGAAGATCACCGCGATCATCGGTCGACCCGCGTCAGGAAGAGGCGGTCCTCGCGCCGGATGAAGCGCTCGCCCTGCGCGAAGGCGAAGTTCTTGCGGCCGAGCGGATGGTCCTTGAGTCGTGCGCGATACGCTTCGTACTCGGCCAGGCTCTCGATGGTGTAGACGCCGTACGCTGTCGTCGCCGATCCCTCATGCGGGGCGAAATAGCCGATCAGATCGGCCCCGCATTCGGGGATCGCCTGACCCCAGGCGCGGGCATAATCGACGAACGCGTCACGGCCCCAGGGCTCGATGTCGTAGCGGATGAAACAGGTGATCATTCGGCCATCTCCAAAGTGTGCGGGCACTTTAGCGATTCCGGCTGCGGCGATGGTTCGGTACAGATCGAACCATGAGAGAAGGTCCCTATATCGCCGAAATCGCCGCGCTGATCGGCGACCCCGCGCGCACCAACATGCTGACCGCGCTGATGGACGGCCGCGCGCTGACGGTGAGCGAGCTGGCGCAGGTCGCCGGCGTCAGCTTGCCGACCGCGAGCGGACATATCGCGCGGATGGAGACGGCCGGGCTGCTCGCCGCGGAGAAGCAGGGGCGGCATCGCTATCTGCGGTTGTCGGGGCCGGACGTGGCGACCGCGCTCGAGGCATTGATGGAGCTTGCCCAACGCACCGGCGCGGTCAGGGTGCGGACGGGCCCGCGCGATCCGGCGCTGCGCGAGGCGCGGGTGTGCTACGACCATCTCGCCGGCGCGCGTGCGGTGGCGGTAGCGGCGAAACTGGCCGATGCGGGGATGATGGTCGATCACGGGCTGACCGATGCCGGCCGTTTCTGGCTCGCCGAGCGCGGGTTCGTGCGCGGGGACGGGCGGCGGCCATTCTGCCGCACCTGCCTCGACTGGAGCGAGCGGCGACATCATCTCGGCGGCGCGCTGGGCGCGCAGATATTGAGCCGCGCGCTCGACGAAGGCTGGGCGCGGCGCGGCGAGGGCAGGGTGATCGATTTCGGTCAGCGCGGCGGTGCGGCGTTCGACCGGTTGTTCGGGCTTTAGATTCCGGCAATCGCGCGCAGTGCCACCGCGTCGAGCACGCGCAAC
>Ga0207694_10003840_pt1 | contig 11883 bp, 9 predicted proteins | sample KBSC34metaG_FD_184353 | JGI IMG/M metagenome (GOLD analysis project Ga0207694, IMG submission 184353) | Corn rhizosphere microbial communities from Kellogg Biological Station, Michigan, USA - KBS C3-4 metaG (SPAdes) (version 2) | ecosystem: Host-associated > Plants > Roots > Rhizosphere > Soil...
TCGGGCTGCATGGCGCTCAGCGCAGCTACGGAGTTGATGCCCCCGGTGGGGGACAATCCCGTGACTGTCTTGAGCGCCTGCTGCCTGGCGTAGAGCGCGGGACGGGGCATCAGGGCATCCCGAACCCACTGGGCGGCACGTTGTTCAGCGCGTCCAAATATCTCATCCCAAAGCCGTTGTCGGACATGTTCAGCTTCGGCGCTCCAGCATCCGAGCCGACGGCGTTGTCCACGGCAGCGTCAAACTCGGCAGCCGCCGCCGTGGAGTCGAAGCCCTTGGCAGCGAGGAAGGCCGCCTTCAGGCCACACTGGAACATCAGCTCGTCGAAGATGGGGATGTCCCCGGCCGCGGTGAGTACCTGCGCCCGCTGGTCCAGGGTGGTGGTGCCGACGGGCTGCACCCAGGCATTGGACTGGTACTCGAAAGCGATGGTCTGGTCCGCAGGGTTCGGACTCGGGTAGACCGCGAACGTCCCGCCCCACTGCCGGAAGCCCAGGTAGATGGTGAACTGGTTGGAGACGAGGCCCACCAACCACTCCCACCCCTGGGCCGTCAGGGGGCCGGCCATGGGCAACCGAGACGTCCGGTTCCACGCCGTCTGGTTAATCATCCGGTTGAAGTCGTTGGGGAGCGGGTAGAACGTCACGTCCGGCGTCGGCGGCCCGGATGAGTTGGTGGTGAAGGTGTACGTCCGGTTGAGAAGCTGCCACTCCGCACGCCGCATCAGCTGCTTCCCCAGCTTGTTCGCCAGGACAAGCATCTGGACGAAGTTGGGGTCCGTGGAGGACAGCGGGGCCGGCGACGAATTCAGCCCACACTCCACCGCGACGTTGTTAATGAGCGTCCCGATGGAGGGGAACTGCGCCTGTAGCCAGCCGACGCTAGGAGTGGGCTCCTGGGCCATGATTTACTTCGCCTTCTCCGCGGCCGCCTGGGCCATGGAGAGCAGCTGGGCCTGCAGCTGCTTGATGAGCGCGGCCTGCTCGGCGGATGCCGCGGTGAGCGCCTGAAACTTGTTGTCCAGGGCTTCCTTCTCCGCCTGCAGCTTGCTGGCCTCTTTGCCGCGCAGCGAGACGTCGAGGTAGTTCCGGGCTCGCTCCCGGTAACCGAAGAGGCCCCGGTCCTTCTTGACGTGGGCATCCGAGACGGCGGCCAGCTGCTCCAGGGTGTAGATGTTGAGGTAGCGGCACTCCTCCACTTCCCGCCGCTTGAAGCTGGGGACTTCCGACAGCGGAGTCCCTTCCGTCGGCTCATCGGTCTGCGTCTTGAGCCACTCCTCGTAACGCTTCTTGAAGCGCTGCTTGTCGAGCTCCGTCATGGCCCGGTACAGCACGTTGTCTCGGTCCCCCGGCGTCCGGATTTCGACGTGCGGCGTGTCCACGCAGATGGTGCGCCCGGCTTCCTTGGACTTCTCTGGGTCCTCCACCGGCACCATCTCGAAGCGCACCCACAGCCCGTCGTCTCCGGCGAATGGGTTATTCGGGTTGTCCACCATGATTTGCTGATACTGGCTTGCCGTTTCCATGTCGTCTCCTAGGGAAGCATCGGGCCGATGAGGGCTTCCAGTGCGGCGTGCCCCGTGTCATTGAGCGTTTCGTTGTCAGCTGCGAGCATCGTCGGGTCGACCTTCGTATGGTCTCCGGCGTCCCACACTGTACTCTCGCAATCTGCCAAGGCGACGCCGTCACCGCCGTGGGCGCCGGCATAGGCCGACACCAAGGTGTTGAAGTTGCCGCGCTGGGTATTCTTGCCAGCGGAGTAGCCCGGAGCGTCCCCGAAGGGGATGCAGTTGGAGAGGATGATGGACGGCACCTTTCCTCGGGCCCCATCCGCGCCGCCCTGGAGCGTCGTCACCGGCGGCAAGTCGTTGGCAAAGGAGTTGTTGAACTGCGCTCCGTATTTGGACTCCATCCCGATGTCGTTTCCGGCCAGTCCCACCGCGTTCGCGGTGATGACGCACTGGTGCGAGGCCAGAGTACCCGTGACGATGGCGTTAGTCGTCGGATTGGCCGCGATGTCGGCAATGAGGTTGTTGACGGTGGTGTCGGCGTCAGTGTCGAAGACGACATCAAACGTCTGTGCCGACCCGCCGGAGGGCGTGATGACTAGCTGGGCATTGGCCCCGCTGAGAAGACTTGTCCCCGGAAACCAGAAGGACCCATTGGCCCCGTTGGTGGCCGTCGAGAGTCCGTTACCAGCGAAGCCAGGCGTCTTGGCTTCTACAAAGACAATCCAGTTGCCGTGGACTTCCTGCTGACCTGTCGCCGTGACGAGTGTGTTGAGGGAGCCGTTTGCGTTGATGAGCGCAGCAGTGTCAATGGCTGTCTGCTGGGCGCTGGTGTTGAAGGTCGAGACGACGGTGACTCCATTGATGATGCAAGTGGAAGTCGCCGCTGTGGGCGGGACGAATTCGGCCCAGGCGTTGGTGTTCTTGGTTGGAGGGATGAAAGCGATGGACGCCTCTACTCCCTCCAGCATGGAGAGTAGCGGCGCCCAGGTGGCCGCCCCCGTCGCACTGTCGAGGAGCAAGTCCCAGTAGCCACATTGGATGACGATGGCGGAGAAGTCTTGGAACTGGCCCCAATCCACCCAGAACTCACTCAAGAGCGTGGCCGTCCGAAGGCCAGACCGCGCCGCGAACCAGTAATAGGTGGGACCGCCAGTATACTTGGCCTCGGCAATCTGCTGCGCCCAGCCCCCGAGGCCTGCAGCTCCGGCCCTGCTCCCCAGAATGAGGTCCTCCCCGAAGAATGCAGATTCGTCCTGCCCGGCTTGTGGGCCGGCGTCCTGCTCGATGGTGATGGCCTTGGCCGGATTCTCATCGAGCTGGAAGCTGCGGAGCGTTGCCGACGTCAGTAGCTCCGTCCCGCCCGAGTTCTGGCCAATGTAGATGGGAGTTTGCTGCGTGCCATGGGATGGTTGCGGGACTCCGGGCACAAACTGCGTCGGCAGTGCATAGCCCCCATCGACATACGCCACGTAGGCGTAGAGGCCGCCGAGCCCGTCGATGCGCGAGGTGATGGCGATGCAGACGTTGTGGGTCCCAGGGTTCGCCAGTCCGTAGAGATGCCCGTCGGTAACGAAACTGCCCCGCGTCTGGTAGGGCCCGTAAGAGACGAAGTCGTGGCCAATGGGGGCATCCGCCGCCAGTCCCATCGCCGTGTACGAAGGAACGCATCCGGCAGTGAGCTTCAGGGCCCACTGGTTGGTGGAACTGCCGGCCGTGGCCACGATTTCGGCCGTCTTGGTGTAGTCCGCCAGAAGCATGTGCCCAGCGGCAGGCACCAGGGTGGCCGCCACTGCGAAGTCCCCCGTGGGCGTGGCAGCGACGAGCGCATTGGCGACAGAGCTCGGCACCGTCGGCAGATAGTCTCGGTACAGCACTGGCGACGGCACGCGTACAAGCAGCCATGAAAACCGAAGCAGACACGTCCCGCCCGGGTCTACGGGGATGGTTGCGACAAAGGCGGTCGGCGTCGTGGTGTAACCGGCAATCTCGGTGCTCCCGGCCGCTGGCGCGCTTCCCTCATAGCCAACGTATTGCATGCTGACGATGTAGTTGGCATCCGGCTCCGGAATCAGGAAGGTGGCCCCTCCCGACGTGTACCCAGCCATGATGGTGAAGAAGCCCGCCAAGTTGTTCCCCGGGACATCATTCGTCCCGATACTCAACTGGTTGGACATTCTCTGGGCGTCTTTCAGCGAAAGAAACCCATCGATGTCCGTGACGAAGCCGTTGGGGAAGTCGCACTCGTCGCAATCCACCGCGCCGATGGCCGGAGCCTTGCCAACGGTGGAGATGCCCGGAGAGTCGCGGCGAGCGATGAAACCATCTCCAATGTGCTTGTGGCCGCCCTCTCCAGTGCGGCAGAGAAATGCCGGCGTCCCAGCCAGGGCAGAGCTCGTGTCCCAAACGTTGTTTTGGAAGACGCCGCGCTCAGCGCTCAGCAGGTACGACGCACAAATCTGGTAGCTGAAGGTAAAGGCCTCGGCGTCGTTGCCGCTGTCACTGACGTGGATGGAACTGAAGGCATCCGCGCGAGGCCCCCAGACAAAGCTGCAGACGTTGTCCCAGCTCGGCTGGTCCTGGACGTCCTCGAAGCCGCCGAAGACGCCCCAGAAACCCACGTTGCAGCCTTCTGTCTCGACGTGCTCACAGGCGACGCCGAGCCACACCATCCCCACGCCATGCGTTAGGGAATTGATGGTGGAAGCGCGTCCATAAAAGCTATTGTTGCTTGTGACGTAAACGCCGTAGCCGCTAGCGCCGTAGACCGAGACGTTGCGCAGCCAGGCCCTCGAGGCGCCCTCGAGCACGATGCCCGAGTTGTTGAAGCGCGGGACAAGCTGGATGCCTTGCACCCGGATGCCGCCGACATTTGGGACGTAGGACTGCACGTAGCCGCTGATGCGCGCGTAATGCGGACAGGGGAACTGGTGTGACGGCTGCGGCAGTGCATCGGTAACCGGACTGGGCGGAGCGGCAAACGTCTCGGAGATGGGCCCGATGGTGAGAAACGCCGACTCGGCGACGAAGAAGGGCTGACCCGTTGGGGCACTCGGCTGGTCGAAGTTGCAGAGCCAGAGCGTATGGGAGTCAGCGGCGTACTTACTGGTTGGCGGAGTGAAGGAACCAGTCCCCGTGTGGCGCGCAGTGTCGGCCAGCTCGATGGAGTCAATGGCTCCATTGGGCTGAAACTCGAAAGCGCCAAAGACGGCGAAATTGTCTCCCAGCGAGGCCTGCTCGAAGCCGGTGCGGTAGACCTTCCCTGATGCGGACAGATGGCCCTGATTGACGCCGTCCACGTAGAAGTCGAAGAAGAACCCGTTGTAGTCGATTTCGAGGTTGTGGGCCGTGCTGCCCAGCGCAACGGGCGAGCTCAGAATCTGCTGCTGGCCGGTGACGGCTGTCGTCAACGTCGCCCGGTATTGAATGTTCCCCCCGTCCTGCACCACCTCGAGCGCCACCGCTCCGGCCAGCCCAGTGCGGATGTCCCGCGTGCCGATGAGCCAGGACGTGGCCGAGCCGCCCTGGTCCGTCACCTGGACCCAGCAGCGCAGGCAGAGCTCCGAGGCATACCGGTAGAGGAAGCTCCCCCAGGGGTAGCAGTCGTCGAGAAGAACCATCGGCGCGAACGTCAGCGTCGAGTCGTTCTTCGTCTTTAGCGTCATCGACTGGCCGGTGACGCCGACTAGTGGGGCTCCGTAGGCGGGATAGAAAGCTGAGTTTGTTGTCTTTCCGGACAAGTACATCAGCGGGCCACCGAAGGCCGCAACGAGAGTGGGCTCCGAGGAATTGGCAACGCCCGACAGGATGGTGGAGAGCTCCTCGCCGTCTCCGTAGAAGAGACAGCCGGCTGGCAGCATGATGGGACGGCTCACATACCAGTTACCGGCAGGGACATAGACGCCACCGACGGGGCCATCGGTGCCGAAGAAGAAGCCGGTATTCTGCTGTGTCCAGGCGGCAATGGCCGCCTCAATGGCGTCAATGTTGTCGTGAAGCGCCAGAGTCCTGTCGGCCGGGTCCGTCACCGACAGCGCGCCATAGAGGCGAATGTCAAAGACGTTGATGAGTGTGTTGGCCGGGGCCCAGCTGGCGACCGTTCCGTTGGTCGTCAGGAATTCGCCAGCGTGGCCCGTCTGGTCTGGCAGCGCAGAGCCGGAGACCGGCTCCCACTGGGTGATGGTGCCGTCCGTCTCGAGGAAGTCGCCACCGTGGCCAGTAACGTCCGGGATGGTGGGCATCGGAAGTAGCCCGATGCCCTGGAAGTCACTGACCCCCGGCGGACCTGGCGGCGGAGGGTATGGCATGGACTAGGTAATGGACCAGGTGCCGCCGTTTGCGATGGTCGCGGTGTATGTGGTGCCGTCCGGCGACTTCAGCTTGATGGAACCGCCGTTACCCAATCCGGTAAAATCAAAAGTGGTGGGAAGAAGGTTAGCCTTGGTGGAACCGGCAATCTGCAAGTGCAGTTCTCCACCGCCGAGGGTCGTGTTGAGTGCTGCGCACGAATCTATAAAAGCGCCAGAGACGAGAACATTTCCAGTGTTGGCCTCATCTTTCAGGCTCCGAAAGTAACCAGTGACGAAGGAGGCGGCTAGCCAACGTTTGGTGGTTGAGCCCAGACTTTGAGTTGTTCCGTCGTCATTGGGGAGGATATCATCAAGGAATGTCTTATCCCCTCCGATGGTCTGTGTGCTAGACGTAAGGACGCCTGGATGTGTGGCGTCGGCTGGCTCGAGATTAAAATCGCCGGTCCCGGAATCGTAGGTGGCGCCATCGGCGTTGGGTGCGCTCCCGACGGCACCGAGAATGAGCGACGCCCCACCACCAACGGATGCCCATGAGGCTTCCGTCCCGTCGGTGACAAGGGCCCAACCGGAAGTGACTCCCGCCTGGCTCGGCAGGAGTCCTCCCATTCCCGTGCTTGCGCTCTCACCAGCCATTTAGGACGCCCGCCCCACCACCACAAAACCCGTGGCGATGCTGCCGGTGTTGGGGTTGCCCGAGGCGCCCGGGTTGAACTCGTTGAGCCAGCCGGAGATGACTGCGCCTCCGTTGGCCACCGTCCCGGTGGACTTCACCAGCCGGACGCCCTTGCCGCTGGTGGCGCCGCCCGTCAGGTCTGCATGGTTCAGCGAGGCCGAGTGCAGCGCCGCTGACTTGACGGTGACGGCGTTGCCGTAGGGGCCGAGCCCATCCACTGGCGTCCCCGGAGCGCTGTACGCGTCCCTGGTGCGCCGAGTCATCACCAGCGTGGTGGTGCCGGTGCAGTCCAGCAGGTTGTTCATCCAGGGAATGGCTGCAATCAACGCCTTGGTGTCCGTCACCGTCTGAGTGGCGGACGTGTTGAAGGTCACCGTCAGCGGGTAGCCGTTGATGTACAGGACGTCCGTGGAGCTCGTGGGTGGGGTGTAGGTGACGGCGGAGGCCACCAGGACGGCGTCGGTGGCACCCACGGCCTGCACCGTCCCGGCGACGGTGTCTCCCTGGGTGGCATCCCCGGTGGGAGTAATCCGCAGGGCAGTGAAGGCCACCGGCAGCTGCAGGTCCAGCCCGGCGCCCACCTGGGCGCTGGAGACATCCGTCACCGTGGGCCCTGCGCCTCCGGAAAAGCCAGCGCTGATGGAGGAGCCGTGCTCTGCCCCGGCGCTCAGCTGGATGTTGTTGCCGTCCAGGCCAGCATTGGCCGTCAGGAGCAGGTTGTCACTGCCGTCATTCGAGGCCACGACTTCGCGCGCTACCTTGGGGTTGGCGTGGAGGGCGGCAATGGCGTCCGTCACCGTCTGCGCTGCCGAAGTGTTGAAGGTGATGATGAAGCTCTGCCCGGCGACGCTGAGGGTTGCGGTGGAGCTGGTGGGCGGCACCCAGGTCGCCGTGGCCGCCGTGGTGCCGACGTGGCTCGAGGTGCGCGCCGCCACCGGAGTCATCTGCGTGCCCCGGCCAATGCCGGTCTGGAGCGCCCCGAGGCCTCCGAGGAGCGCCCCGTCCACCGGGCCCGCCCCAACGCCCTGGCCAAACCAGCGGTCTGCCCCGGCGGTGAAGCTACGGTTGAGGCTTCCAGTGGCACCCGAGACGTTCACCTTGTAGACGGAGATGCCTTCTCCGGCAGTCCCCGGCGCCTTGGCAGTCAGGACGAGGGTGCTGGTGCCGGAAGCCAGGAGCATCTTGGAGAAGGTGCCTACCAGGCCTGCGGCGCCAGTGCTGTTCAGCAGGGCCTTGGCCGCGGTGACGGTGGTGGCCGCGTCGGTGTCGAAGGTGACGGTGAGCGGCACGCCGTTGATGAAGAGCGTGTCCACACCCGTCGCGGACATCGGCGTGTACGTCACGCTGGCGGCAGTGGATGGAGCCGAGGCCCCCGTGACGTCCGCCACGACGCCCTGCTTGATGACGTTGGCGGGACTGGACGGCGGAACGAAGATGCCGTGGTAGTAGCTGGTGGAAGTCGCCATGGGGTGTCCTCGAGTGGGCTACCCCGAGGGCGGTTTCCCGCCCCCGAGGCGGACCCGACTTGATTTTTAGGTGGTGCTCAGGCGCCCCTGGAACTGGTCGCCACCGCAGGTGAGGTTGCCCGCCCAGCCGATGATTTGGACTTCGGCGTCCTGGTTGATTGCGTACCGCTTGTTCGGGCTGAGCGGCACAAAGTTGCGGTCTGCGTGCGGCCGGTACTTCAGGTACTTGGTGTTGAGGAAGTACGCGGTGGACGCAGTGGCGAAGCCGCCGATGCCGCCGTCCAGCACCACGTCACAGGACATGAACTTGATGGTGGGGAAGCCGAGGTCTCCGGTTTCCGCCTGGGTGAAGCGCTGCTGGTTCTGCAGGCTGCCCAGGTAGTAGGTCCACGCCAGGTTGTCCATGATGATGAGGTTCGGCCGGTCGGCGCCGCGGACCAGGTTGCTCCAGAGCGCATTCATGTCCGCCTGGATGGTGGTGGCGGAGAGGGACGCGTCCTTCTGGTAGTACGGCCGCCAGAAGGTCCACACGCTCCGGTCCACACCACCGTAAGTCCCAGTGGCAATGCGGCCAGTCGAGGTGCCGGCCGGGACAGCGGCGTCAAGACCAGTGATGGTCTTGCCACCGGAGCCAGTGCCGTCCGAATAGAGGCCCTGGGAAATCAGGTTGGCCATGGATGACTCAGCCACCTGCAGCCGGCCCTCCATGAGGTCGATAATCTGCTCTTTGCCGCTGTTCTGCAGCATTTCCAGGCCGCTGATGACGACGGGGCATGCGGCCTGCTTGATGTCGTACTGGGCCCACGACAGCACGTCCTGGCCAGCGACCGGCAGCAAGTCATAGCCAGAGTAGAAGCCCGCATTCCCATTGCTGGCGAAGCTGAGCTCCTGGGTGATGATGGTGCCGCCGGAAAACGTCTGGATGTTGCCGCCCTTCTTGAGCGACATCAGCAGCGCGTTGTTCTTGGTGACGTTGTCGGCGAGTTTGCCGGTGCGTGACTCGATGGTGGTTGCGACGATGTCTGAGATTGCGGGATTGCCTGGGAACGACATGAGGAGTCCTCAAACGGGAAGGGGTGAACTGCCGCCTCTTTCCGCGTGGACGCCTATTTGGCGTTCGCCGGCTCCCCGGCTGGGGAGATGCAATCGGCCGTCTGTGCTGCCAGTAGGTGGGCGCTGCCGGGCGCTCCTACCGTCCCATCACGGCATCCCAGGCTTCTTCGATGTCGCTACGCCGGGAGTTTCCTTCAGAACCGGTATTCGGCGCAACAGCCCCCTGCGGCCTCAAAGAAACTGAGGCCCGGCGGCTGCGCTGGACGGGGTTGGGGGCAGCCCTGGCCGCCTCTTCCCGCTGGATGAGGATTTTCCTTACCTCGGGGTGGGTCCGACAGGCTGCATCGTAGGCCTCGTCGAAACCCAGCTCTTCCCCGTCCCGGGCCGCCGTCTCGAGGAGCGTGGCCATTCGGTTCTTCACCCAAGGCAGGAACTCGGGCTGCCGCTCGGTCACCCATGAGTCCTTCTCGGCCTGGGCTTCCTGAAACCCCTGCTGCCACTCCATCTGCTGCTGTTGCTTCCACGTCGCTTCCCACTGGTCCACCCGCGGGTCCCGGAACTCTTGCTGCGGCTGCCGGTAGCCCTGTGGCTCCTGCGTGGGCGCCTGGGCCCCGTTGACGCCAAACTCCGCCGCCACGGCCTGGTCCAGTAGTCCCAGGTGCTCCTGGGCGGTGAAGGTCCGGGTGAGCTTGGCAATCCACTGAGCCTTGGCCAGCGGGGTGCCGTTCCGCATGAGAGTGGCCGCCTGCAGGTAGTTCCGCAGCGAGCTGGCCGGACTGCCGCCCTCGGCCTGCATGATGGCCTGGTACGGCTGGATGGCCTGCTGAATCTGCTGCAGCTCCGCACGCCAGCCCTTTGTCTGCTCGAGCAGCGCGTACTGCTCGGCCTCCCGGCGGTGAATCTCCTCGCGGACTGTCCGCGGAACGGCCTTCCAGTCCTCCAGCAGCCCTGGCTTGAAACTGGCGGGAACATTGTCGACCGGGTCGGCCTTGACTGCCGCATCGGGCTTGGCCACCTTGGCAGCCGATTCGACAGGCTCGAGCTCCGCAGGGGCGGACTGCCGGGAACGCCCCTTTGGAGGCTCGGCCTGGCGAGTCTCTTCCTTCGGACGGAAGCGGCCTTGCTCGTCCCGGGCCCGCTCTGCGCGCTCGGGCTGGACTGCCGGCTCCGGCTTCTCGGCTGGCTCTTCGCTTTCGCCGGCCACGGCATCGAAGGCCGCGCGGATGTCTGCCTTTCGGTCGTCGATGACGACTTCAGCGTCATTCCTGGTGTCGTCCTTCTCTTCGTCTAGTTCCTGAGCCATTAGGGCTTTTCTCCAAACCGCTGGACGATTGCTGCGATGTCATCTCGCGCATCAGTGCCGCAATCTCCCTGTGCCAATTCCGGAAGACTGCGCTTCGTCTCGTGAACCACCTCGAGCTTGACCAATCGCCGATGGAGCCGCTGAATGGCTGCCCACAGCTCTTCCTGCTCGTATTTCAGTCCTTCAGCCATGAGGAGTCTCGCTTAGGGGGCCGGTATCCGGCTCGTACTCGGTCAATCGCATCTGAAATCTGCTGGCGCCTGTCGCGGCGCATTTCGGGGGTTGGCGGCAACTCGCCGCGCAGCCGCTTGCGCTCGACTTCCTTGGCGGCCCACGTCTCTTTGAAGTCTGAGGGCGGGACGAGGCCTTCGCGCTTCATCTGGTCCAGCGTCTCTCGGCCGTACCGCACGCCCGTGTTGAGCCAGTCGATGGGCTGAGCCGTAATCTCTTCCAGCTCCAGCGTCTCTGGGTTTACGCGATAGGTGCGCTTCACGTGATGTCCTGCCACATGCAGATGGCGCCGACCTTGGCGACGATGGCGGATGCCGAGACTTCGGAGGCGAAGCGCGCAATGACAGTCCCGTTACCGGACGGCTTGATGATGCCCTCCACAATCGCGATGTTTCCCGCGGCCAGGCTCGAGGCATTCGACGCTGCCGGCGTGTCATAGGCGCTGGCGTAGTTGACCGTCTGGCTCGTGGCCGTCAGGCAGTACGTGCTGGTGTAGTTGAGCAACGTGGGAGACGACGGCCCGTTGATGCTCCAGCGCGAGCCAGTGGTGGTGGCCGCCGACGTATAGGGGATGACGAACTTGAAGTAGTAGAGCCGACCTGACGTCACCGCGAAGGACAGTCCCGTCACGTCGGCAATGGTGTTGGCCGAGGCGTTGTTGTTGGTGACGTCGCCAGACAGCTTCACAAGGTTTCCCGGCACCCCCGCCGGCCCCGTGGCGCCTTGGGCCCCAGTGGCTCCAGCAGCTCCCTGAGCTCCTGTAGCGCCTTGAATGCCTTGCTGCCCTTGCGGCCCCTGGCTACCGGTGGCTCCGGCCGCGCCTTGCGGCCCCGTGTCGCCCTTGTCCCCTTTCGGCCCTTGCGCACCTGTCGCTCCAGTGGGGCCTGTTGCCCCGGTAGGCCCAGCAGGGCCCGTGGGTCCAGGGGGCAGCCATTCGGAGAGGTGAGGCCCCAGCGCCTCCGCACACTCCGGCCACATGTTGGTCGGGTCTGAGGGGTCCACCACGTAGACGCAGACGTTGTTGGTCGTCATCTGGCCGTTGACGGGCACGAGTTACCTCGCGTGTGGGGCCCCTCCGTTGGGCTTCGGCTTGTAGGAGACGACGGGCTTGGGACGCAGCTTTTCGAGCATGGCGTCGTGGTGCGCCTGCTGGGCATTCTTCTGCATCTCCAGCTGCGTCTTGGCGATTTCCTCTTGCGTGTTGTACTTGGCCTGCGCGGCCTGCTTGGCGATGTCGGACTCCGTTTCGGCCTGGATTTCCTGCATGCGCGTTTGAGACTCGAGCTGGGTCTGCGCCTGTTTCGACTGCGCATCCATCTGCGCCTTCTGCATGTCCGTCT
>Ga0207694_10003843_pt1 | contig 11875 bp, 5 predicted proteins | sample KBSC34metaG_FD_184353 | JGI IMG/M metagenome (GOLD analysis project Ga0207694, IMG submission 184353) | Corn rhizosphere microbial communities from Kellogg Biological Station, Michigan, USA - KBS C3-4 metaG (SPAdes) (version 2) | ecosystem: Host-associated > Plants > Roots > Rhizosphere > Soil...
TCTTATTGAACTACTAGTAGTTATAGCTATAATAGCGATTCTCGCTGCAATTCTCTTCCCCGTATTTGCAAAGGTCCGCGAGAAAGCCCGCGCCATCTCCTGTCTATCAAACTGCAAGCAGATGGGGCTTGGGATGATGCAGTATGTCCAGGACAACGAAGAATCCTACCCAATCGGTGTCGATCAGTCCAAAACGACAGATGGGATCAGCGACCATAATCTGTACTGGGTACATCGTATTTACCCATATGTAAAGAGTGTAGCCGTCTTTAAGTGTCCTGATCAAACAGACGCGCCCGGAACCCTTTACACCGGAAATTATGCATACCCCAGCGATCCGAGCAAGTCCGGCGACCCCAATGTCGCGCAAGGATATAACATTCCCGGAGTGATCCATTCAACGTACGCCGTCAACGACCACATCTGCCCGCCGTGGTGGTACAACTCCAATATCACACTGGCGTCGATCGATGCTCCGGCGAATAAGATCATGATCACAGAAACCAAGACGTTCGCAGACATGGGAGCGCCCTGGTGGAGTGGAAGCAATGACTTCGACCAGAACGCCGGCTACGCGCCGCACACCGGCATGATGAGCGTTACCTTTGCCGACGGCCATTCCAAGGCCATGCGGCCGACCGCGACCATCATCCCCAAGAACATGTGGGGGCGCTTCGTGGACCAGACCGCAGCCGACGGCCCGGGATGCGACGGACCTCCGACCGGCGTTGTTCCGTACCTGGACGCTAACTGCGACGCCAATACCGCAGGGGGCAGCGGCCAGACCGGAGCGGTCGCCCACCTGGCGGCCCTGGAAGCGAAATACAAGTAAATCCGTAGTTTCTGCCTCTCTAAAATGAGGCTACGAGTGATCTCCAAGCACTTTAGGCCCCAGGCTCTCAAAAGAGCTTGGGGCCCATCTTTTTGATGTTCCTCCGGCAGCTTTGCCATTTGAAGAAGACAAAACAAAAAACTTGACAAGCTCTCCAGGATGCCTTATTATACAATCAATAAAGTTTAATGGTCATACAAATTCACATTGTAATCTAAGGTAATTGAGATCATTTACGATGCGATTTGTGATCATTACGGGCGCACCGCAATTGCGTTTTGCGGTACTGAGCCCCGGGCGGCAACGATGGTAAAGACACCTCAAGATAACGAGAGCCTTCGCAATGATCGCGATCAGGCTGCAGAGAATGGGCATACGATAAGACGCTTCAGACTACCGCTCCTTCTGACAGCCGGTTTGCCCTTGTCTCTCTTCGCATATTGGCTGGTAATCCGCATCGAACAAACCGATGTTGTCGGCCTTCCAACCAGTCTGGCCATCTACTACCATGTTGTCTCCCTGTTAGCGTTCTTGTGCGTGGCAAACGCTCTGCTGCGGAAGGGCTTGCCAAAGGTCGCTTTGTCACGTGCGGAGCTGCTGTGCCTGTACTCAATGATGTCCGTCGCAAGCGCCTTTGCCTGCTTCGAGAGTATCGGCACTCTTATGCCTGCCCTGGTTTATCCCGCCGCTCAGGTCGCATGGCACAGCCCGGATGCCGGGCTGGCGACGAAAATCCTGTCGCGCCTGCCGTCGTGGGCTGTCGTGCATACACCGGCCACAGCCGGCCTTTACCTGGAAGGAGGAAAGTGGAGTGAGTTCTGGCCCGGATGGCTCCGGCCCCTGGTGGCATGGGGCCTCCTGCTGGCCTGCCTCCAAGCAATGTTCATGGCGCTCTCTCGGCTTCTGTGGGATCAATGGGCAGAGTACGAGAAGTTGTCGTTCCCACTTACCAAGCTTCCCCTCGAGATGACGGACCCGCAGGGCAAGATGTGGCGCTCTCGCCTCTTCTGGGGAGGGTTCGCAGTCGCCGCCGTGATCGACATTGTGAATGGACTCCACCAATTCTATCCCAGCCTCCCATTCTTCGATGTCAAAGTCCATTTTCTGAATGCCGGCACGACTCCCGGCGCACAGGCAGTCGGGAATACGGCATGGACCATGCACCCGCTCATGCTGGGACTTGGGTTCTTGCTGCCGACCGACCTGTCTTTCTCAACATGGTTCTTTTTTCTGATGGGCAAGGCGCAGAAGTATCTCTCCGGGGACTGGGGTATCGCGCATGGATCGGGCTGGACTTTCGGTGGAAACGTGCCCGGCCTCATCGAGCAGAATATCGGAGCATTCTTTGTTCTGGCGGGTGGCTGGCTCTGGTCGGCGCGCCGCCATCTGAAGCGCCGTTGGAACCTTGCCCGAAACGGTGACCGCAGCGCTATCCTCGACTGGCTCATCCTGATCTTCGGGTCGGTCATCTGGGCATGCGGGCTGACGCTGCTCGGGCTTGCCCTTCCGGTCGCCTTTGCAGTTGTGGGCCTCATGCTGTTGATGGCGTTGTTCGTTACGCGCATCCGCGCCGAGCTTGGACTGCCGGTTTACAACCTGCACTCCGAAGGCGCGGACACCGTGCTGCCCGGGATACTCGGCGGAGCGCCCCTCGGGGAGCGCGGCATGGAGGCCATCGCAAGTCTGCATGCGATTACACGGTCACAGCAGGGACATGTCATGCCGCATCAGATGGAAGGCGCATTCATGTGCGAGCGGGCCGGCGGCAATACATCGCGCTATTGGATCGCTGTCTGCGCAGCCGGAGCAGCCGCGGCCATCATAGGCCCGTGGATCATGCTCAAAGTTATCTCGTTGCATGGCGTCGCGCTATTCGGCAGCGGCTTTAACCCTGTGCATGTCGAAGGGTGGACACAGCTTGAAGCGAAGCTAGGGGCACCGCCCCATGCCGACATTACGGCGATCCGAGAGATGATCGGCGGCGGCCTCTTTACGGCGGGGCTTATTGCGCTGCGTTACTTATGGCTGGCAAGTCCGTTCCACCCACTCGGCTACGCAATCTGCGGCGGCTGGGGAACGGAGATGATCGTCACGCCCGTGGCAATTGCCTGGGCGGTCAAGGTTCTGATTCTTAAATACGGCGGCCTGCGCACATACGAAAAGGCAGTGCCGTTCGCGCTTGGCCTGGTGATGGGTGAGTTCATCGTGGGTTCTTTGTGGACTCTGCTGGCCCTGACGCTCCATCAGGAGACCTATCGGATCTGGCTGTTCTAGAAAGGCGGTCGCCAGCAGTCGCCAGCGACTCTGACATGGAGATTAGAGGCGTTGTCCTCGCGATTGGAATCGCAGACAATTCTTTGGCAATAGCCTTGCCCTGGCGGCTAAAGCCACGGGCTGGCAAAATCACGAAGTGTCCCTTCGGACACTGAGGATAACACCAAAGGTGTCTTCTCTGAGTCGGCGCAGTTAGGCATACGCACCCTTGCATGCGCATGCAGGCTGACTTCGTGAACTTATTAGCCCGTGGCTTTAATCGCCGGGGCAAGGCCGCCGTGATACGCAACGTTATTGACGATTTTTCGCGGCTATTTCTTCAGGAGTTATCGATTGAACATCAGCAGACGCTCGCTTATCTTCTCCGCCGTGGGAGCTTTCGCAATATGGCCGCCTCACGCGGGATCGGCATCGACGATGCGTAAACTGCTGATCCCGGAGATGAACATGGACGAACAATTTAAGGCGCCGGTACGCAAGCGGCTGCGCGGCGTTGCCCTCAGGGGCTTCGGCACGATCTCAGGGTCATTCGCAACCTACGGCAAGAACGCCTCCGTATCGGCCCTCACCATATCCTGCGAGAATGAAGCGAAGGCGGACCTCGTTCTCGCCAAGTATCTGGGCGATCTGGGCAAGGTTTTCCAGACAGAAGCAGTTCTTCTCAAGTCGGACTGCGGCGATATTCCGGCTCATCATGCGGCCGATCAAGGCTATATCACGGCTTTTCGCGCAAATGACGACGTCGTTATTTGTGCTGCGCCGAGTCCGGAAGAACTGTCCTCCGTATACCGCGCAGAACTCGGCAGTATCTCAGGAGAAGCGCAGTTTGTCTCTCAGGCGAAAGTCCCGATGTACCTTGACCGGTGGGACAAACATGGGTTCATCTTCTATTACAGTGTCTTCATGGACCCGCCGGCTTCCGATCCTCCAAAGCCCTTCTATAACTACTCGGACGACTTTGCCTTTGCCAAGGATCACAATACCGGCATGGCGATCTGGGACGACGAATCCGCGAACGATACAGCCGAAGGGCTGATGAACATTCCGTGGTGGGAGTGGTCCGCGAAGGAAACAACGGCCGCGAATATCCCCCTGCATATCAACTCATCAGACATTCCCACGACATGGCTGCTCAACCGATACCGCGACCAGACCGTACAGAAGATGCCCCAGTTCAGCGGCAACTTCTACCGCATTGCCGATCCCTACCTTGGCGGCAACGGCACGATTTCCTGGGGAGCTCAGGAGGCAGAGGACGCAGAACTTGGCCTGGTGCAATCCTCCGTCAAGCGGTTTGCGGCCAAGCCCAATGTGGTGGGATGGCTTGAGCCGCACAGCGAATTAGGCCACGGCAAGCAGCAACTCTTTTTAGAGTATGGGCCGGTCGCCGATGCATCCTACCAGGACTTTCTGCGCGAGCGATACAAGAATATCAAAACGCTCGACGCCAGGTGGCATGGCGGCCGGGGAAAATTGCGTTCATGGCCGGATGTCAAGGCTCCGGAGCTGGCCGACTTCCTCGGATGGGGCCCCGACGCATTCGACCTGACCGGCGCCTGGCGTGTCCACTACGAGGACGCTCCCGCCGGTAAAACATACACGAACGATGACCTGCGGGGCCTCTTCCGCCGTCCCGTGCCGACCATCCCTGCCCCCGACGAATGGTTCACTCCCGCTTTCGACGACTCAAACTGGGGAACCCTGATCGCGCCGGGCAACGATCGCACGATGTACATGGAGAAGCGCCCGGCAGTCTATCGCCGGCGTTTTGACATGCCCCACGATTGGCGGGCATCGCGCGGCAAGATCTGGCTTTACGTATGGAATTTGAACATGGCCGAGCAAGACAAGATGGCCGCCTATGTCAATGACAAAAAAGTCGGCGAAAGCATTGTTCCTTTCTATACACCGCAATGGGCCGCATTCGAGGTTTCTGATGCGCTTCGCGACGGCAGCAACCATATCGCCATGCGTCTGCCGAACGGCTTCCTCGGCTACCGCGTGTATCTGTCCCCCACTCCTCCAAACCAGTATCCTCACCTCGGCGCTGAAATGAACGCGCAGTGGGCCGATTACGCGGACTGGACCGGATGGCTGCGTTTCGAAGGAGTCCGGCGCGGCACGGAGATGATCCGGCAGGTCGATCCGGACCGCCCGATCACGTTCATGTCGCCCGATGTCTATGTCGATCACATCAAGGTCCTCTGCGAGCGGTATGGCGGCCATTTCCACGACACGGGCCTCATGGCCGGACTGTGGTGCGACCTTTATCCGATGCTCGCCCGCGGCTCCAACCTGGCCTTCGACCTTGAGCCCGGTGGACCGTCCGCTAACGCCGAGGACTTCCGCCTGTACATGGGGCGCTATCTTACCGAGGGCATCCAGGGCATCAGCTACTTCATGCACATCGGCGACGTGATGTGGAAGGATGACGTTCGCAAGCAATACGAAGCCTACCAGCCCATGCTGAACCTGGTGGGCAAATGCCATATCCCAAAGGCAGAAGTCGCGATACTCTACAGCCAGCGATGCGAACGGCTGACGGGATACCCATGGGGCAGCGATCCTAATACCTCTCTCGGTTGCGGCTTCTGGTACTTCAACATCGCCGCAAATCTGTTGACCGAATTCCCGCGCGACGGCGTTACCGAGATCGATTTCGGCAACGGCAATGTCGATCCCTACAAGGTCATCGTCGACACGAACACATCGATCATGGATGAGACACTGGTTTCGCAGATCGAAGCCTGGGTGAAGAATGGCGGAATCTTCGTGAGCTTCGTCCACACCGGACGCCATACTCCGACCGATCCCGAAACTTGGCCCATGTCCCGCCTGACGGGGTATCGGGTCGATCGAATCGAGAAGTATAGTGCCGACGGCAAGGTTCCGGACTCGGAGTGGAGCACCCTCAAGCCAGCACAGGGCCAGGACATTTTCCGATCATCGAACTGGGATCCCAGCATCAGAGCAAATGGGCTGCGTCTCTCGGCAGCACATTCTGACTGTCACAACCTCATGCTCTGGGAGGATGGCTCCGTTGCGATCGGCATGAGGCCGCTTGGCAAGGGGCATGTCGTTCAAGTAGGCTGCAAGTTCACAGATGACAAGATCCCCGACCGTATCGACATCGGCCTGTACAAACCCTCGGACGATCACCTGACCACCCTCTTAAGCGACCTGCTGGGCGGCCTGGGCATGGCGCGAGTTCCGGGCAGGACAGGAAATGCAGGCGATCCCATTCTGATGCGGCACAGTGTCAGCAACGATGGTCTCTACGATGTCTGGTTCCTCTACAATCGGGACAAAGCCGCTCAAAAAGCCGATCTTATCTTCAAGGCCGGCTTTAATCCGGCAAGTTGTATCGATGTGATTTCCGGACAGACCGTGCCGGTCACACGCACCGATGCCGAAAGCTCCTTAAAGGGACTGACCTTCGGCTCATTGGAGACGCGGGCCTTCATCACGCCCCGCAACACCATTGAATCTGCTCCATTGAACTGGCTGGAGCTTCAGCGGAATTGGTGGCGCGGCACGACGAAGCCGGAAAAGAAATGGCTTCCGACACCGGAAGAGCTGCAGCTGCACAGTGCCGGTCTGAGCGAAGATTGGGGATTCCAAGCGTTGGATTCCGTCCCCGCGGACCAGATCGCCAAAATGACCGATCCCGCATTCGACGATTCGCACTGGGAGCGCATACCGCTTGGCATGTGGGGTTTGTCTGATTACAAAGGCGTCAAGCATGCCATGCTCCGCAAGCGGATTACCGTTCCGAAAAAATGGAAGGCGGGAGAGGTCGCCCTCTGGATACAGAGTTGGACCGGCACGACGTTCGTCGATCGCGGCCGCGTCTACGTGGATGGCCGCGTCATCCGTGACTTCGATCCCGACGGCGTACGGGGCAACGTCCTCGATGGCGCTCTCAAGCCCGGTTCGACACATGTGATCGCCATGGAGATAGAAGGCATAGGCGTGCTGAACGGCATCCGCGCCAACGCCTGGTTGTCGCATCTGCCTGATGCGCAGGCGAACCTGGACCTGAGCGGAGAGTGGATACCCAGCCGCGACGTTCTTCACGAGGATGCCCCCATTCAATTGCCCGGACCGTGGGATACGCAGATGGCTAGACGGACTATCCATGTTGACGACGCGCAGAAGAAACGCAACGTCCACATAGAGATTATTGCCGAAGGACCGATCGTCGGCGTGATTATCAACGGATCCTACGTGCGGCGTCACCACCATGGCATCGGAGAACGGACGATTTTGAATGTCACACGCTGGATCAAGTTCGGCCAGGAAAACGAGATCACAGTCGTTCGCTGGTGGGAGCCGGGTAAAGCGACGATTAAAGCTGTAAAGCTGAGATTTTACGATAAGGGTGTCTATGCGTAGGAAAGCCCTCCTGCCTGCTTGTGCAATCGTTTAATTTTTCTGAGGTTATTATCATGCCGGTTCGATTTGAGGACAAGGCCGTCGTCATCGACGATGTGCCTACATTTATTTACTCGGGCGAGTTCGAGTATTTCCGCGTTGCGCCCGAAGACTGGGAAGACCGCATTCAGAAGCTCAAGTCGGGCGGCCTGAACTGCATTGGGCTTTACTTTGCGTGGAACTACCACTCATCGGCGCCTGGGCAGTACGATTTCACGTCGCCGGGTTGCGATATCGCAAGGCTGCTGGAGATTGTCCGGGAGGCAGGGCTCTATGCAATCGTGCGGCCTGGGCCGTACATCTGTAACGAGTGGGACCTCGGCGGCTATCCATCGTGGCTTCTGGCGGAAGACAGCGGAGACTGGCGTTCGGCGGATCCCCGGCACATGCGATATTTGCGCGAGTGGTATGATGCCGTCAATGGGATTTTGGCGCGGTATCAGCATGATTCAGGCGGTCCGATCATCCTTTATCAGATCGAGAACGAGTATCGATGGAACGACAAAGAGCTTCTGGATGCGCTCTACGACTACGCCGTAGCGGATGGAATCACGGTCCCCTTGATCGGCAACCATGACGGCGGCGCGGTATCGTCGGGGGCGAAGGTTACGGACGGTGTCGATACCTATACCGGCGTCGGCGAACGGTATCGATGGCGCGGGTGGATGCAAGCGATGTATCATCGCATCGGCGACACAGCTCCATTGATGGTGCTTGAATTTCGCGGCTGCGATATGAGCCTGTGGGGCGAGCCCGCTCCTTCCGAGGAAAGATTGCCGTCTCAATGGATCGCCGGGCAGGAGAAGCTGTTTACAGCCACCGGCGCGAACCTGACAAATCGCTTTATTGCTGCTGGAGGCATCACTCCTGAGGACTTCCACAGCGACCACATCACGACGGAGTACGGCACACGCGCGGCCGTTGCGCCATGGGGAGATGTGACGGCGTCCACATCCTATGCGTACATGCGGATGTGGGGCGAGTTTGTGAAGGGTGTCAACGGCCCTCTGGCAACATCGAAACCCTGGCATATCGGATGGGGAACGAACAACCCACAGGTGGAATGCATGGCGCGCCGCGGCCTGGACGGCACATTCTTCACGCTGTTGAACAATTCGGATGAGCCTCATAGCGTCCGCCTCAAGCTTCCGGAGAATATGGCGATCGGCGAGCACGAGATCCCGATCGGTCCAGGGCAAATCAAAGTCCTGGTCGCCCACTTAAAAACCGGCGGCTTTAATATCTCCTACAGCACAGCTGAGATACTTAAGATCGGCGAGCTGGCCGGCAGATCCTATATCGTGCTATTCGGCGATACCGGGACTCAAGCGCAAATCGCACTGGAGCAGGCAGCCGAGACTGCCACCATTGTGTTTGAGATCGGAGCAGAACCTGCGTTACGGACGGCGGCGCTTGGAGCAGCGGCCGTGGACATCTACGCGATATCGACAGAAACAGCGATGGGCACATGTTTCCTGGAAATGGCCTCCGGCGCAGTTCCCCTCTTCGGCGATGTCGATCTGCTCCTGAAAGACAGTAAAGGGGTAGCGCAAATTGAGACGGATTCAGGCGCAGAACTCACGGTGGACACTCCGGATATGGTTATGTCTCTTGATGTCGAAGGAGCGGATGTGACGGCAACGGCGAATGACAATGGTCTTACGCAGTGGCATGTATCCATTCCGAATGCCGGCGTTCCCGAGATCCGGCAGGGAGTCCTCGAAGCGCGTATCGAGTCGAACTGGACTGAAGCTATGCCACAGTCTCAAAACGGCTGGAGGCAGGCCACCGCTTATGGCCCGGGCGCTGAGATCATGTTAAAGCCGGGACATCGCCGCTGGATTACCGAGTTCGATGTGACGGACCCCGACGCAAGTGTTATTGAATTTCTCGGCATTTCCAGCGCGGAGTGTGAGTTCTATTTGAACGGCAAGTTCCTCGGCGTATTTCCGGAGGCGCGCCCGGCGGGATATCCGTTTATGCCCAGCTTCGGCGTGTCGTTCGATGTGAGCGGCGTTATTCATCCGGGGCGCAACGTGCTGGCTGTAGCAATGAATGTCGTCGGCAGACACAATTGCGGACAGCCGATCTACTCCGGGTTTAACGCCCCGGTTATCCTGCGCGGCAAAGACCGCGAGGAGATCGCGCTGCCGAATTGGTCTGCATCGCCGCCGGATACGCGGACCTGGCTCGTCAGTGAACTGTCCTGCAGCCCTGGGCAGGCGCAGGCGGGATATGATCGTAGCGGATGGGCTGATATCGATCTGACGATCCCTGAGGCTCACACCTGGCTGCACAGCGGCGACCTGAGGCACCGGGTTCGCTGGTATCGAACGACCGTGCAAACACCCAAGGCCTTCAAGAGAAGGCCGCTCTTTCTGGAGACATCGCCGATTGAAGAGGCATGGGTATATGTCGACGGCAAGTGCGTGGAGCGGAAACGCTCAGGAACCAGCTCTGTGTACGATCTCAGCGCTTATTCGGAGAGAGACAGCTTCGAAATCACCATCGCCGTTCGCAGCAACTGGTACTTCTTCACACCGACATGGGGATTAAACGATGCGCCGAAGCTCGTAACGGCAAGCCGGACTTTAGAGGCCGGGTGGCTCATTTCAGATGGCGCTGAAGGCGAAATGGAAGGATGGGCTGCCTCTGAGGATGGCTGGATGAGCATGGAGAACACGCCCAACCGTGACCTGTGGGCACGCAGAGTGGTCGAGATAGATCCCATTGAAGACCAACGAATGCCAATATATGTGGAGGCCAAGGGCTGGGGCGAGCATGGGGATGTCTACTGGAACGGAGAGCGCATCGGCCTGTACTCTGCGGCCGGCCCACAGACACGCTTCTATGTGCCGGGCGGGCGGATTCGCCGGAGAAATCAGATGTCGATCCATATGACCGGATATGGCGGCGACGTTAAAATAGGAGAGCTGACAGTCAGGCCGTACAGCATCCGCCGGAGGTCGACAATCGAGGTCAGGATCAAAGATTGAAAAAAATTACGCGATTGATTTGACAATTGCCGCCAATATGAGTAGATTCCTCTAACAGAGGAATGGAAGTTCAGCGGTTGCCTGCGTCTCATGATGCACGGGGCGCAGGCTGTCGTTAAACAACCGACAAATCGTCACCACTTATAGGTACAAGTAAGTTTTGCTATACCAGTCGCTGGCGACTGCGAGCGACCATTCACTCACTAACCAGGAAAATTATCGACCACTATGCAAACAGAAGTAGATGCGCTTCGCACATCCGAAGAAACCGTCTCAAAGCCCCTGCGTATTGCGATTATCGGCTGCGGCGGTATCGCTCAGACCCATATCCGCTACCTCAGCAAGATCCCCGGAGTTTCGATCGTAGCCGGCGCCGATATCGCGCCTGCCGCCCTCGACCGTATGCGGGAGAAGCACGGCGTGGACGCTCTGTATGAGGACTACAATGAGATGCTCAAAGAGGTGGGACACACCTTCGATGCAGTCTCCGTCTGTACCCCCAACGGCGTCCATCATGCGGCGGCGATGGCCGCCTCGAATGCCGGCAAGCATGTCATTTGCGAGAAGCCGATGGCAATGAATGCCGTACAGGCGCAGGAAATGGCCGATGCCGCGAAGGCCAACGGCGTCGAGTTCGTCATCGGGTTCCAGCACCGCTTCGAGCCCCGCTCCAAGGTCCTTCGGGATATGGTTGAGGCAGGCGCGTTCGGCAAGATCCTGTATGTCCGCGCACAGGCCCTTCGCCGCCGCGGTATCCCGAACTGGGGTGTATTCGGCCAGAAGCAGCTTCAGGGCGGCGGTCCGATGATCGATATCGGCGTCCACATCCTGGAGACCAGCCACTCCATTATCGGCACCCCGAAACCGGTCTCCGCGACCGGAAACACATTCACCTTCCTCGGCAACACCGACTCGAAAGTGAAGAGCGTCTGGGCAGGCTGGGATCACGAGACCTATACTGTAGAAGATATGGCTGTGGGCATGATCCGGTTCGACACGGGCACGATGCTGACGATCGAATCGAGCTTCGTCGCGCATATCGAACACGATATCTTCAACCTGCAGATCTTCGGCGAGAAGGGCGGCGCGATCTGGGACGGCTCCAAGATCTACACCGACCTGAACGACTATATGGTGAATATGACACCGTCGTTCATCGGCGACTGGGACATGTGGGACTACAAGTTCCAGCACTTCGCGGGCGTCGCTCGCGGCGAGCGCAAGAACGAAGCGCCCGCTGAGCATGGCATCATGGTCCAGAAGATGCTCGACGGCGTTTACGCCTCGGCTGCAGCCGGACGTGAAGTCGAGATCAAGTAACCCGTCAGGCTCCCCTCCA
>Ga0207694_10003845_pt1 | contig 11869 bp, 8 predicted proteins | sample KBSC34metaG_FD_184353 | JGI IMG/M metagenome (GOLD analysis project Ga0207694, IMG submission 184353) | Corn rhizosphere microbial communities from Kellogg Biological Station, Michigan, USA - KBS C3-4 metaG (SPAdes) (version 2) | ecosystem: Host-associated > Plants > Roots > Rhizosphere > Soil...
TGGTCTGGCGGGCGGGCACACGCGGAATCGGTGGCTGGCGGTCCGAGCCGAAGGGGAAACTTCAGTTTGGGCGGAGCAGCAGCTCGCGCCCTACCTTGGTCACAACCGCATAAATCATTGCGGCGCATGGCTCGTTGGGCTTGGTTGGGCTTTGTTGGACCTTTCAATTTAAAAAAGTACTGGCGTACGGCCACCATGGCGGCAAGGCCAAAGGCTGAATTCTAAATGCTAAAAAAACGAATCGAAAAATGTGCGAAAAGGGCCGTAAAAACGCAAAAATTAAACCAAATTAAACCAAATTAAACCTCCATTTTTACCACGGATGAACACAGATGAACACGGATCGGGTTGGAGTATGGCTCATGCCAAGGGCGGTACTTGCGGACGGCTACCGGTGGAAATCCAGGCAAACCTAGCCGAATCAAAGTAAATCAAACCACTTTTATTTTAAACCACGGACTGCGAGCCGCAGTGGCAAACACAGATGAACACAGATCAGGACAGGGCAGGTTCGAACGGTCCCGTACGGGCGGTGTTGCTGCGGGTCGCCACCTCCGCCAGGGTGCGGACGGATGGGAATTTGGCCAAATTAAAGCGAATCAAGGTTAATCAAGGTGGAATATTTTAAAAATCTAAATGAGGTGGAGGGTTGTCCGGGTGATTGTGGGGACGGGCCGTCCCCACCCCGGGGGATACAGGACGAACTGGTGGGTTGCCCGCTTTCGTGGGGAGGCAGTCAGCCACAAAGTGTCCCGCTCAGAGCGGGACAAAGTCCGTCGCAGCGCGACAGACTCTACCAGCTACGGGTTTATGGGAGTTAATGGGACATAATGGGAGTTAAAATTTTATGAAGATGTCGAGGACGATCCGCCTTCCTTACGCTTCCGCCTACGCCAAGGCTACGGCGCGACAGGACGGCGCGACAGGGGATGATCTACGACCTTGCCGCCGAATCAGGCGGGGTGGTACTAGACAAACTGATGGGAGGGATTACTTTCAGGTATGAAAGAATCCCCGCTAGTTTTGCTGGTCGGCAGCGGCGTGGAGTGCGCCGATGGTCTGCGAAAAGACGGCTTTCAGGTGACGTGCGCCGCGGACCTGGCGGACGGCACGAAGGCGTTCCGCAACGGGAACTACGCGCTGGTGATCGTGGATCTGGCGCTGCCGGGCTGCCAGGGTTTGGATGCGCTGTGCCGGTTTCACCAGGTCGCGCCGAATATGCCGCTGCTGGTGCTGGCCGGACACGCCAAACCCGGCCTGGTGGTCAAAGCGATTTCGCAGGGGGCGCAGGACTGCCTGTTCAAGGATACGATGACGATGGCGGAGCTGGGGCAGGCGGCGCGCAACGCCATCGCGCGGCACCAATTTTACCAGTCGTTCAACAGCGACCGGACGTTGCTGCGGGCGCTGATGCAGCACATTCCCGACGCGATCTATTTCAAGGACATGGCCAGCCATTTCCTGATGATCAGCGATGCGCATGCGGCAAAATTCCACCTGAACAACCCGGCGGAGGCGACGGGCAAATCGGACCACGATTATTTCAGCCGGGACCATGCGGACCAGGCGCTGGCGGACGAGCAGAAGATCATGCGCACGGGCAAGCCGCTGGTGGGCATCGAGGAAAAAGAGACGTGGCCGGACGGGAGCGTGACGTGGGTCTCCACGACCAAGATGCCGTTGCGCGATGCGAACGGACGCATCGTCGGGACGTTCGGCATCTCCCGCGACATCACCGAGCGCCGGCGGATGCAGGACGCGCTCGCGCTGCGGACGCGGCAACTGGAACAGAAGAACGAGCAGATCGCGGAGGAGCTCCGCATGGCCAGCGAACTGCAGATGGCGATGTTGCCGCACGAGTTCCCGTCATTTTTGAACAACGGCCGGGCGGCCAGCGAGAGCGCGCTGGAATTTTTTAGCTTCTATCATCCGACCGGTTCGGTGAGCGGGGATTTTTTCACGGTCACGGCATTGTCCGACACGAAGGTGGGGGTGTTTATCTGCGACGTGATGGGTCACGATGTCCGCGCGGCGCTGGTGACGGCGATGATGCGCTCGCTGGTGCAGGACCTGAGCGCCACGACGCCGGATCCCGGCGAATTGCTGACGCGGATCAACCACAGCCTGTTCAGCATCTTCAAGCAGACGGGTTCGACGATGTATGCGACGGCGTTCTATCTGGTGGCGGATGTGGCGCGCGGCGAGATCCATTATGCGAGCGCGGCGCATCCGGATCCGTTGCAGGTAAGGCGGCGCGCCGGCCTGGTGGAACGGATCGCGGGCAAGAACGGACGGGCGAAGGGACCGGCGCTGGGGCTTTTTGGCGACGCGCAATATTCCACCCACAGCCGGAAAATGGAGCCGGGCGATCTGATCGCGCTCTACACGGACGGGCTGGTGGAGGTGGATTCGCCGGACGAACGGCAGCTTTTCACGTCGGAACAACTGACGGATGCGGTTCGGCGCCGGGCGCAACTGCCCTCCGCCGACCTGCTCTCGGGCGTGCTTTCGGAGATCCACGAATTCTCCGGCCGGCCGGAGTTCAACGACGATGTCTGCCTGGTGGGCATGGAGGTGAAACGGCTGGGCCAGGCCGAGGACGACCGAATTTATTGAGCCGGAGTTTGGGCGGCTTCGAATGCGGCCAGCTCGGCGCCGGCGCTTTCCCATTCGGCCGTGGCGGCTTCGAGCCGGTCAGTCACCAGCATCAGCTCGCGGTTGATCTGGGTGGCGCGACCGCCGGAATGGTAGGTCTCGGGCTTCTCGAGTTCGGCGGCGTAGTCGCGTTCCTTGCCTTCGAGATCGGCGATCTCCTTTTCGAGGGTGGCGATGCGTTTCTGGAGTTCCTGTTTCTTGCGGGAACGGGCCTGGCGCTGCTCGGCCTCGAGGCGCTTCTGTTCCTTGCGATCGACCTGGGGAACAACGGGCTTGTTCGCAGCCGGGGCGAAACCGGAGCTGGTCAGCGCGGCGCGCGCGGATTGGGCGGTCTTGTCCAGATAGTACTGATAGCCGCCGGTGAAATGGCGCAACGTCCCGGCCTCCACGCGCACGACGTGGTTGGATAGCGCGCGGATGAAATGGACATCGTGGCTGATGAAGACGAGCGTGCCCTGGTATTGCTTGAGGGCCTCGATGAGCGCGTCCACGCTGGCGAGGTCGAGGTGCGTGGTGGGCTCGTCCATGAGCAGGAGGTTCGGCGGATCGAGCAGCAGCTTGACGAGCGCGAGCCGGCTTTTTTCGCCACCGCTCAGGACGCTGACGGGTTTGTAGATGTCATCGCCGCGAAACAGAAAGCTGCCAAGCACGGTGCGGATGGCCTGCTCCGTGATGCGCTGCGGCGTGTCACACGCCTCCTGAAAGACGGTGTGCTTGGGGTTCAACATCGCGGCACGATGCTGGGCGAAATAGCCGAACTTGGCGTTGTGGCCGAGCTTGTGTTCGCCCGCCTGCGGCGTGAGCACCTGCGCGAGGAGTTTTAACAGGGTGGATTTGCCCGCGCCGTTCGGCCCGACAAGGACGATGCGCTGGTCGCGTTCGACTTCAAAGTCGATGCCGTCGTAGATCAGTTTTTCGCCGTAGCCGAACTTGATCTTTTCCAACGTGATGACGCGCTGGCCGCTGCGCTGGGGTTGCGGGAACTTGAAGCCCATGGTGGCCTCGGAGCTGTCCGGGACCACGACCATGTCTTCCTTGATGCGCTCGATCTGCTTGAGCTTGCTCTGGGCCTGCGAGGCTTTGCTCGCCTTGGCGCCAAAGCGATCGGCGAAGAGCTGCAGCCGGTCGATATCGCGCTGCTGCGCCTTCGCGGTGGCGATCATGATCTTCTCGTTCGCGGCGCGCTGTTCGAGGTAGCTGTCGTAATTGCCGGTGTAGCGCATGATGCGCGAGGCGCGCAGCTCGGCGATGTGCGTGCAGAGATTGTTCAGAAATTCGCGGTCGTGCGAAATCATCAGGATCGCGCCGGGATAATATTTGAGATAATCCTGGAACCAGATGAGCGTCTCGAGGTCGAGATGGTTGGTGGGCTCGTCGAGCATCAGCAGGTCCGGCTCCTCGGCGAGCAGGCGGGCGAGGTGGGCGCGCATGATCCAGCCGCCGGACATCTCGCGGGCGGGGCGGTCGTAATCCGTGAGCTTGAAGCCGAGGCTGTTGAGGATCTGCTTGGCCTTTGCGACGAACTGGCCGTCATGCTCGTGCTCGTGGGGCACGGCGATCTCGAGGACGGTTTCGTTGGCGGCGGGTTCGCTTTCCTGGGGGAGATAGCCGACGCGGGTGCCGCGGATGAAGGAGACGCTGCCGGCATCCGGCTCCTCCTTGCCGAGGATGATCTTGATGAGGGTGGATTTGCCGGCGCCGTTGGGCCCGGTGATGGCGATGCGGTCGCCGTTCATGATGTTCAACGACACATCGTCGAACAGTTCACGGCCACCGAATGATTTGGAAAGTCCGGCTACGGTCAACATGCTGTGATCAATTCTTTAAATTATCCGGCGGAAACAAAAACGTCAGCGCCCGCCAGGCACGCTGCCGCCAGTAAAATTCATTGTGCTGGCTGGTCTGCGCCTCCGACCATTTATCGCGGCGCAGCCCGGCCCGTTCCAAGTCCGCCAGTATAAGCGGTTTTGCGTCCGTGAACAGCACCAAGTCATTCCCGTGGTTGAGGCGGCGCAGTTCTGCAGCGACCTGTTCCGTGAGGGACTGGCCGTCATCGCCGCCGGTAAAATCGATCACGCCGGAGTCGAGGTAGAGCCGGAGCGGTTTGGCGGGTCCATGGTATCCCTTCAGGACGCCATTCAGGAAATTGGTGTGTTCCACTTGAAACGCGCCGGAGAGGCTGGCGGCGGCGCCAAAAACATCCGGATGTTCCCACGCCAGAGTGATGCTGGCAATGCCGCCCATGGAAGAACCCAACACGGCGGTGTGCGTGGCGTCCGGCAGCGTGCGAAATTCGTGGTCGATGAGCGGCTTGATCTCCGCCAGTAACATCGCCGAATAGTTTTCGTAGGCGGTGTTGGTGTTGGAATCGACGGGATGATGCCGGCCACAGAGTTCCTGATAACGATCGCGGCTGTTGTCCACAGCCACCATGATGATCTCGCGCATCCGACCGGCGCGGGAAAGTTCATCGGCCGTTTTATCCAACTGCCAGTTGCCCCAGCCGAAGGCGATATTGGTGCCGGCGGAACTGAAGACATTCTGGCCATCGTGCAAGTACAGCACGGGATAACGGCGCTCAAGGTTGGTGGTGTAAGAGGGCGGCAGGTAGATATGCAAACCGCGAGGTTCGCCAAAGAGCTTTGACGTCAGATTGGTTTCCAACAGCGCGCCGCGGGCCGGTTGTGACAGCCAGAGGGACAACCACAAAATCAAGGTCGCGGGCAATCGTAACGCTTTCACTGCGGTTTTAGTTGAGGGCCCCGGCAGACACACCGGGCTTTTTGAGATAAACATGCGCCGGAACAGGCGTCCCGAGTTCCAACACCTTTTCGAGCCGGTGTTTGGTGGGAATCTCCGCACTCAAGATTTTGAAGGCGTCGATCGGTTTGTTGTTCTTGATGATGGACTCGATCTTTCCCTTCAGCTTTTCATACTGCTCGTCTTCGGTGTCCATGAGGTTTTCAAAACGGCTGACGAGGTCATAATCTTTTATCTTGTCATGAACGATGATGATGTCGTTTTGCCTCCGGTGCCATTCAATCGCGCTCCATCCAGAATTGATGATGAAGTTTTCGAGCAGTTGCGCTTCGGTGTTGGCGGTCTTCTCGATGGTTTCAATCTCGTAAACCTTGATTTCGTTGTAGAGCGATTCAATCTGGGACGGGATGGCAGCGTCTTCAAATTTGCTTATGGCCGTCGACGGGCGCGAGGCTATGAACTGGCTAAAAACAGTTTGAGCGTCGGCTTCGGGAAAGCGTGAAATCGGGTGAATGTCAGGCCGCGGCAGGACGGCTGGCAATTTGGTGTTGGAGCAGGTAAATGATTTTCCATCCTCGTACCGGCTGCAAAATTCGGTGGTCACACCCAGATGCGGGAGATCCATGATTATCGCTTGAATCCCCTCCGGCTGATTATTCGCCACCACGATGTTAGTCGTTTGCAATTGCCGCGCCGTAAAGGTTCCCAGGATTGAGAAGCCCTTCTCTTTCAAGAAGGCGATGTCCGCATTGACCCGGTCGGGGTTGTTGAACTGCCGGTCGATTTTTTGAAGATTCAGGGTCACTTCCCGGGTCATCTTGCTCACATCGGCAAGCGGCGAAACGATCCGCCAGAACTTCCATTTGAGCCAGATGATGAAGAGGTAACCGGCCAGAACGACTCCCAACAGCGCCGCAACGAAAGCCGTGGGCGACTTGATGACGGCGGCCAGCAGCAACGCGATGACGATGATGCGTATCAGCCAGATTCGCACTTTTTTCATGGCGATAAGATTTGCAGACCGGATTGTTTGACACAATCAGGAACGGGCCATGGCAGATTCAGCGGCCGGTTGGTCTCACTTCGGCTTCAACTGCGGGAACAGGATCACATCGCGGATGCTTTCCTGACCGAGCAGCATCATGCACAGGCGGTCGATGCCGATGCCGATGCCGCCGGCGGGCGGCATGCCATGTTCGAGCGCGACGAGGAAGTCCTCATCCAGCTTCTGCTGTTCGCCGCCGGCCTGATGTTCCAGCGTAGTGCGCTGTTGAATTGGGTCGTTCTGTTCGGTATAGCCCGGTGAAATCTCCTGGCCGTTGATGCAGCACTCGAAGACCTCGACGGAGGACGGGTCTTCGGGCGAAAGCTTGGCGAGCGGTACGAGTTCCTTGGGCAAATGGGTGACGAACGTCGGGTTGATCAGCGTGGGCTCGATGAATTTGGAGAACACGGCGTTCGTGACTTCGAAGTCTTCAAACTCCTTGCCGATCTCGGCGCCCATATCGTGCGCGCGCTGGCGGCGGACGTCAGCCGAAACATCAAACCAATCCGCACCGGCCTTTTCGCGGACGAGGTCCTTGTATTTGGCGCGTTTCCACGGGCGGGTGAGGTTGATGACCTTGGGTGTGGACAACTTTTCCAGGGCGGCGACAGTGGAATCGAAGCGCACGGCGGCGGAAGCAAGGATGTCCTCGATGGATTTATCGCCGGTGGCGAGGTTGACCTTGTGCAGGCCGATGGTGCCGATAGCGGTGAGGATGGCGGTGATGGCGGCCTGGGCAACTTCGGCGGCGGACTTTTTGCCGAGGTCATCCTGCGCGGCGACGAGGGCGGTGCGGGCATCGCCAATGTTTTTGACGAAGGCGGCGGCGGTGTTGCCGTCGGTGGCCTTGAGCAGCGTGCCGGTCATGCTGGTGGAGATGGCGTCCAATTCCTGCAAGGCATGCTGGATGGCGGCCTTCACGGGGGCGTCCTGGTTGTGTTCGATGACGAGTGAGCCGACGACTTTCTGCGCCACGGTGGTGATGAGGGACTCGACGGTCTCCATCATGGTCTCGTAATCGCCAAAGGCCTGATAGGCCTCGAGCATCGTGAATTCGGGATTGTGGCGGCGGGAGAGGCCTTCGTTGCGGAAGTTCTTGCCGATCTCAAACAGCTTGTCAATGCCGCCGACGAGGAGACGCTTGTGGTAAAGCTCCAGCGCGATGCGCAGGTAAAATTCGCAGCCAAGCGCATTGTGGTGCGTCTTGAACGGTTGCGCTGCCGCGCCGCCGGGAATCGCCTGCATGGCGGGCGTCTCGACTTCCACGTAGCCACGGCTGTGAAAAAACGCGCGGATTTCATGGACGATGGCGCTGCGTTTCAGGAAGACGTCCTTGACGTTGGGATTCGCGATGAGGTCCAGGTAGCGCTGGCGATAGCGGATTTCCGTGTCCTCGAGGCCGTGCCATTTTGCGGGCGGCGGACGGAGCGATTTGGCGACGATGGTGAAGGATTCCAGCTTGATGCTCGGTTCACCGGTCTTGGTGCGGAACAAGGTGCCGTTCACGCCGATGAAATCACCGAGGTCGAGATGGGTAAAGGTATTGAACTGGTCATTACCGAGCGCGTTCTTTTGCGCGTAAACCTGGATGCGGCCGCTCTGGTCGCGCACGTCCACGAAGATGGACTTGCCCATCTCGCGGTGCGCGGTGATGCGGCCGGCGACGGAGACACGGGTGCCCTCGGGCAGCGTGCCGGATTCAAAGCCGCTGCGGGCTTCGTTGCAGGCGCGGTCGGGCGAGAACTTGTTCTGAAACGGGAAAATGCCCTTGGCTTCCAGTGATTTGAGCTTGGCGCGACGCTGTTCGATGAGTGAATTCGTGTCTTCCATAAAAATGGCGGCGGGCATTAAAGCACGAAAACAGGGGTAAAACCAAGAAGCAAAGTGGGCTGACATTGCCATGCGGTATCTACCAGCTTCCAACTCTGCATTCCCGCATCCATGTCAGCCCAAGGGAACGTAAGCCTGTCCGAAAAAAGTGCAAGGGGTGAAATGGGAAAAATCACCAGCTCCCTTTCAGGCTGTGGTGGCGCAGGCTGTGGTGGCGCGAACGCTGCGCTCTGCTGCGCCTATAAACGAAACTTGCCTTGGACGCGGTTGCGCCTAGGATTTGGGGAGCCGAAGAGAATCCCATGATCCGCTCATTTGCATTCACCACGCAGGGCAAGCTGCACACGAAGGACATCGAGCCCTTCCTGATGCCGACGCTGCTCGCGGACACGAATCTTTTCCTCTGGGTGGACCTGGAAAATCCCACGCAGTCGGAATGGAAGGAAGTGCTGGAGATGATCTTCCATTTTCACCCGCTGTCCATCGAGGACTGCGTCCAGCCCAGCCCGTCGCCGAAGGTCGAGGAATATGCGCCCAAGGAAGGCGACCTGTTCACCCAATACCTGTTCATGGTCATCCACGCGGTGGATTATGACCGCAAGGACGGATGTTTCGCGACGAGCGAACTGGATTTTTTCCTCGGCAAAAATTTTCTGGTCACGTATCACGAAAAGCCCCTGCGCAGCGTCTCACTGGTGGAGGAGCGCGCGCTGAACGGCACGATGGGCATCGCGCGCGCGCCCGACCGCGTGGCGCATTCGTTGCTCGACTTTCTGGTGGATAATTACAAGCCGGCGCTGGATGCGCTGGGGCTGGAGATCGCAGAACTGGAACAGATGGCGTTCCAGAAGCCGAGCAAAGATACGCTCAACAAAATTTTGCAGGTGAAAAAAGAGGTGGTGCACCTGCGCCAGATCATCGGGCCGCAACGCGAGGTGCTGTCGCGGTTCGCGCAGGGGGAATTCAAGCTGGTGCGTCCGACACTGGTGCCGTATTTCCGTGACGTTTACGATTCGCTGTTCCACATCGGCGAACTGGCGCAGAGCTACACGGATTCGCTCACCGGGATCCTGCAGGTCTATCTCAACATGTCGTCCAATCAGACCGGCGAGGTCGTGAAGCTGCTCACGCTCATCACCGTCATCACCACGCCGCTGATGATGATCGGGACGTGGTACGGGATGAATTTCAAAGACATGCCGGAGTTAGAATACAAGCATGCGTACCCGATTGCCGGTGTCTGTATGATCCTTTCCACGGTGGCGACGTACTTGTATTTCAAGATGCGAAAGTGGTTTTAGACCACGCTTCGGGGATCACATGTTGAACCAGTTGTAGGCACTGTCGAAGACCGGGCTGTCGGTCGCGAACTCGGACGCGAGCATGAAGCCCAGCAGCATCACGAGCAGAACGAACTTGGTGGTGGCCGCAAAATTCTTCATCAGCCGGTCCAATCCCGCCGTGAACAGGATCAAAAACGGTATCAGCATCCCCAGCATCAACCGGCCGGACGTGAAATAGGGATGTTCGCGCGAGGGATAAAAGCAGTCCTGAAAATCATATTTCACGGACAGCAGCGCAAAGAAACCAAGCATCGCAAAGAAGCACAGGAAACAAAAGGCGACCGCCGTGCGTTGCTGCGTGGTGAAACCGGAGCGTGGATACAGGAGGGCCGCCAGCGTCAACGCCAACGCGCCCAGTGTCAGCACGACATAGGCTGAATCGATGGCGGGGTTCGCCAGCGGCTGGCGATGCCATAATTGTTCGCCCTGCCAGAAGGTGGCGAGGTTGGTCTTCAAGAAATACCAGAAACCATCAGTAGTGAAGAGCGGATGGTGCAGCCATTCGGAAACCGGCTTGTCGGCCCAGTTGAGGAATTTGACTTTCTGCGCCGCACCGGTGGGGTCGCCGAAATTGGTCTGGCACCACATCATCCAGGTGGCCATCGGCACGGCGGCGCACAGCAGCAAAACCAGCACCGGGGCGAATGTGCCCTTGCCCCGCCACAGTGTGCCCAAGATTTTTAGTGCAAGAAAAAGGCCGGCGACGGCAAGCAACGGCAGGTTGCTGATCTTGGTGAGGAAGGTTGCGGCGAGCGCCAGTCCGGTAGCAGCAGCGAGACCATGACCAGGTTTTTCCGACCCGCAGAATTTCAGCAGCAGCAAAAACACCGCGCCAAAGGCCAGCGGGGAGAGGATGTCATTATTCACCGCATAGAATGTCGTTTGGGGCAGGCACACGATGAAGGCCGGCACCATGACCTGGATAAAATTATTTTCCGGAAAAAAACTGCGCGCGGCCATCCAGCCAAGCCAGACGAGAGCGAGAATGAGCGGCACGTTCAAAAAGCGCAGCCAGTAGAGCAGCGTGAGGCCGTCTAGGCTGAGCATTTTTCCCAGCCGCCACCAGATGCCAGCCAGGGTGTAATAAAGCGGCGGCTGCGAGGCCTCGTGGTTCAGAAATTTTTCCTGATACGCCGCCATTTTGCCGAGGAGCTTTTCGCGGACGGTATCCATGGGCTCTTTCCACGGCGGCGGCGCGATGGGCCCTTCCGTCTGCAAAAATTCCGGCGAGCCGTAGAGGGCGAGAAAGGGCAGCGCGTTGGTGTCCGGCGATGTGAGGCTGCGCGGGAGGTCCGCGTGCGAGTAATGGACGGCGAGGTCCACGTGCATCTGTTCATCCACGACGCTGTAGAACGGGAAGGCCGCGGCAAAAAAGAAGACATGCGCCGCCGCCAGCGCGCCGAGGATAAAAGCGACCAAGCCCGTGCGCGCGACCGGTGTTTTGACGGTTTTATTCACAGACAAGGGAAAGCTAGAACGGTTGGGCGCATAGCTCAAAGAAATTCCCAATGTGAAAACATCGCCGCCTGGCCGCAATGCTGGCCGCTTTCATCGAGGAGGTTCCAGACCGTGGCCTGTGCGATGCGGAAGCGCCGGCCGGTTTTGGAGATGCGGATGCCTGAATAGTCGTCGATAAAGCCGCGCGCCGTGACGGCGGCGAGCAGGCGCGCGCGTTCCTCGCGGTTGGGTGCCTCGGCAGTGAGCCGAGAAGGCGTGCGGGTGAGTTCGGCCCAGGACATCTCCCAGAGCGTGAGCGCGGTGGCGTTGCCGTAGTTCAGGATGGGGTCGGCCTCGGTGCCGTGCGAGACCTGCACGAAAGGTGCGTGAAACAGTTTCTCGGAAAATTCCGACGGAGAAAGATTGCCCGGCAGCAAGTCACGCCCGGTCCAGTGTTTCAGGCTGCGCGCGAGGATTTGCGCGTGAGCGATGACCGGTTCGTTTAGCCAGATCGGGTCCATATTCGGATCACAAGGCCAGTCGCAGGGTTTGCGCCAGTTCCTCTGGTGTCAGCGCGATGGGATTTGCCTTCATGCTGCTGGCATTGGCCGCCTTGACCACGACGTCGGCGACATGTTTTTCGCGGAGACCATAGGCACCCAGACGTGGCACCGGCAGATCGGCGACTAGTTTTTGCATCCATTCCACGCCAGCATCAGCGGTGGCGTGAGGGTTGTCGGTGAGGATGGCGGCGATGTGATAATAGCGTTTCAAGGCAAGGCTGTGCGGGTCGCGTTCG
>Ga0207694_10003852_pt1 | contig 11856 bp, 10 predicted proteins | sample KBSC34metaG_FD_184353 | JGI IMG/M metagenome (GOLD analysis project Ga0207694, IMG submission 184353) | Corn rhizosphere microbial communities from Kellogg Biological Station, Michigan, USA - KBS C3-4 metaG (SPAdes) (version 2) | ecosystem: Host-associated > Plants > Roots > Rhizosphere > Soil...
CGACACGCCACGTTGCGCCAACGCCGTCATCCTGCGCGCAGCGAGTCGCAGGAGCCACCCCCGACGAGGCTCGTCGGCATGCGTGGGTGCTGCGACCGCGCGCAGGATGACACTTGGTGGGCGCGACGCGGCAGCAGCGCGTCGCGCGGAGCGCCGACACGCCACGTTGCGCCGACGCCGTCATCCTGCGCGAGGCGAAGCAGTGTCACACGATGACCGGTCGGTCAGAGCGCCCGCAACTCGTCCACCCGCGCCTTGTACCAGGACAGGCTGTCCCAGAACAACGTCCAGCCGACGGCGTCGAGGTGGTCGAAGCCGCCCATCGTGCCCTTGTAGTTCCACGCGCCGGCCTGCGGCGTGCCGCCGTTGCTGAGGTCCTTGACCACCACCGCGCGCCGGTAGACCGTGCCCGACGCGTTCATCGCCCAGGTCGGCGCCTTCTGCGCCACCGTGTTGACGACCGCGTCGCTGGGGAACCAGGTGCTGTCGTCGACGGGCGGCATCGGGCGCGAGTCGCGGCCATAGTTGCCCATGAAGCCGGGGCCGGCGAACGCGGCGATCAGCGCGTTGGTGTCGATGTCCGGATAGGACCAGCCGGTCAGCAGGCCGCTGTAGCTGGAGTTCGTCACCCACGAGAAGTAGGTGACACCGGGCTGGTCCTTGACCCAGTCGTTCTCGGCCATCGCGCCCGCGGGCGAGAGGTCGTACGGTGACAGGTCCTTCACGCCCGAGTTCCACAGCGGGCTGCTCGTCACGCGGCTGACGTAGGCACCGAAGCTCTCGCCCGGCGCCTGCGCGCCGACACCCCATTGGTCCAGCTTGAAGTCGTAGACGAGGTTGCCGCCGGTCGCGCCCGTGAAGTTCGCGATGCCGGTGACGAGCTGCTGCACGAACGGCACCCAGTCGGTGATGCGATAGGCCAGCGTGGTGCCGTCGTTGGGCGTGGCGATCGTCGTGACGCTCTTGATCCAGCTCGCGTCGACCGCGTACGGGAACAGCGACGGGTTGCCCGGCGCGCCGTTGGCCGCGAGCATCTGCACCAGCATGCGCGAGGTCTGGCCGCCCATGCTGTGCGAGATCAGGTGCACCGGATGGCTGCCGTCCCAGGCGGGATACAGGCCGGGGTAGCACGTGCGGCCGTCGTGGTAGTAGCTCTCGGGGCGCTCGTAGTGGCCATTGGCCGACGAGTGCAGCGCGCCGTAGTCCACGCAGCCGCCCTTGATCTGGTAGAACAGTTCGACGGCGCGGTCCCAGTTCGAGCTGAACGGGCCGACCACCGCGGTGGCCACGAGCTGGTTCGTGTAGCGCGCCTTCAACTGCTCCTGCAGGTCGTCGAGGCCGCCCCAGTACTTGTAGCCCAGCAGCTCGTTGCGGCCGAAGCCGGCGAAGCCGTGCACGAGGATCACGGGATCGTTGTTGGCGGCCAGCGCGGGCAGCGCCTGCGAGCCGAGCGAGAGGAACGCGCATGCGGCAGCCGCATGCCTGAGGGCACGAGTCGTTTTCATGAGGTCTCCGGTTGCTTCTTGGAAGTGCGGGGAGACACCCGACGCGACTCGCCGGCGCTCCCAGGGACCGTCGACGTCGCGCAGGCTGCTTGCTCATCCGCGGAGGTCGGCGCATACAGGCCGGCCTTCGTGGGGCCGCGACGCGATGCTCGCCCCGAGATCGCCGCCGCACACTGGCCGTGCGGGCCAAGCTGTTGTCCCTGGCATCGTCGCGTTGCAGTGCACGCACTCGAACACGGCAGCTGCCGCCCACGCTCGCTATCCCGGAGATGCACCCCCATGCCGGACGGGGACAATCCAGCATCGATCGCTCGAAAGCCCCCATGGCCCCGGCCCACGAAGCCCCGTCCGCGCCCGCTCCGGCGCGCCCGCACGCGGCGCACCCGCTCCTGTTCCTGGTGCTGTTCATCCCGTTCGGCGCCGTGCCGGGTTTCCTCACGGTGGCGCTCGCCTACGAGCTGAAGGCCAAGGGCATCGACACCGACGACATCGCCGTCGTCGTCGGCCTGAGCTACCTGTGCCTGCTGTTCAGGTGGCTGTGGGCGCCGCTCATCGACACCATGCTCACGCGCAAGGTCTGGTACGCCGGCTCGACGCTCGTGTGCGGACTCGGGCTCTGGCTGGCGGGCAAGGCGGCGATGGGCGAGCACCCGTCGCTGGTGGCCATCAGCGCCTGGCTGACAATAAGCAACTTCACGTCCACGGTGCTGGCGATGGCGGTCGAAAGCCTGATGGCCGCCACCGTTCCCGACGACCGCCGCGGCAGCGCCGGCGGCTGGTCGATGGCCGGCAACCTCGGCGGCCAGGGCCTGGGCGGCGGCCTGAGCCTGTGGCTGATCGAGAGCGGCGGCTTCAGCAGCGCGGCCTCGGGCGCGATGCTGGGCCTGCTGTGCGCGCTGTGTTGCGTGGCGCTGCTGTGGGTCGACGACTCGCGGCCATTGCTGAAGGTCGAAGGCCACGTCGAGGCTGCCGGCCACCTGGGCATGGCGGCCAACCTGCGCGCGATCGGCACCGACATGCTGGATCTGCTGCGCTCGCGCGTGGGCATCCTGGCGCTGATGATCTGCCTGCTGCCGATCGGCAGCGGCGCGGCGCAGAACCTGTGGTCGCCGATCGCCGGCGAATGGCACGCCTCGGCCAACGTCGTCGCCTTCGTCACCGGCGCGATGAGCGGCCTGATCTCGGCGCTCGGCTGCCTGGTCGGCGGCTGGCTGTGCGATCGCATGGATCGCAAGACGGCCTACTGCGTGTTCGGCTTCCTGCTGGCGGGCGCGGCCATCGGCATGGCGCTGTGCCCGCGCACGCCGGACCAGTACATCTTCTGGACCTCGGCCTACGCGTTCGTCGTCGGCCTGTGCTACGCCGCCTATTGCGCGGTGGTGCTGGAGGCCATCGGCAAGACCGCGGCGGCCACCAAGTTCAGTTTCCTGTCGGCGGTGTCGAACTCGCCCATCATGCTGATGACCTTCGTCGACGGCGCCGCGAACAAGCGCTGGGGCACCAACGGCATGCTGTGGGCGGACGCGCTGTGCGGCGTCGCGGGACTCGTCGTCTTCGCGGCGGTCGCGGGGGCGACGAAGCGGGCGGCCGCGACGCCGGCACCGGCCGCCGCGATCTGAGTCGCCGATCGGCGCGGCACGCCGGACGCTATCGCTCGATCGCCGGCAGCACCACGCCCGCGCAGTCGCCGAAACCGATGCGGCGCGCGCCCTCGGCCTCGCACCAGCCGCGCAGGATGACGCAGTCGCCGTCCTGCAGGAAGGTGCGCGTCTCGCCGTTGCCGAGATCGAACGGCTGCTTGCCGCCCTGGCTCAGCTCCAGCAGCGAGCCGCCCTGGTTCGCCGCCGGGCCGCTCTGCGTGCCGCTGCCCATCAGGTCGCCGGGCTGCAGGTTGCAGCCGTTGCTCGCGTGGTGGGCCAGCAGTTGCGCCGGGGTCCAGTACGCATCGGCGAAGGAGCTGGACGACACCCGCACCGCCGATTCGCCGCGGACGCGCATCCCGTGTGTCTGGATCCAGACCTCCAGCGCGATGGCGATCGCGCCGCGCTCGCGGTTGGCGGCGGAGTCGAGGTAGGGCAGCGGCTGCGGGTCGGCGGCGTCCCGCGCGAACGGCGTGCGGAACGGGGCCAGCGCCTCCATCGTGACGATCCACGGCGAGATCGTGGTGGCGAAGTTCTTGGCCAGGAACGGACCGAGTGGCTGGTATTCCCAGGCCTGCACGTCGCGCGCCGACCAGTCGTTGAGCAGCGTGGCGCCGAACAGCGAGGCCTCGGCCTGCGCCATGTCCAGCGGCGTGCCGGGCGCGTTGGGCGGCCCCACGAAGAAGCCCAGCTCGAGCTCGTAGTCGAGGCGGCGCGACGGCACGAACTCCGGCGCGTCGCCCTCGCCCTTGACCTGTCCCCACGGGCGCGGGAAGGCCTGCCCGCTGACGCCGATGGACGAACTGCGGCCGTGGTAGCCGATGCGCACCCACTTGTAGTTCGGCAGCAGCGGGTTGTCGGGGCGGAACAGCTTGCCCACCGTCGTCGCGTGGTGGATGCCGGTGTAGAAGTCGGTGTAGTCGCCGATGCGGCACGGCAGCGCCATCTCGGCCTCGTCCTGCGGCACGAGCAGCGCGTCGGCCCGCGCGCGCCACAGCGACGCGGTGCCCGAAGGCTGCGCCGACAATCCGGTGAACAACGCCTGCCGCAGCGCGATGCACGCCGCGCGGCCCTGCGCCATGAAGGCGTTGACGTCGCCCTGCGCGAGCGGCCCCAGCAGCACCGCGATCTGCGGGTCGAGCTGGCCCAGCGCGTGCAGGTCGAGCACCTCGCGCCCGATGGCGACGCCGGCGCGCAGCGCATCCTTCGATCCGGCGCGGCGGAAGCGGCCGAACGGCAGGTTCTGGATCGGGAAGTCGGTGTCGGCGGCGTTGGCGGAGGCGATCCAGCTGTGCGCCTGCGCGTCGTGCGTGAAGTCGATCGCGGTCACGGGCGGTCCACCTTGAAGTTGTCCTGGAGCGGAGCCCAGCAATCGGCGTACGACCTGTCGAGGTGGCCGCCGTTCAGCGCGAACGCCGTCGGGCGCAGCCGCCAGCGGCTCTCCACCATGAAGGCGAGCGTGTCGTCGAGCTTGCGCGGCGCGAGCTCGGCGGTGCTGGCCTTGTCGAACGCGTCGGCATCGGGGCCGTGCGGCACCATGCTGTTGTGCAGCGACAGCCCGCCGGGAAGGAAGCCCTCCTCCTTCGCGTCGAACCGGCCGTGGACCAGCCCCATGCACTCGCTCATCACGTTGCGGTGGTACCAGGGCGGGCGGAAGGTGTCCTCGGCCACCATCCAGCGCGGCGGGAAGATCACGAAGTCGCAGTTGGCCCAGCCCGGCGTGTCGGACGGCGACGTGAGCACGGTGAAGATCGACGGGTCGGGATGGTCGAAGCTGATCGAGCCGATGGTGTTGAAGCGCCGGGTGTCGTAGACGTAGGGCACGAGGTTGCCGTGCCAGGCGACGACGTTGAATGGCGACGCTGCCGCGGGCGCGCGCCACAGCGCGCCGCCGAACTTGCGGATCAGTTCCCAGGGCTGCGCAGGGCCGTCGTCGTACGCGGCCACGGGCGCGACGAAGTCGCGCGTGTTGGCCAGGCCGTTGGAGCCGATCGGCCCCAGCTCGGGCAGGCGGAACGCGGCGCCGTAGTTCTCGCAGACGTAGCCGCGCACCGAGCCGCCATCCACCGCCGGATCGACCTTGAACAGCATGCCGCGCGGCAGCAGCAGGATTTCCCCCGGCGCGGCCTGCAGCACGCCCAGCTCCGTGGTGACGCGGATCGCGCCCTCCTGCGGGATCAGCAGCAGTTCGCCGTCGACGTCGACGAAAGCCCGGGAGCCCATCGGCTTGCCCGCGCCGTACAGGTGGACCGCGACGCCCTGCTGCGCGTCGGGGTCGCCGTTGAGCACCATCGTGCGCAGGCCGTCGACGAAGTCCAGCGGCTCGGCGGGCAGCGGCACGGGGTGCCAGCGCAACGGGTCGGGCGGGATGTCGACCCCGTCCCGGGCGCCCGTCTTCAGCAGCGCGTGCGCATGCGGCGCATACGGGCCGCTGCGCACCGACGGCTGGCGGCGGTAGAGCCAGGTGCGCTGGTTGCCATGGCGCGGCGCGGTGAAGGCGGTGCCCGACAGCAGCTCGGCGTACAGCCCGAACGGCGGCTTCTGCGGGCTGTTGCGGCCCTGCGGGAGCGCACCCGGCACGGCTTCGCTGCTGAAGTGGTTGCCGAAGCCGCAGTGCCGGCCGTCGTTCGGGGAGGCGGTGCCCGTCATCTGTTTCACCTTTGTTGAATCGATTCACCAATGCTGAATCATGGCGCTATCATAGACCGCGTCGTCCAACCCTGTCCAATCCACCGCCGTCGTGAAAGCGCCCGTCCAGCCCCGTCCCCCACGCGAATCCGACTCGCGCGGCATCCAGAGCATCGAGGTCGGCGGCCGCCTGCTGCTGGCGCTGGCGCACCATGGCCAGCCGCTGGCGCTGAAGGATCTGGCCGCCGCCGCCGGCATGACTGCCGGCAAGGCGCACCCCTACCTGGTGAGCTTCATCAAGCTGGGCCTGGTCGAGCGCGAGACCGAGGGCGGCCGCTACGGCCTGGGTCCGCTCGCGCTGCAGATGGGCCTGATCGGCCTGCAGCAGTACGACCCGGTGCGCCTGGCCACCGAACGCATCGACGAGCTTGCCCGCGCCACCAGTCACACCGTGGCGATCGCCGTCTGGGGCCATCGCGGGCCGACGCTGGTGCGCATCGCCGAGGCGCCGTCGCCGGTGCACGTGTCGATGCGCCATGGCACCGTGATGAGCATCCCCGACACCGCGTCGGGCCGGCTGTTCGCCGCCTTCGGCCCGGCCGACGCCGTGCGCGAGGCGCTGGCCAACGAGGCGAAGCTCGCCGCCGTGGGCGCGGGCCCGCGTCCCGCACGCGCGCGCACGGGCGGGCGCCTCGGGCTGGGCGCGGCGTTCGACCGCGAGATCGAGCGGGTGCGCGCCGATGGCGTCGCGGGAATCTCCGGCGTCGCTCTGCCCGGGCTGAGCGCGCTGGCGGTGCCGGTGTTCGACGCCCGCGGCCAGCTCGTGCTCAGCCTGACCGCCATCGGCCCCAGCGCCACCTTCGATGCGGCCGTGGACGGCGTGGTCGCGCGCGTGCTCGGACCGGCGGCCCGGCAGCTGTCGACGCGGCTGGGGTGGAAGCCACCCGCGGCCGGGGCCTGAAACGCGGCGGGGCCGGCGAGGCGCTCGCGCGCCCCGGCCGGCCCCGGGCCCGTCAGTACAGCAGGCTCAGGCGTTGGCGGCGCCGTCGTTGGCGGCGGCGCCGGTGCCCTGCTGCTGGATGCGGCGGTCCAGCAGGCGGCGCATGTTGTTCAGCGATGCGATGTGCATCAGGATCAGGCCGAGCAGGCCGTTGCGGTACATCTGCGCGATCTGCGCGTCGGACAGCTTGCCGATGGCCTCCTCGTCGGCCGTCATGAAGCCGTCGACCGAGAGCTGCTCGCCGTTGGCCAGCGTGGCGTCGAAGCGCATCGGCTTGAGCAGCTTGAGCTCCAGCAGCGCGGCGCAGGCCTGGCGGGTGCGCTCGAGGTCGCTCTCGAGGTCCTGCACGAACTTGTGCACGCCGTTGAGCAGCTCGCTGGCCTCGCCCTGCTCGTTGAACAGCGGCAGGCCTTCGGTGCGCGACATGCCTTCCCAGGTGTTGTCGAACACCATGGCCCAGCGGTCGGAGCCCTCGATGCGGGCCATCGTGAACGGATAGGCGCGCAGCATCGCGGGCACGTAGCCGGCGTCCCACTTGCCGTCCGCGGTGGCGAACAGGTTCTCGCCCGGCTTCAGGCCGAACACCGCCACGGGGGCGACGGTGTCCTTGCCGAGGGCGTCCGGCGCGGCGCGCACGAACAGGATCGGGAAGGTCAGCGAGGCATCGGCGAACTCGCTCACCGACACGATGAAGGACGTGAACGGCGCGAGCCTGGGAATCGCATTCAGGTCATTCTTCAGGCGCAGGTCGCGATGAAGGACGGTGTCGAGCGCAACGGGCTCTTTGTGCAGGTTCGTGACGATCATGGTTGTTCTCCAGGGGAAGGATTCCGGCTCACGAGCACCTTGTCGACTCGCTTGCCGTCGAGGTCGACGACCTCGAATCGCCAGTCGCCCCATTCGACCACGTCGGTCGTCCGGGGCAGGCGTCCCAGCAACAGCATGATCATGCCGGCCAGGGTGTTGTAGCGCCCGCGGTCTTCCTCGGGCAGGTCCTTGATCTCGAGGCGATCCTTGATCTCGGGCACCGGGATCAGGCCGTCCATCAGCCAGCTGCCGTCCTCGCGGCGCACGGCCCACGCATCATCGCCGGATTCGGGGCCGAATTCACCGGTGATCGCCTCCAGCACGTCGCGCACCGTGATCACGCCCTGCACGGCGCCGTACTCGTCGACGACGAAGACCAGCTGCGCCACGTGGCTGCGAAAGTGATCTAGCAGCTCCATGCCGGACAGCGTCTCGGGCACGAACACGGGAGGCTCGAGCTCCTCGGTCAGCACCGGCATGCGGCCCTCGGCCAGCGGCTTGAGCAGGCCCTGCGCGGTGATGACGCCGATGACGTCGTCCAGGCCGCCGCGGCATACCGGGTAGCGCGAATGGCCGTCCTCCTCGGTGGCGACCATGCGCAGCACGTCGGCGATGGGCGCGTTGGCGTCGAGCCACGTGATTTCGGCGCGCGGGATCATCATCGAGCCGATCTGGCGGTCGTCGAGGCGGAACACGTTGCGCACCATCTGGTGCTCCTGCGCCTCGATGACCCCGGCGTCCAGGCCCTCTTCCAGGCTGGCCGCGATCTCCTCTTCCGTCACCTCGCGCTTGGCGTTGCCGCGGATGCCCAGCAGGCCCAGGATGAACTCGGTGGTCTTGGACAGCAGGACGACGAGCGGCCGCGTGGCCATCGACAGCCACAGCATCGGCGGCGCCAGCAGGCTGGCCACGGTCTCGGGGAACATCTGGCCGATGCGCTTGGGCACCAGCTCGCCGAAGATGATGGTGATCACCGTGATGATCAGCACCACGAGGGCCGTGGCGCTGACATGGGCCGCGCGCGCCGCGAGGCCGAAGCTGTGTTCCAGCCAGACGCCCAGCGGCTCGGAGAACGCGGCGTCGCCCACGATGCCGTTGAGCACGCTGATCGACGTGATGCCCACCTGCACCGTCGACAGGAACTTGGTGGGATGGTCGTGCAGGTCGATCGCCGCCTCGGCACCGTGCTCGCCGGCCTCCAGCATCACCTGCAGGCGCGCCTTGCGGCTGGCCGTCAACGCCATTTCCGACATCGCGAACGCGGCGTTCAGCAGGATCAGGAAAAAGAGAAGGGCGACGTCCATCGAGAGGCGCGGAGGGCGGGCAGTTCGGGGTTCCTTCCCGGGTACAGGCGGAACACGGGTGCCGGCGAGGCATCCCGAGGGCAAGGGGAAATACGGAGGGGCTGAAAGGCCAAAGCTCGTCAGCGTAGCAGAATCGGACCATGGATTATCTGATAGGCGACCTCCAGGGCTGCTGCGACCCACTGGACCATCTGCTCGCCACGATCGACTTCTCCCCGTCGCGCGACCGCATCCACGTGCTGGGCGACCTCGTCAACCGGGGCCCGCAATCGCTGCCCGTGCTGCAGCGCCTGGCCGCGCTCGGCGACGCCGCGCAGTGCCTGCTCGGCAACCACGACCTGCACCTCCTGGCGGTCGCGCACGGCGTGCGCAAGCCCGGCAAGGGCGACACGCTCGACCCGATCCTCGCGCACGAGGACCGCGACGCCCTGCTCCACTGGCTGCGCCACCGGCGCATGGCCGCCGAGGCCTGCGGCTGGCTGCTGGTGCACGCCGGCGTCATCCCGCAGTGGAGCGCCGCCGACACGCTCGGCCACGCAGCCGAGATCGAGGCCTTGCTGCGCTCGGACGACCTCCTCGAGTTCCTGCCCACCATGTACGGCAACGAGCCGCGCCGCTGGGATCCGGCGCTGCAAGGCCCGGACCGCTGGCGCTTCATCGTCAACGTGCTCACGCGCATGCGCCTGTGCAGCGCCGAGGGCGAGCTCGAGCTGAAGAAGGACACCCCCGGCGAAGCCGACCCGTGCATGCAGCGCTGGTTCTCCCACCCGAACCGCCTGACCCGCGACGTTCCCATCGCCTTCGGCCACTGGTCGCAACTGGGCCTGGTCGACACCCCGACGCTCCTGTGCATCGACACCGGCTGCATCTGGGGCGGCCAGCTCACCGCCGTGCGCGTGGACGGCGGCCGCCGCGAAGTCATCCAGGTGCCCTGCCCCCAGTCGCGCAAGCCGGGCTGACCCGGTCGCTACAATCGCGGACTCGATCCAGGAAGCGTGGCAGAGTGGTCGATTGCAACGGTCTTGAAAACCGTCGGCCTGCAAGGGCCCGTGAGTTCGAATCTCACCGCTTCCGCCAGGGCTCAAGTAAGTTGTTGATTTGCCGAAAGTTCTTGTTGGACAAGGACTTGCAAACGGCTAGGTGTGCCAATCGTGTGTGCCAAATCAACCACCTCACTCACCGTGCCAGATCACTTCTACAGGCCGCCGCGCAGCACGCGTTGGTACGTCCGCCTCGTCGCACCCGAGTCCATCCGGGACCTCGTCGACAAGGTCGAGTTCCGACAGTCCACGGGTCACTCCGACATCCACAAAGCCAAGCCGGTCGGCCTGGCCCTGCTCGCCGAGAAGCGCCGGGAATGGGCCTCCCTCGAGGCCCCAGGCCGGGCAGGATCGGATCGACTTCGGCGTCAAGCCGACGACCCTGACCGGCCCGCTCATCGACTCCATCTGCGCGGCGAGGTTTATGCCTCGCTGGCGGTCGACGAGAACGACCGCACAGGGCCTGACGGCCTGGACGATGATGCCTTGCGCGGCATCGAGGAGTTCTGCGCGATGACAGACGTCGCCATGCGTTCCGTCCTGGCGCAGGGGACCCGCCTCTCCTCGCTGGTCGGGTCTCGTCCAGACCGTCCTTGATTGGTGTTGGGCCATAGGCTACGAGCTCGAGACGAGCGACCCTCTTTTCGTCAAGCTGGTGCGAGCGTTCGCAGCGTCGAAAAGGACGGCGCCCAGCGCATTCGGGAGCGCAACCAGGGCGACAGTCCGGCCCCGCCGCCGACGCCCACCCGCTTGGTGCTACTGAGCAGCGTCACGGAGGTCTACCGCGACTACAAGGCGCCCTCGTGCGGCAAGAGCCACCTCGGCGCGCTCGTCAACGCCTGGAACCTGTTCATCGAGCACTGCGGAGACATTCCCCTCGACAGCGTCACCCCGGGCCACGTTTACGAGTTCCTGCAGGCGCGCATGCAGGCCGAGCACAAGCCCTGGTCGGGCATGCGAGCACTCCAGTTCGGCCGCCCGGTCTTGCGCGAGATCTTCGGGCTTCCTCGCATCCGCCGCCCGAAACGGCTTGTGCTCGGCCGCCATGGAGTACTTCACCTGGACCACCACTACGCGCTTGGCGTGCTGCAGGTTGGCCCGGCCTCCGAAGTACATGACGCGTCGGCGATCTCATTGCCTTCGTTCGAGACGCCGCGCTGGTCCTCGTTGGCGAAACCCTCCACCGCGATGCCGACCAACTCGGCGCCGGGCAGGAGCAAGCCCAGGCACTTTCGAGCGACCCAGGCCTCGTGGAACTCGTGGCCGTCGCGGGAGGCGCGGACGGTGTCTATCGCCGGGTGACCCTCCTCTTGGCCTTAGGCGACGCCTTGGGCTTCGGCACGGCGTTCGGAGGGGTTAGCGTCCTGCGCGTCGTCGTTGACTTCTTCGTCGCTATTGCCATTGCCCGTTCCGCCGAGACCTGATCCAAGGATACCAATGATGGTGCCCCATCAAGTTGAGGGCCCCGCAGATCGCGCCTGCTGCGACGGGCGTGGTTCAGGCTCCTCGAGCGCGGTTGAACTCACGATCTCGGCCAACAGAAGCCCTTGGCCGCGCTGCGACGAACGACCGCAACCAGTCTCTTGCAGACAGCCCGCGGCGATCCATGCATGGCGGCAATGCAGCGATTGCAGCCCTTGGCCGTCCCCCAAGAATGCGTCGGGTTCAAGCATCTGGCGGACACTGCAGGCGCCACCCTCGGCCGAGCATGACACCGCGCCGACGCTCGGCCATGGGATTTGCACTGCATCCGATGGCTAGTTGTGAACCGTCAACAGGTCGTGTCTTGAAGTGCTGACCCTGGAGATGGGCGACACGCCACCGATGCCGCTATGAGGCCGATGGCAGTTGTAGTGGTGCTGCCAGCTGGCGAGAGCCTTGGCGCGGTGTGCTGAGTTCTGGTATGTCCAGCCGTAGGCCCACTCGCGCAAG
>Ga0207694_10003854_pt1 | contig 11855 bp, 10 predicted proteins | sample KBSC34metaG_FD_184353 | JGI IMG/M metagenome (GOLD analysis project Ga0207694, IMG submission 184353) | Corn rhizosphere microbial communities from Kellogg Biological Station, Michigan, USA - KBS C3-4 metaG (SPAdes) (version 2) | ecosystem: Host-associated > Plants > Roots > Rhizosphere > Soil...
ACACGAGCTTTGCCCAGTCCGGCGTCGCTGCCGCCACGATCGTCCAGTTGATCGCGTGGCGCGTGATCAGCTCCATCGCCGGCTTGCTGGCCTTGGAAGCCGCAACATTTGCCCGCGCCACCTTGCTTGGGTCCTGTCCGGCCAGCAACGACGGATTCGTGCCCGCGATTGCCATGCGCGCCGCACCGTTCCGAAAAGCGGTGGCGATCGCATCCTGCAGCCACACCGGCGCATAATCGAAGCTCGCGTCCGGTGCGCTCGCGAATCGTGAGAGCACGCAGGCATCATCGGAGAAGAAGGTCGTCACCAGCAGCGCGCCCGCGCGGTACGCGTGCTCTGTGATGCGCCGCACCAGCGGCAGCGCGTCGGTTGGAGCAGTCAGAACCAGCTCCTGCCCTTCGCGCAGGCCCAGACCGACGCGAACAGCCACCTCGGCCAGCCGGTCCAGTTTTTCATCGAAGGAGAGGGAAGCGAACGCAGGAGCGGAAATCGTAGCGGAACTCATACTCCTCAGGCTATGCGCGGACTCCGCGCTCGTGCAACCCGGCCGCCGCACCCCCGCGCAACTAGAGCGATTACAGCTGCTCCCAGACGTCGCGGAAGTCGTAGCAGCCGGTCCGATGCGCCAGCCACTCCGCAGCACGCACCGCGCCCTCTGCGAAGCCGCGCCGCGAGAACGCCTCGTGGGTCAGCACCAGCCGGTCCGCCTCGCTCACCGCTTCCAGCACGTGCGTTCCCTTCGCATCGCCCTCACGCACCGACTGGATGTCCAGCCCGAGCTTGCTGCCCGCACCGCGGTCCAGCATCTCTGCGATTGAGATCGCCGTGCCCGACGGCTTGTCCAGCTTGCTCGTGTGGTGCGTCTCTGTGACCGAGAACCTGTACCCGGCGCCGCTCAGTGAGGCCGCCATCTGCTGGGCAAGCTTCAGCATGACCTGCACGCCGATCGAATAGTTGGTGCCGTACAGCAGCCCGGCCTGCCGGCGCTCGGCCAGCCCGCGCATGTCGGCAAGCTTCTCGTACCAGCCGGTGGTGCCGACAACGATCTTGCCGCCGGTCGCGAGGCATGCGCGCATGTTCTGGACGACAGCGTCCGGGGTCGTGAAGTCGATCGCAACGTCGAACCCGGTCACGAAAGGAGGCGTCAGCGCCGCCGCGTTCGGGTTCTCGCGCGCATCCAGAACGTGCACTCCGTGGCCTCGCTGGGCGGCCACCTCGGCCACCAGTTTGCCGGTCTTCCCTTGCCCAAGTACCAGGATCCGCATAGAGAGAGTCTACCGGACTCTGCGCGGATGCTGGACGCTTGCCACCCACTGCGATAGCCTGCCCTTTCATGCTCCACCGCCCAATCGTTAGCCGGAGCCAGCGCACGGTTGCAGCCCTCATGCTGGCACTCTCGGCCGCGCTGGCGATCGCTACCCTGGCGACTCGCAACCTTTACGACGACGAGCTGTCGTCCCTCCACACCATTACCAGCTCACCGCGCGACGTTGTGCGCCTGGCGAATGCCAGCGACGTCCACCCGCCGGGCATGTACTTGCTTACGCACTTCGCGTTCTCGCTGGTTCCGTCCTTCCGCTGGATGAATCTGATCCCGCTCGCGGTGCTCTATGCCGGTCTCGCTGCCTTCGCGCTCACCGTGGCGCCGCTCTTTCGCCGAACCAGTTCTCGACTCCTGTTCCTCGCCCTGGCGACGCTGCACCCGCAACTGCTGCTCTGGGGCACCAGTTTTCGCTGGTATAGCTGGTGGACAGGACTGGCGCTCATCGCACTCGTGGTCGCGTTGCAGCCTCGGCAGCCTAATCCCACGCTCTCGCAGACGCGAGCGGCTGCCATAGGATCCCTCCTCGGCGCATTGTTCTACCTCAACTACATCACGCTGCTGCTCGGTCCAGCCCTCGCCGTGGCGATGACCGTTCGCTACCGCAACGGCGTGCGCGCAGCACTGAAAAGTGCCCTCGTCACGGTCGCAGTGTTCGCGGGCGTGATCGCACCGCAGGCTCTCGTCTTCCTTCGAACTCACCTCGCCCGCAGCAGTGGACAGCGGGCGGAAATATCGGCGGCGTTTGTCCGCCTGATGCAGGGCACATTTGCTTCAGAGGCTTACCTGCCCTGGCATCCGCTGGCGGTAGTGACTGCGATCACGCTCGCATCGGTCCTGCTGGTTGGATTTCTGATACGCAAGCGCGCCAATGAAGCAACGGATTCAGCACCCGATTTTCTGCGAAGCATGAGAATATTCACGATTGTCTTCTTCCTCCTGCTAGCAATCTCCGGTCTCGGTGGAAGACCGAGAAACGGATTGCTGCTCGCGCCGTGCATGGCTGCAGTTGTGGCGCAGGCCGCTGAAAGGCTTTCCCGGCGTACTCAAGGCGCGATGCTCGCCATGGTCGTTCTCTGGTCGGCCGTCGGAATCGAGCATATGCTCACGCGCACCGGTCTCAGCCGCGCAATGATGATTGACCGCCCGGAACAGGTCACCGCGTTCATTCAATCCTCGGCGCCCAAGGGATGCGCTGTGATCGTCACCTCGGATGCAGCACTAGCCTTCGCTGTTTCGCACTCTTACAGCTCGCGGATGCTGCTGCTCTCGCCTTTCACGCCACCGTTGGCAAAAACAGGAGATGACCTGCCTGCCGAGTGTTCGCACGTGAGCCTCTACATCGCGCACAGTTATATTTCGGGAAGCGCCGAATGGGTAGCCCAGGCGGAAGCGGAACTCGACTCAGTCGCTCGCTGGATTCAAGGTGCGCCACAAACCGCATTCTTCAGCCCAGACCCCGACGCGGCACAAAAGCGCAGACTCGGCCGCCTGCCCGGTCTCGGTAGCGACTCCGCCTCTGCAGCCCGAGTTCCAGATTTTCGCTATACGGTTGTTTCCGGTCCGATCGAGCGTTCGGAGCTGCCAGCGCTTGAATCATCTCTGCCAGACTTCTGCACGCCCAGCGAGTGCCTGACACGGTGAAGCCTACGCCCTCGCGGTCACTGCGCGAGCCTCTGTGTCGAACACAGTGGGATCGGGATCGGAGAAAAACTCGGCATGCAGGGAACGGATTGCCTCTTCGACATCCGATTCTTCCACCATGAAGCTCATATTGATCTCGCTCGCGCCCTGCGAGATCATCCGCACGTTCACGTGGCGGATAGCCGAGAACACTCTGCCTGAAATCCCGCTGCTCCCGCGGATGTCTTCGCCAACCATGCAGATCAGCGCTTTATGGCCTTCCATTTTCACGTCAGCGATCTTGCTTAGCTCGGAGCAAATCTCCGGCAGCCGCTCGTTCGAGTCGACCGTCAGGGAGATAGATACCTCGCTGGTCGAGACCATATCGATGACGCAGCGGTACTTGTCGAAGATGTCGAATACGGCCTTCAGGTAGCCGTGCGACATCAGCATGCGGCTTGCAACGACATCAATGATCGTCAGCTTCTTTTTGGCAGCGATGCTCTTGAATGGGCTCGCACAGGACGGCGCGATGGCGGTGATTTTTGTGCCCTCGTTGTTCGGGTTCCGCGAGTTGAGCACCCAGACCGGGATGCTCTTCTGCACTGCCGGGAGGATGGTCGCGGGGTGCAGCACCTTGGCACCAAAGTAGGCCAGTTCTGCGGCCTCCTCGAAGCTAATCGTTTTGACGCGGAGTGCGTCCGGACAAATCCGAGGATCGGTCGTCATGATGCCGTTGACGTCCGTCCAAATTTCGATGGCTCCTGCGTGCAGTCCGCCGCCGACGAGCGCCGCCGTGAAGTCGCTGCCGCCCCTGCCGAGCGTCGTCGTGATCCCCTGGGCACTGGCGCCGATGAAGCCGCCCATGACCGGTGTCTGTCCAGCTTCGACGAGCGGCAGCACTATCTGTGCCAGCTTCGCCTCAATGGCAGCTTCCTGGGGTACTGCCTTTCCGTAGTGGTCATCCGTAACGATACATTGCCGCGCATCCACATGCGCCCCGTTCAAACCATGCTGCGCAAAGGCCGCTGCCACCATTCGGGAGGACAGGCGCTCGCCATAGCTCACCACGCGATCGCTCGTGCGCGGCGTCAGCTCACCGACCGCTGCAATGCCGCGCAGAAGATCGTCCAGCGAGTCGAAACGATCGCGGATCTCTTTCTGAACTTCCATCAGCAGTTCGCCGCAGAGGAGATCCGAAGCCGTATCCAAGTGGCGGTTCCGAAGCCGCGAGGAGAGGGCCAGCGCGCCCACCCTGTCGCCCCGCCCTGCCGCGTCTGCTGCCGCCAGCAACTGATCCGTGACCTTTGCCATCGCTGAAACGACAACAATGGCAGAGAGACCGCGCTCTCGTCGGTCACGGACAATCGCCGCAGTCCGCAGCATCGCCTTGGCATCTTCTACCGAGGTCCCGCCAAACTTCATGACGACTAGCTTTTCGCGCAACGTCGCGAGTTCCCCAGCGCTCATGCCAGCACCGCATCCGGCTGACGTACACGGCTCTTGGCGTCAAGCTTGCCCAGCCGCGCCAGCACTTCCGCATTCAATACCGCGGCCCCGGCTGCTCCGCGGATCGTATTGTGTGAGAGCAGAACGAACTTCCAGTCCAGCAGGCTGCACTCACGCAGACGTCCTACGGTGGTGGTCATCCCGTTGCCGCGCATGCGGTCCAGTCTTGGTTGCGGGCGATCCACACTCGCGTCAAATTCCACCGGCTGATCTGGCGCGCTCGGCAGTTTCTGCCCGGCCAGCGGCGCGAACTCTGTCCACGCGGCAAGCATCTCTTCTCGTGTCGCCTTCTTACGCAATTTGATGCTCACGCACTCTGTGTGTCCATCCTCCACCGCCACGCGATTGCAGTGTGCGCTGACTTTGGCATCCAGCAGGTCTACCGCTGCTCCGGTGAATGTGCCCAGCAGTTTGCCGAGCTCTTCCTGCAGCTTTTCTTCCTCGTTCTTGATAAACGGCACTACGTTGCCAAGAATGTCGAGCGACGCAACGCCGGGGTAGCCTGCACCGCTTACGGCCTGCATCGTCGAAACAAACAGGCTTTCGATTCCGAACCGGGCCTCCAGTGGCTTGAGCGCCAGAACGAGACCAATCGCGCAGCAGTTCGGATTCGTGACGATGTATCCGCCCGACTCTCGCCGCCAGCTCTGCTGCTCAATCAGCTCCAGATGGTCCGCATTCACCTCAGGTACGACCAGCGGCACGTCATGGGTCATACGGAAGGCGCTCGAGTTCGACACGACCGCGCAGCCTGCGGCGGCAAACTGTGGCTCCAACTCGCGGGCGACATCAGAATCCAGGGCAGCAAAGATGATCCTGGGCAGTTCGCCGTCGGGTGTGCCCTCCGGCACATTCGGCATCACCGTCATGGCGGCTATACGCGTCGGAAGCGGGGTATCGAGCTTCCATTTGCAGGCCTCGGCGTACGTTTTGCCTGCGCTGCGATCGCTCGCCGCCAACCATGAGATCTCAAACCACGGGTGATTGTTCAACAACTGGATAAACCGCTGCCCCACCATTCCAGTCGCGCCCAGAATGCCAACTTTTCGCCGTTCCATATCTTCTAAGAATACCGCGTCACGGTGGAACGAGTCATTTGAATATGCCGCGGCGATCGACCTCTAATCGGTCCTGTGCCTGCGTGTGTGGTAGCTTCCGGAGCCGGCCCAGACTGCCAGTGCGACAACAAGATGAAGGCCGAACCATAAGCTGATGCCCTGATCCAGATAAATGAGGTAAAGAATCAGGCCCCGCGGCAGCACAATCGCAACAAATAGCGGCAGCCATCCCGCAATGTGCAGTGGTGTTACGGCCTCTTGCAGCCAGTACACCACCAGGGCGAGACGCGGGAGGAACAGCGAGAACACCAGAAACCAGAGCGGTAAGGAATGAAGTGTCCACATCGAGTGCAGGTTCACGGGGGACCTCACCTGGAGATGTGACTCGACTGCAGGCGCAGAAGCGCCTCATGCAATCCTACTCAGCCGAGGTAGCGAGCCCCCTCCCTCTTTGGTGGTACGCGATGCATGCATCATGCGGCTGAAGCGTGCTAAGCCTCAAGGGCCGCAATCACCGCGTCGGAGAAGGCGGTGGTTCCGCTTGATCCGCCTACATCCCGCGTGAGCACCTTGCCCTCCAAGTACACCTTTTCGAGCGCGCTTTGCACTAAATCGGCCGTCGTTGGCTCATTGAGGTGGCCCAGCATTAGCACCGCACTTTGTAGCAGGGCGGTAGGATTTGCCATATCCTTGCCGGCGATATCAGGAGCCGACCCATGGACGGCCTCAAAGATCGCGCACTCCGTCCCGAGATTCGCGCCTGGCACCAGACCCAGTCCCCCGACAAACGCACTGCACAGATCGCTGAGAATGTCTCCGTAGAGGTTCTCCGTGAGGAGAATGTCGTATTGGTACGGATTGATCACAAGCTGCATCGATGCGTTATCTACGATGTGCTCTTTGTATTCGATCTCTGGATAGGTCGCAGCGACACCCCGGCAGCAGCGGAGGAACAGCCCATCCGACAGCTTCATGATGTTTGCCTTATGGATGGCATGCACCTTCTTCCGTCCGTGTTTCTGCGCATAAGCGAAGGCGAACTCAGCGATGCGCGTGGAGGCTTTCTCGGTGATGATCTTCAGCGACTGCACAACGCCGGGCAGGATCTCGTGCTCCAGCCCCGCGTACAGGTCTTCGGTGTTTTCGCGTACCACGATCATGTCCAGGTCCGGATACCTGGTTTTTAATCCGGGTAAGTTCTTGATCGGGCGAAAATTCGCGAACAGCTCGAACTTCTGTCGCAGTGCCACGTTGATCGAGGAGAAGCCCCCGCCAACCGGGGTAGTCACCGGCCCCTTCAACGCGACCTTGTTGTCTTCAATCGAGCGGTACAAGTCCTGAGGGATGTATTCTTTGAACTTCTCGTAAGCCTCCGCGCCCGCCGCAAACTTGTGCCATTCGAAGCCGATTCCGGTCTTTTTGCCTGCGGTCTCGAGAATGCGGACCACCGCAGCCGATACCTCCGGCCCAATCCCATCGCCCGGAATCAACGTAACCGCATGCGTTCTAGTCGCCATCTGTCCCTCGGTCCCTATCCGTTGCGGCTCTTGTGCCGCGGTTCTTTGCCGCCGAGCAGCTCCTCGAGTTCAACCTTGAACTCCCGGACATCTTTGAAGTCACGGTAGACACTCGCAAAGCGGATATACGCCACTGTGTCTATATCCTTGAGCCGCGTCATAATCAGCTCGCCTATTTCGCTGGTGGAGCGCTCACGGTCCGGCGAATCCACGACGTAAGCCTCAGTCTGATCGACGATCCGCTCCAGCGCTGCGCCCGAGACCGGGCGTTTTTGGCATGCGTGCAGTAAACCTCCCAGCACCTTCTGCCGGTCAAACTTCTGCCGGGACCCATCCTTCTTTACCACCATGTACGGAATTTCATCGATGCGCTCATACGTGGTAAAGCGCTTATTGCAACGCTCGCACTCTCGCCGCCGACGGATGGAGTCGGCTTCTTTACTCTCGCGCGAATCGACCACGCGGTCCTGCGCAAAACCGCAGTACGGACACCTCATCGCACCAACTTCACTGAAACCGGGAATCGACCTTCAGACACGATTCTACAGTCCAGTCCAGGACCGCTAAACAATCCACCCACCGCCGACTACATCGTCTCCGTCATAGAACACTGCCGACTGACCGGGCGTTATCGCGCGTTGACACTCATCGAAGATGGCCGTGACCTCATCCTCGCCGCTCATCCGCAATGTCGCCCAGGCAGGCTCATGCCGATGGCGAATTTTCACCTTCACCCGGATCTCACTCTGGATGCCAGCCAGCGAAATCCAGTTCAGCCGATTGGCCCGCATTTCTCGCGACATCAGCTCCTCGTCCGCGCCTACCACTACCCGGTGCGAGTCCGGATGGATCGCCAGTACGTACTTCGGCTCCGGTGAGCTCAGACGCAATCCCTTTCTCTGCCCGACCGTGAACCCGTGGATACCCTCGTGATGCCCCAGCACCTCCCCATCGGGGGTCACTAGTTCGCCAGCCGATTCAGGCATTGTCTCTGCCTTATCGTCCAGATATGCGCGCAGAAACACCGAGTAGTCGCCGCCGGGAATAAAGCAAATCTCCTGTGAATCGGGCTTCTGCGCTAACGCCAGCCCGGCATCCTCTGCATACTGACGCACAACCGGCTTTTCCATCTCACCCAGCGGGAAGAGTGTGTGTGACAGCTGCTCTTGGGTGAGCCCAAAGAGGAAGTATGTCTGGTCTTTTGAGCGGTCCGCCGGACGCGACAGAATCCAGCGTTGCCGGTGCTCGTCCCACCGGTTCCGGGCATAGTGGCCGGTGGCAATCCGATTGGCACCGATCTGGCGCGCGGTGATCAGAAGCGCATCGAACTTCAGGTGGTTATTACAGAGCGTGCATGGAATGGGCGTCCGGCCAGCCAAATATTCGTCCACAAACGGACGCACCACGTCGGCCTCGAACCGAGCTTCCTGGTTGACGAGGTAATAGGGAATGCCCAGATGCTTCGCAACCGCACGCGCATCATAGACATCGTCCAGCGAGCAGCAGCGGCCCCGAATTTCTGTCGGCATACCTTGCTGTCCTGCGAGCCGACGTTGATTCCACAGCTGCAGAGTGAGTCCCACGACCTGATATCCCCGCGAGCGAAGCATCGCCGCCACGGCCGAGGAGTCCACCCCGCCCGACATAGCAACCGCGACTGTTTCCTGCCCACTCATACCTCAATCTTCTCTCAAACTGCACCCCAAGGTGGCATCGTAAGCAACCGGAGCAGAATCTGAGTCATCGGAACCTTAGCCCGGGTGAATCGTTACATTGGCGTAAGTCAATACAAATAAAAGCTTAACGCCCCTTTAGAAAACCTATGCAGAGTTCCACGCAGGCTCGTACTGTATTGTTGCCGCCAAGTGTGCGTTCGGCACTTCGCCTGTTTTTTGCGCTTACGGGCCTGTGTCTCGTTACTGAGCTGTTTTGTCATTTCGTTCTTCACCTGCATCATCCCTATGACTGGCCGTTTCCCCCTCACGAGAATCGGTTTAGCGATTTTCTGGTCTATGACGAGCGTTTACGACTCTTTCACTCCCCCGATTTCTTCACCAAGCGCGTTGTTCCTCCATTCTCGTATCCACCGGCCGCTGCCACGGTACTGTCGCTCTTCTATCTAAGCTCCAGACCGCTCGTCTGTTTTCTAGCCACAATGTTCTTATGCATCTTGGGCGCCGCAGTCCTGTTCGGACGCGTTCTGCTCAAGCACGGACTATCCATAGGTAGCGCCGCAGCGACAGTACTTCTGTTCGCGATTTCATATCCGCTGGTTCTGGACGTGCAGCAAGGCAACTGCGAGTGGATTCTCTGGCTAGTGCTGATGGTCGGACTCTGCGCCTTTCTGGCTGATCGCCCAGCTCTCGCAGCTGTTTTCCTTGGCCTCGGCGCAGCAATCAAGCTGTATCCCATCATTCTCCTCGCCCTGTTCATTCCGCGGCGCCAATATCGCTGGCTCGCCGCTGGGCTGGTTACCTTTCTCGTCTCATCGCTCGGCTCGATGTGGCTGGAGAGCGGCTCCATTGCGCTCTCCTGGGCCGGTACGATCCGCGGCCTCACCGGCTTAGATAAGGGCTTCATCCTCCATCCCATGGATTTCTGGGACCATTCTCTCTTCGAGTTCTTCAAAGGAGCCCAAGCGCTCGGGCACCCGGAGTTCTTGTCACAGGCGGCTTCTTTGAAGCTTCAGCGATTCTATCTGCTGGTGATGGCCGCAATCGGCATCGTGCTGTTCTTGACGCGGATCCGCAAAATGCCAGTGATCAACCAAATTCTGGCTCTCGTCACAGCATCAGTTCTGCTGCCGCCAATCTCCATGGATTACACCCTCATCCACCTTTTCCTCCCCTGTGGGCTGTTGATTCTAGGTGAGCTTCGGAACGCTAAGTCAGGTGTTGTTTCGAATCCGACCGGGGTTCGGGCGGCGCTACTCACCTTTGCTTGCCTCTTCGCTCCGATGACCGAACTGACGCTCTACGGTCACACCCTCAGTAATACCGTGCGCACTATCGCACTAATTGCTTTGTTCGTAATCTCTCTTCGCTACCCGCTGGAAGCTACAGAGTCGCTCCAGCAACGTGAGCCGAGCAAGATCGAAGCGGCCCTCGCCGCCTGATCGCGGTGGCAATGCCGCGGAAACGAATAGCCATTTGGCAAATACTTCGGGCTTACTGAGACATTCCTGTTCCAGCTGACTGGAACGTGTTGCAGGCTTCCACCCTGCCCTGTCGCATGCCAGTGGTGAACCACTGCACCCGCTGCGCCGAGCTGCCGTGCGTAAAGGTCTCCGGACTGACCGTGCCTCGCTCCATCTTTTGCAGATGGTCATCGCCTACCGCCGCCGCGGCGCTGAGGCCGGCCTGGATGTCCTCTTCGTGCACGATGTTCCGGTCCTGCGCGCTATGCGCCCACACACCGGCGTAACAGTCTGCTTGGAGCTCGACCGCCACCGAGAGGTGGTTTCGCTCCTGCGGCTCCTGCTGTTGAAACTGCCTAACTTTCTGCTCTGTGCCCAGGATGTTTTGAACGTGATGGCCGAGTTCATGTGCGATCACGTACGCCTGCGCAAAGTCCGCCGTGCTGCCACCGAATTTCGCTAAATCATCCCAAAAACCCAGGTCGATATAAACTTTCTCATCCCCTGGGCAGTAGAAGGGGCCGGTAGCCGACTGCGCCGTACCGCATGCCGACCGCGTGTAGTTGCGAAAGAGCACCAGCTTGGCATGCCTGTACTCCACCCCATGCTGACCCAAAATCTGGGTCCATGTCTTCTGCGCATCGTCCAACACAAACGAGACCAGTTGCGCCGAACGGTGCTCCGCCGCGGACTCCTGCACCGGTCGATCATCCGTCTGCTGGGTCCTTGTGTCTCCGCCCGTCAGATATGCACCGATATAGTTACGTCCAGTCACCAGGCTGATGATCAGCAGAAACACAAATCCGATGATTCCCAGCCCGCCGCCGCCGATGCCGAAGCCGCCACCACCGCTGCGTCGGTCTTCGACGTCGCTGCTCATCCCACCTGGCGTCCAGTCCACAAATCCTCCGGTGCACTCTTACTTGCCGATCTCGCGGCTATGTCTTTGATGGATGCGAAAACCGAAACTCATGTCCGACCGTAGGCGATAGATCGGGGTCCGTCGTTTACCGTTCTCCAGCCCTGCAACAGCTCGTTTCGCCGCGTCAGGCTGCCTCTGGTACCAATCGGCCGGATATCCGCGGGGCCCGAGTGAATTGAATCAGCACATAAAGCACAATCCACAGCAGACTCGCTGCGGAAGACTCGGAATTGACGCCAAACAACCCAATAAACACCTGAATCCCAAGGTACAAAAAGGTTGCACTCGGCAGCTGCCTGCTCCGGGCGACTTGGACCGCCAAAGCGAGGATTGATGGGAGACCGACCGCCAGGTCATGCCACCAGAAATATGGCGAGGTTCCTATCGACACCAGCAGCAGAAGCGGAAGCCGCTCCTCCCAGACCCATCGTCGGTGATACCGCCACCAATACCAGGCAAACCACACAATACCCGCCGCACTCGGCACAAATTGCAGCCACAGGTGCTGCCTCCCGAACAGCACCCTGAGAAAGCCTCCCGCTCCACAGTCGGTCTGCACGGCCGCGTCAAACGTTCCATGGAAGAACCCGAGTACGTTCCGATTGAAGGCGATGGACCCTAACGACGCCAAGGCTGCCAGTACACATCCAGTGATCGGAATCGCCCACTTCCGATGCTGAATCGCCCACAATAAAATCGCGAACAGCACCAGGTACAAGAGGTGCGGCTTCAATCCGAAAATCAGTAGGCAGGCGCTCGCCAGTACATA
>Ga0207694_10003855_pt1 | contig 11855 bp, 9 predicted proteins | sample KBSC34metaG_FD_184353 | JGI IMG/M metagenome (GOLD analysis project Ga0207694, IMG submission 184353) | Corn rhizosphere microbial communities from Kellogg Biological Station, Michigan, USA - KBS C3-4 metaG (SPAdes) (version 2) | ecosystem: Host-associated > Plants > Roots > Rhizosphere > Soil...
CGCGGTGATCCGCGGCCGGCGCGCGCCGGCCGTCAGCCCCGCGAATGTTAGAATTGCGGGATTCCCTCGGCGGCGCACGCCGCCCAACTCCCCTTCGAAGAATCGCCATGACGTCCCAACTGCACAAAAAGGGCGAGGCCTGGTCGGCCCGCTTCTCGGAACCGATGTCGGAGCTGGTCAAGCGCTACACGTCGTCGGTGTTTTTCGACAAGCGCCTCGCGCTCGTCGACATCGCCGGCTCGCTCGCGCACGCGAGCATGCTCGCGGCGCAGAAGATCATCAGCGCCGACGACCTCGCCGCGATCGAACGCGGGATGACGCAGATCAAGGGCGAGATCGAGCGCGGCGAATTCGAATGGCAGCTGGATCTCGAGGACGTCCACCTGAACATCGAGGCGCGCCTGACCGCGCTGATCGGCGATGCGGGCAAGCGCCTGCACACGGGGCGCTCGCGCAACGACCAGGTCGCGACCGACATCCGTCTGTGGCTGCGCGGTGAGATCGACCGCATCGGCGGCCTGCTGAACGACCTGCGCGGCGCGCTGATCGACCTCGCGGAGAAGAACGCCGACACGATCATGCCGGGCTTCACGCACCTGCAGGTCGCGCAGCCGGTCACGTTCGGCCATCACCTGCTCGCATACGTCGAGATGTTCACGCGCGACGCGGAACGCATGCGCGACTGCCGCACCCGCGTGAACCGCCTGCCGCTCGGCGCGGCCGCGCTCGCGGGCACCAGCTACCCGATCGACCGTCACGCCGTCGCGAAGACGCTCGGCTTCGACGGCATCTGCGCGAACTCGCTCGACGCGGTGTCGGATCGCGACTTCGCGATCGAATTCACGGCGGCATCCGCGCTCGTGATGACCCACGTGTCGCGTTTCTCCGAGGAACTCGTGCTGTGGATGAGCCCGCGCGTCGGCTTCATCGACATCGCCGATCGCTTCTGCACCGGCAGCTCGATCATGCCGCAGAAGAAGAACCCCGACGTGCCCGAGCTCGCGCGCGGCAAGACGGGCCGCGTGAACGGCCACCTGATGGCGCTCCTCACGCTGATGAAGGGCCAGCCGCTCGCGTACAACAAGGACAACCAGGAAGACAAGGAACCGCTGTTCGACACGGTCGACACCGTCGCCGACACGCTGCGGATCTTCGCCGAGATGGTCGCGGGCATCACCGTGAAGCCGGACGCGATGCGCGCGGCCGCGCTGCAGGGCTTCTCGACCGCCACCGACCTCGCCGACTACCTCGTGAAGCGCGGGCTGCCGTTCCGCGACGCGCACGAAGCCGTCGCACACGCGGTGCGGATCTGCGACGACCGCGGGATCGACCTCGCCGACCTGACGCTCGACGAAATGAAGCAGGAACTGCCGAACGTCGCGCACCTGATCGGCGACGACGTGTTCGGCTACCTGACGCTCGAGGGTTCGGTCGCAAGCCGCAACCACGCGGGCGGCACCGCGCCCGACCAGGTGCGTGCGGCGGTCAAGGCTGCCCGCGCCGCGCTCGGCACGTAAGCCCGGCGTCCGTTCTTCATTCGGGCGGCCGCCGCGCCGCCCATTGCCTGCCCCGCTTCCCGGATACCGCCGATGACCTTCTCCGCCGCGCTCTTCGACATGGACGGCCTGCTCGTCGATTCCGAGCGGACCATCATGAACACGTGGATCGACGTGTCGACCGCGCACGGCGTCACGTTGACCGAGATCGACTACCTGCAGATCGTCGGGCGCTCGTTCGCCGAAGGCCAGGTGATTCTCGCGCGGCTGATCGGCGACACCGACACGTTCGACGCCGTGCGCCTGCTCGTGCGCGAACAGCTCGCCGCGCCTGAACCGCATCCGAAGTTTCCGCTGAAAGCAGGCGCGCTTGCGCTGCTCGAGGCGCTTGCGCAGGCCGGCATCCCGTGCGCGGTCGCGTCATCGTCCGCGCGCGACGTGATCCGTGCACGGCTCGACGCGGTCGGCGTGCTGCCGTTCTTCCACGCGATCGCGGGCGGCGACGAAGTCGCGCGCGGCAAGCCCGACCCGGCCGTGTACCGGCTCGCGGCCGAGCGCCTCGGCGTGCCGGCGCACGCGTGCGTCGCGTTCGAGGACAGCGACTTCGGCGCGCTGTCGGCCGCCGGCGCGGGCGCATCGGTCGTCACCGTGCCGGACCTGAAAGCGCCGACGCCCGAGATCGTCGCGCTGAGCCTGCACGTGCTCACGTCGCTCGACGATGCGCTCGCGCTCGTGCCGTCATGGTTCGGCGGCCTCGACACGCAGCAATCCGCGTAAGCGCCGCACGCGGCACGCCATATGCAAACGGGCACCCTCGGGTGCCCGTTTTGCGTTGCCGCGCCGGCTGACCGGCGTCGCGGCGCCCCTAATTGTTGCCGGCCGTCTCCGACAGCCGCTTCATCGTCGCGATGCGCGCGCCGATCAGGTCGACGCGCCCGTCCTCGCCGACGAGCGGCGCCGTCGCATCGCGGAACGCGACCCATGCGCGTTGCGCGCGCACGAGCGTCGCGGCCGAATGCGCGGGCATCTTGCGACGCAGCTTCTGGTAATAGCGGTTCAAATCGAACAGCGCGTGCTCGCACGCGGCATCCTGCACGCACGGTCGCACGCGGCCGATCGCCGGATCGCGCGGCACGTTCGCAGGCTTCGCGCCGACTGCCGCGGCGGCGCCCGGCGCCGCGCTCACACCGCCCTGCGCACCGCTCGTGGCGGCCACCGGCACGGCGGCAGGCGGCGGCGCATAGCGGTCGGCCGCCGCGCGCAGCGCGAGCGCGCGATCGCGCACCGGCTGCAGCTGCATGTCGGCGCTCGACATCGCGTATGCCGTGCCGCGCGTCGTGTCGTACACGGCCTTCAGCAGCTGAATTTCATCCTTGCGCCACGTGACCCAGTGGCGCTGGCTGTCCTGCCAGCCGCGCTTCACGTCGTCCGGCGCATCGTCCGACAGGCGCTGGTACGCGCGGTCCATCACCGTCTGCCACTGCTGCTGCGCCTCGCCCATGCACTGGATCTGGCCGGCCGTCGACGACCGGTCGCGCCGCGCGAGACACTGCCGCATCGCGACGTCGATCGGGTCGGCCGCCGCCACTTCCGCCTGCGCGACATTCAACCCCGCCGGCCCTGCCGACCAAGCGGCCCAGACGACGAGCGCGGCCAGCGCCGCGCGCATCGTCCGGATTCGTCCCTGCGCCGCCATCAGTCGCGCACGCAGTCGACGAAGTACTCGACGCGACCGTTCATTTCTTCCGCGACGAGGCCGTGGATGTCGGTATGGAAGCCCGGGAAGCGTTCGTTGAAGTCGCGCGCGAACCGCAGGTAGTTCACGATCGTCTTGTTGAAGCGCTCGCCCGGGATCAGCAGCGGAATGCCCGGCGGGTACGGCGTCAGCAGGATGCTCGTCACGCGGCCTTCGAGCTCGTCGAGCGGCACGCGGTCGATCTTGCGGTGCGCGAGCTTCGCGAACGCGTCCGACGGCTTCAGCGCCGGCTCCATGTCCGACAGGTACATCTCCGTCGTCAGGCGCGCGATGTCGTTCGCACGGTACACGTCGTGGATCTGCGTGCACAGGTCGCGCAGGCCGACGCGCTCGTAGCGCGGATGCTGCGCGACGAATTCCGGCAGCACGCGCCACAGCGGCTGGTTGTTGTCGTAGTCGTCCTTGAACTGCTGCAGCTCGGTCACCATCGAGTTCCAGCGGCCCTTCGTGATGCCGATCGTGAACATAATGAAGAACGAGTACAGGCCGGTCTTCTCGACGATGATCCCGTGCTCGGCCAGGTACTTCGTGACGATCGCGGCTGGAATGCCCGTCTCGCCGAACTCGCCGTCGACGTCGAGCCCCGGCGTGATGATCGTCGCCTTGATCGGGTCGAGCATGTTGAAGCCTTCCGCCAGCGGGCCGAAGCCGTGCCAGTGGTCGTTCGGCTTCAGCATCCAGTCCTCGCGCGAACCGATGCCTTCTTCCGACAGGTCGTCCGGGCCCCACACGCTGAAGAACCAGTCGTCGCCGTATTCGGCATCGACCTTGCGCATCGCGCGGCGGAAGTCGATCGCCTCGGCGATCGATTCCTCGACGAGCGCGGTGCCACCCGGCGGCTCCATCATCGCGGCCGCGACGTCGCACGACGCGATGATCGCGTACTGCGGGCTCGTCGACGTGTGCATCAGGTACGCCTCGTTGAAGCGGTGCTTGTCGAACGTGCGGTTCTCGGAATCCTGCACGACGATCTGCGACGCCTGCGAGATGCCCGCGAGCAGCTTGTGCGTCGAGTGCGTCGCGAACACGAGCGCGCCCGTGCGCGGACGGCCGTCGCCGATCGCGTGCATGTCGCGGTAGAAGTCGTGGAAGGTCGCATGCGGCAGCCACGCTTCGTCGAAGTGCAGCGTGTCGAGCAGGTCGCCGAGCAGGTCCTTGATCATCTCGACGTTGTAGACGACGCCGTCGTACGTGCTCTGCGTGATCGTCAGGATGCGCGGCTTCAGGTCCGGGTTCTCGCGCAGCGCTTCGCGTGCGAACGGGTTCGCCTCGATCTTCTTGCGGATGTTCTCCGGCTTGAATTCGTCGCGCGGGATCGGCCCGATGATGCCGAAGTGGTTGCGCGTCGGCGTGAGGAACACCGGAATCGCACCCGTCATCGTGATCGCGTGCAGGATCGACTTGTGGCAGTTGCGGTCGACCAGCACGATGTCGCCGGGCGCGACCGTCGCGTGCCAGACGATCTTGTTCGACGTCGACGTGCCGTTGGTCACGAAGAACAGGTGGTCCGCGCTGAAGATGCGCGCCGCGTTGCGCTCGGACGCCGCGACCGGGCCCGTGTGGTCGAGCAGCTGGCCGAGTTCGTCAACTGCATTGCAGACGTCCGCGCGCAGCATGTTCTCGCCGAAGAACTGGTGGAACATCTGGCCGAGCGGGTTCTTCAGGAACGCGACGCCGCCCGAGTGGCCCGGGCAGTGCCACGAGTACGAGCCTTCGTCCGCGTACTTGACCAACTCCTTGAAGAACGGCGGCGCGAGCGAGTCGAGATAGACCTTCGCCTCGCGGATGATGTGGCGCGCGACGAACTCCGGCGTGTCCTCGAACATGTGGATGAAGCCGTGCAGTTCGCGCAGGATGTCGTTCGGCAGATGGCGCGACGTGCGCGTCTCGCCGTACAGGAAGATCGGGATGTCCGCGTTGCGGCGGCGCACTTCGGTCACGAACGCGCGCAGCTCGATGATCGCGGTCGCCAGCTCGGGGAGCTCGCCATCCGCGCCCGTTTCGCCGAGCATGAGTTCGTCGTCGTCGATCGACAGGATGAAGCACGACGCGCGGCTCGACTGCTGCGCGAACGACGTCAGATCGCCGTAGCTCGTGAGGCCGAGGACTTCGACGCCCTCCTTCTCGATCGCTTCGGCCAACGCCCGGATGCCGGAGCCCGAGATGTTCTCGGAGCGGAAATCTTCGTCGATGATGACGACGGGAAAACGAAACTTCATGGGCGATTCTCCAAAAAGAACGACCGCGGCGCGTCACGCGCAGCGGTCACCCGGAAACCGGTGAGACGATATGCAACCAGATCAGGTTTTCGGCAGCGTGACACCACGCTGACCCTGATACTTGCCGCCGCGATCGGCGTACGACACGTCGCACACCTCGTCGCTTTCGAAGAACAGCACCTGCGCGACGCCTTCGTTCGCGTAGATCTTCGCCGGCAGCGGCGTGGTATTCGAGAATTCCAGCGTGACGTAGCCTTCCCACTCGGGTTCGAACGGCGTCACGTTGACGATGATCCCGCAGCGCGCGTACGTCGACTTGCCGAGGCAGACCGTCAGCACGGTGCGCGGGATGCGGAAATATTCGACGGTGCGGGCCAGCGCGAACGAGTTCGGCGGGATGATGCACACGTCGCCCTTGAAATCGACAAACGAGCCCTCGTCGAAGTTCTTCGGATCGACGATCGTCGAATTGATGTTGGTGAAGATCTTGAATTCGTCCGCGCAGCGGATGTCGTAGCCGTAGCTCGACGTGCCGTAGCTGACGATCCGGCGACCATCCTCGGACGCGCGAACCTGATCGGGCACGAACGGCTCGATCATCTTGTGTTCTTCGGCCATGCGCCGAATCCACTTGTCGGACTTGATGCTCATGCGAGCCTCCGCCGGGCTGTCCCAAAGAGGCTGACCGCCCCGTCGGAGGGCAGCGAACAAAGTGAGCGTTGGGGTCGTTTCATATCGGGGCGCCTGGAAACGCTGCGTGACAGTCGGTGACGGCCGTACCCGCGAGGCGGCGGCCGGGAAAGGCGCACATTTTACGCGATCATCGGCTCGCGCACGCGGCGGCCGTCAACGGATCACGCCGCACGCGAGCGCAGCGCCCGCGCCATGCTGCGAAAAGATCGGATCGCTCGGGTCGCGGTGCACCAGCGCCGCGCGGTTCATCGCGGAGCGCACGCCATCGAGGGCCAGATCGGGCGCGACGATGAAACCGGCCGCGACGCCGTTCGCATCCGCATGGATATTGCCGAGATCGCCGGCGACCCGCGCGCCCGCGCGCAGGCGCTCGGCGGCCGGCGCGAACACCGGGCCGGCGCTCGAGCCGTCGCCCGCGTTGCAGTCGCCGCGCTCGTGCACCTGCAGCGCGTGATCGCTGTTCGGCGGCAGGCCGACCAGGTTGTACGTGACCTGCACGCCGTCCGGGCGTTCGACGAACGTCACCGCGCCGCGTGCCTGCGAGCCGACCGTCGGCTGCAACTGCGCGTCGGCGCGCTTTTCGTGCGACGAGGAAAAGGAGGTACAGCCGGCCAGCAGGCCCAGCGCGGCGGCGGCCAGCAGCGCGCGCCGCGCGCGGCCGGCGCGCACGCCGTGATGTCGTTGGTTCATTCGATCCTCATGCCGGCTGGCGGCTGTTGATGCGGCCGCCGTGCCGGGTGGGTAAAGGGACCCGGGAAAAGTCGCCATGATACCGCGCCTCGCGGCGCCGTAAACAGCGTGAGCCCCCGCCCCGCAAGGGTTTTACGTATTTTGAACAACGATCGACGGGAACTTCGACGTCATGTCGCGCGCGCGCTCGGCGATCGCCAGCGCGACGCCGCGGGCGATGTCGCGGTAGCGCCGCGCCAGCGCGCCGTCCGGCTCGGCCGCGACCGTCGGCGTGCCGCCGTCGGCGCGCTCGCGGATCGCGATGTCGAGCGGCAGGCTGCCGAGCACGTTCACGCCGTAGTCCTGCGCCATCCGCTCGGCGCCGCCCGCGCCGAAGATGTGCTCCTCGTGGCCGCAGTTCGAGCAGATGTGGATGCTCATGTTCTCGACGATGCCGAGGATCGGAATCCCGACCTTCTCGAACATCTTGAGGCCCTTCTTCGCGTCGAGCAGCGCGATGTCCTGCGGCGTCGTCACGATCACGGCGCCCGTCACCGGCACGCGCTGCGCGAGCGTGAGCTGGATGTCGCCGGTGCCCGGCGGCATGTCGACGATCAGGTAGTCGAGCTCGCGCCAGTTGGTCTGGCGCAGCAGTTGCTCGAGCGCCGACGTCGCCATCGGGCCGCGCCACACCATCGGATTGTCTTCCTCGATCAGAAAGCCGATCGAGTTCGCCTGCAGCCCGTGGCCGATGAGCGGGTTCATCGACTGGTTGTCCGGCGACTCGGGGCGCTGGCCGTGAATGCCGAGCATCGTCGGCAGCGACGGACCGTAGATGTCGGCGTCGAGAATGCCGACCGATGCGCCTTCCGCGGCGAGCGCGAGCGCGAGGTTGACGGCCGTCGTGCTCTTGCCGACGCCGCCCTTGCCCGACGCGACCGCGACGATGTTCTTCACGTTCGGCAGCAGCTTCACGCCGCGCTGCACCGTGTGCGCGACGATCTCCTGCGACACGGCGACACGCGCGTCGCGCACGCCCGGCACGGCCTTCAGCGCAGCGGCGATGCGCGCGCGCACGTCGTCGTGCTGGCTGCGCGCGGGATAGCCGAGCACCACGTCGACCGCCACGGCGTCGCCGTCGATCGCGACGTTGCGCACGCCCTTGTGTGCCGCGTACGGACGGTCGGTATTGGGGTCGACGACCGCCGCCAGCGCGGCGTCGACTTGTGCCCGGTCAATGCTCATCGAAACTCCATGAAAACGTTTTTCTCCCGCGCAAACGTCAAAAAATATCAAATTACGCTGCGAAAATCGGGAAAAGTGAAAGAATCTGTTGCACGCCATTGCGCGAACGCGCGCGGCGGCGCAATCTTCGCGTGCGGCATGCTATGGGGCCAAATCGGCCGCCAACCGCCTATATTGTAGAGGCTGACGCATCACCCTGTCCGGAACAGCCACGCTGGCGAACAGGGCATGCAGCCGCCTCGGCGGCTGCCGCGAGCCCGGGCCCGCCCGCCTTTGTCGGGCGCCCGTGGTGGGAGCCGTCACTGTTGTTTGTCGTCGTTGTCGACTCGTTCAACCAAGAAAGAGAGGAATCCAAGATGAACATGAAAATCGCGACCCGCTTGTCCGTCTTCGCATTGGCCGGCGCATTGCTGGCAGGCTGCGCCACGCAGCAAGGCAATAACGCGGCCGTCGGCACCGGCACCGGTGCGGCGCTGGGCGCGGGCATCGGCGCGCTGGCCGGTGGCGGCAAGGGCGCGGCGATCGGCGCGGGCGTCGGCGCACTGGTCGGCGGCGTGACCGGCTACAACTGGCAGGCGATCAAGAACAAGCTCGCACCGTCGGCAGCGCAGACCGGCACGCAAGTGACCGAGCAGCCGGACGGCTCGCTGAAGCTGAACGTGCCGAGCTCGGTGACGTTCGCGACGAACCAGTACGCGATCACGCCGGCCTTCACGCCGCTGCTGAACGACCTGGCGACGACGCTGAACCAGAACCCGCAACTGACGGGATCGGTCATCGGCTACACGGACAGCACGGGTTCGGCACAGCTGAACCAGACGCTGTCGCAGAACCGTGCGCAGAGCGTCGTGAACGCGCTGGCGCAGCGCGGCGTCGCGGGCGGCCGTCTGTCGGCACAGGGCATGGGCCCGTCGAACCCGATCGCGGACAACGCGACCGAAGCCGGCCGTGCGCAAAACCGCCGCGTCGAGATCTACCTGCGCGCGCCGCAGCAGCATCAGTAAGCATCGCCACGAGAGGGAACGGGGCCGTGCGCCACGCGCACAGCCCCGCCGCACAAGGCTTCCAGCAGGGTCCGTAACAAATCGAAAAAAATTTCGAACTTCCGTCGCGGCCTGCGGTCTGTCTTTACGGTACGCGGCTGGCGCTGCCGGCCCGTCACCATTCTCCTCTTGTCGTTGTTGCTCCGGGGCCGTATCCGCCCCGGTTTTTTTTGCCCGAAAATCGCATGCTGCGCCGCAGCATTCCACTGCCGGGCACGCGCCCCCCTCCCTCTCGCCCGTTGCGGCGCCCGCTCTCGAACACCCGCCCCGGCTGACCGGCGCGCGCCCCTGCTAGAATCGCAGTTTCCGTCGTTTCCGCCGTTCTTCTACAGACCCTATGTCCGCATCCGACCTGACTTCCGTGCAGGCTACGGCGCCGCAAGGCCGCCGCCAGATCCTCGTTACGTCCGCACTGCCCTATGCCAACGGCCAGATCCATATCGGCCACCTGGTCGAGTACATCCAGACCGACATCTGGGTGCGGACGCTGCGAATGCACGGCCACGAGGTCTACTACATCGGCGCCGACGACACGCACGGCACGCCGGTCATGCTGCGCGCCGAGAAGGAAGGCCTCACGCCGAAGCAGCTGATCGACCGCGTGTGGACCGAGCACAAGCGCGACTTCGACAGCTTCGGCGTGTCGTTCGACAACTTCTACTCGACCGATTCGGACGAGAACCGCGTGCTGAGCGAGAGCATCTATCTCGCGCTGAAGGAAAACGGCCTGATCGCCGAGCGCGCGATCGAGCAGGCGTACGACCCGGTCAAGGAAATGTTCCTGCCGGACCGCTTCATCAAGGGCGAGTGCCCGAAGTGCCACGCGAAGGACCAGTACGGCGACAACTGCGAAGTGTGCGGCTCGACCTACCTGCCGACCGAACTGCTGAACCCGTATTCGGTGGTGTCGGGTGCGACGCCGGTGCGCAAGACGTCGACGCACTACTTCTTCCGCCTGTCCGACCCGCGCTGCGAGTCGTTCCTGCGCGAATGGGTCAGCGGCCTCGCGCAGCCCGAAGCCACCAACAAGATGCGCGAATGGCTCGGCGACGCCGGTGAAGCCAAGCTCGCCGACTGGGACATCTCGCGCGACGCGCCGTACTTCGGCTTCGAGATCCCGGGCGCGCCCGGCAAGTACTTCTACGTGTGGCTCGACGCGCCGGTCGGCTACTACGCGAGCTTCAAGAACCTGTGCGACCGCGAGGGCATCGACTTCGACGCGTGGATCCGCGCGGGTTCGACGGCCGAGCAGTATCACTTCATCGGCAAGGACATCCTGTATTTCCACACGCTGTTCTGGCCGGCGATGCTCGAATTCTCGGGCCATCGCACGCCGACCAACGTGTTCGCGCACGGCTTCCTGACGGTCGACGGCGCGAAGATGTCGAAGTCGCGCGGCACGTTCATCACCGCGCAGAGCTACATCGACACCGGCCTGAACCCCGAATGGCTGCGCTACTACTTCGCCGCGAAGCTGAACGCGACGATGGAAGACATCGACCTGAACCTCGACGACTTCCAGGCGCGCGTGAACAGCGACCTCGTCGGCAAGTACGTGAACATCGCGAGCCGCGCGGCCGGCTTCCTGATCAAGCGTTTCGACGGCCGCGTGCAGGACAGCGCGATGAACCATCCGCTCGTCGCGAAGCTGCGCGATGCGATCGCGTCGATCGCCGCGCACTACGAAGGACGCGAATACAGCCGCGCGCTGCGCCAGACGATGGAGCTCGCGGACGAAGTGAACGCGTACGTCGACGGTGCGAAGCCGTGGGAACTCGCGAAGGATCCGGCCAACGCGGTCGCGCTGCACGAAACCTGCAGCGTGAGCCTCGAGGCGTTCCGCCTGCTGTCGCTCGCGTTGAAGCCGGTGATGCCGCGCGTGGCCGAAGCGGTCGAGGCGTTCTTCGGCGTCGCGCCGCTCGCGTGGGCCGATGCCGCGAAGCCCCTGTCGTCGGCGCAGCCGATCAAGGCGTACCAGCACCTGATGACGCGTGTCGATCCGAAGCAGATCGACGCGCTGCTCGCCGCGAACCGCGATTCGCTGCAGGCCGACGCAGCGGGCGCCGCTGCCGCGGGCACGACCGCCGCCAACGCCGCGAAGGACGCGAAAAACGCCAAGGCGAACGCGAAGGCGGTTGCCGCGAACGGTGCCGACGACGCTCCGATCTCGATCGACGATTTCGCGAAGGTCGACCTGCGCATCGCGAAGATCGTCGCGTGCCAGGCCGTCGAAGGCTCGGACAAGCTGCTGCAGCTCACGCTCGACATCGGCGAGGAAAAGACCCGCAACGTGTTCTCGGGCATCAAGTCGGCCTACCAGCCGGAGCAGCTCGTCGGCAAGCTGACGGTGATGGTCGCGAACCTCGCGCCGCGCAAGATGAAGTTCGGGCTGTCCGAAGGGATGGTGCTCGCCGCATCGGCGGCCGACGAGAAGGCGGAACCGGGCCTCTACATCCTCGAGCCGCACAGCGGCGCGAAGCCCGGCATGCGCGTGAAGTAAACAGCACACGCCGCTGGCTGAGCAAGAAAGCCCCGCACGATACGTGCGGGGCTTCTTTCATGGCGGGGCCGGACCGCGCCCCTTGATCACCGCTGGCTGAACCAGCGATCGAAGCGCCGCGTGTAGTTCAGGTCGACGCCCTGGAACGTGCCGCCATACGCGGACACCGACCAGAAGCGCGTCAGGTTGATGGTCGCCTTGAACGCGTTGCTCGCCGATTGCAGCCCTTGCTCG
>Ga0207694_10003861_pt1 | contig 11846 bp, 11 predicted proteins | sample KBSC34metaG_FD_184353 | JGI IMG/M metagenome (GOLD analysis project Ga0207694, IMG submission 184353) | Corn rhizosphere microbial communities from Kellogg Biological Station, Michigan, USA - KBS C3-4 metaG (SPAdes) (version 2) | ecosystem: Host-associated > Plants > Roots > Rhizosphere > Soil...
TGTTGTCCATTCGTCATTTTTTACCCAAGCATGCCACATCCCTCGAAAACCTTAATTCCTCCAGAAGGTGAAACCCCCGCTTTTTTTGAAAAAGTTTAAAACTCACAAATTGGCTGTAAACACTGGATAAAATTGTGATGCAGACCTCCAATTCCGTCTTTTTCATTTTCCTTATTTAATTTTGGCGTGCCCCGGTAGCCCGGAAATCTTCCAAGCCACCAAACCCCGGCCTGATCTTCACTTGTAGGAGACGACGTGAGGAGGCTCTAACTTTGTTTGTGGTTACGCCCGCCTTGGAGCTTGATGTTTCTCTGGACGCTTGGATGTTGGTGCTTGGATGTTTCCGTTTTTAGGTTCTTCTCCCGATCAGCGCCCGATCATAACCGCTTGACTCGATCGCCTCGCAAAATAGACTTCCCTTGAATCTGTTCCGGGTTAAACATTCCGCTAATATCATGAAAACCTCCAAACTTTTCCCAATCCTTGCTGTTGCCGCGCTCACCGCATTGTCCGCGAACGCTGCCACTTTGTTTCCCGTGGTGGTGGACGGGCATTGGGGCTTTATGAACAAATCCGGCAAGCTCATCACCAACCCGCAGTTCGAGCACGCCGAGATGTTCGCGGAAAGCTATGCCGCCGTGGAAGTCAGCCACCGCTGGGGCTATGTGGATGACGCCGGAAAAATCGCGATCAATCCGCAGTTCGACAAGGCCGGGCCGTTTTGTGGCGGGCTCGCCGTGGTTCAACTGGGACACCTCCACGGCTTCGTCAATACCGGCGGCAAATATGTCGTGAACCCCCAATTCGATGATGCGGAGGATTTCTCCGAAAATCGCGCGGCCGTGAAGCTGAACCACAATTGGGGCTTCATCGACAAGTCCGGCAAGATCGTCATCAACCCGCAGTTCAACGATGCCGCCGGATTTTCCGAGGGGCTGGCGGCGGTGGAGATGGGAAGAATCTATGGCTATATCGACACGGATGGAAAAACCGTCATCAACCCGCAGTTCGACGATGCCAAATCGTTTTCCGAGGGCCTTGCCCCGGTCAAGCTGAAGCGCGCCTGGGGCTTCATCGACAAGACCGGCAAGCTCGTCATCAATCCACAGTTCGAGGATGTGGGCGCGTTCGTGAAGGGGCTGGCGCCTGCGCGCCTGAACAAGCGCTGGGGGTTCATTGATACCACGGGACATTTTGTCGTGAATCCGCAATTTGATGACGCCGCTCCGTTCGCGGGCGGCATGGCCCGGGTGCAGCTTGCCCGGCGCTGGGGGTTTGTGGACAAGACCGGCGTCTTCGCCATCAACCCGCAGTTTGACGAGGCGGGCGATTTCTCGAACGGCCTCGCGCAGGTCAAGATCGGCCGCCAGCTCGGCTATGTGGACACCGATGGCAAATATGTCTGGAATCCGGCCAAATGAACGCGGTTGACAAACGAAATTTTTGTCCTTAATTCTCAAAGCCGGTTCAAACATCAAAACCAAAGGAATGCATATGAAAAACATCTGCCAACGCCTGCTCATTGCCGCCGCCATATTTACCACCGCCCTGCCCCTGCTGGCACGCGAACCCAAGACCGAGCAACAGCTCATCACCGAACTCGATTCGCCCAAGGAAAAAGTTGTCTATGCCGCGCTCCAGGACCTGGAGAAACAATATCCGACCAGCGCCCCCGCACTGGCCAAGATAAAGGTGTTGCTCACTGATCCGCGCCCGCTCGTCCATCAAAAGGCCGCGCGCGTGCTCGGCGCCTTGCATGCCGAGGTTTCCGGCACCGATCTGGACAACATCGCCAAGATGCTGGATAGCGCGGACAAGAAGGAGATCATGGAAGGCCTCAAGGCGCTGCGCGGCCTGAAGGCGCAGAGCGTTATCCCGAAAATTGTGGCGCAGCTCAAGCACGCGGATGCCAACGTCAAGCGCGACGCCTGCCGCACACTCGCCGTGATCGGCAGCAAGAGCAACGTGTCGGACATCGAACCGCTCCTGCAAGACCCCGACAAGGCCGTCGTGAAAGATGCGAACGACGCGATCTTCACCTTGAAAGCAAAATGAGCCGCAGAGGTTTTTCAACGGCGCATCCGGCCAGTCCGGGTGCGCCGTTTGTCTTTGTAGGATAGGCACGTGTATGGTAAAAGAAAGGAACAGCACGATTTCCAATACAAAATTTATGAATAAGGGTTTCAATAAATTTCTCGCCTGCTTGTTGGGAGGATTAATCTTATCTGCAAATTCATCTTTGCAGGCAGCTCCCAATAAAACGGAAGCCGAATTGATCCAAATGCTTCGCTCTGGAGATTATCACACCGTAAATGATGCCCTTGATCGGCTCCCTCATTGGTATCCAAACAGCACCAATGCGGTTGAAATAATCCGGGGGATGTTGCGAAGCAATGAAGTACTTGTCATAACCGAACGCACCTATGGAACAGCGTATAACGGATCTCGAACAGGGAATGTAACGCTGAAACCCTATCCCCATACAATCCTTGCAAGAATGACCGCAAGATCACTTGGGAATTATCATGCAACGCTGAATGATGAAGAACTGAATGTTATTTATAAATTGCTCAACTCAAGCGATGAAGATACTGCAATGGATGCTTTAAAGGCTTTACGCGGTTTAAATGCCCCACAAGCGGTTCCGAAAATCATCCCCTTGTTAGAAGATCATAACGCCCACATTGTTCGTGATGCGTGCAGAACCTTGGCTGTATTGGGAGACAAAAATACGATTCCCTACATCGAGCCACTTACAAAAAAATTTGAGTCGGACATCAGGTGGGACGCCCTGGATGCCATCAAAAAGTTACGGGAAAAACTATAGTTAACTTATTCCACCTCGGTCGTATCAAACTTCTTCCCATCCCGCTTGCACATCAATTGCACCACATGCCGGCCTGAATAAAAACACGGCGGCACGCCGCCGCCCGGCATCACCCATTGGCCGGCCATGTAAAAATCTTTCAATCCGGGCAGCGTCTTCTTGAACATCGCCCGCAACGCCTTCGGCGTTGGCGACCATCCCATGAACGCGCCCTCGTGGTTCAGAGTATAACGCCACGTCGTATACGGCGTCGCAATGTCCGTCAATTCCACCTTCGCCGTAATGCCGGGGTAATGTTTCTCCAGCCGCGCCAGCGTCTCGGCCGTGACCGCCTTTTTCGCGGCCTCGTACCGTTCGCGGTCGTCCTTCAGGTCATTCCAGTATTTCCAGTCCGTGAGCAGCAGCACCTGCACGACGGTTTTGCCCGGCGGCGCAAATTTATCGCTGTAATTGAAAAAACGCAGCGGAAAGCCGTCGATCACCACGTTGCCGACCGTCATCGTGTCCTTGAACAGCAGGAAGCTTAACGACGGCTCCTTGGAAAAATCCATGTCCACGCCCAGGCTGATGGTCACGATGGGACGCAGGCGCGGCCAGTTCTCATAGCGGTCTTTGATTGTCTGGCTGACATATTTCCCGTCGAGCAGCTTGAAGATGGTCGAATAGCCGTCCCCCGCCGAGATGACCGTGTCAGCGCGATGCTCCGTGCCGTTTTCCAGGCGCACGCCCGCCGCGCGGTCGTTTTCGACGATGATCTCCTTCACCGTGGCGTCAAATTGCATCTCGCCACCGAGGCTTTTGAACCGTTCCTGCAAGCTGGCGGCGAAATCAAAGCAACTGCCCTCGATCAGGCCCATCTGCCGGTTGGCCAGCAGCGCGAGCAGGAACAGCATGAACCACGCGGGCATCTCCGGCAGAAACAGATGTGTGAACATCCGCCGCAGGCTGGCGTTTTTGATGACCTTGGTGAATTCCTCCAGCGGTTTGTTGTACGCGCCCCCGAGATAGCGGATGGAGCGCCGCAGATGCCAGAGCTGTTTCAACGGCCCAAACGGCCCGAGCAATTCCGCCGGCGTCTCCATGAGGTTGAAGATGTCCGTCTTCTGCATCGAACGCACCCCCGCGACAAAATCATCGATGAACGCCGCATCTTCCGGCGCGATCTGTTTCAGGTCGCGCGTCAATTTATCCAGATCGGGCGTAAAGCTGACGCGGTTGCCGGTGGGTTCATCGATAAAATAAACGTAGTCCGCAAGGTCGGGAAATTTTCGTCCCTTGAACACACCCAGTTCGCGATACAGCTTGTGGCAGGCCAGGCCGGGCCGGTGGCCCATGAGGTAATGGACACCGCCATCGATGAGGTAACCATTGCGCCGCCAGGCCTTCGCCACGCCGCCTGGCTCGCTGTAATGCTCGAGGATGAGCGCACGGTAGCCGTTCATCCGCGCGTAGCAGCCCGTGGCGAGACCCGCGAGGCCCGCGCCGATGATGATGACAGTTTTTTCAGCCATGCCTTGAGATTTGCCCGCGATGGGGGTTGCCACCCGACAAAATCGTGCGCCAGCAAACACCGCGACGCTTGCCTGTTCAAGCCATTTGTTGTTGAATTTACCTTCAACTTTTATCAGATGATCGCTCTCAACGGCCACAAACTCTCCATCGAGGAACTCTGGCAGGTCGCCTGTTTTCAAAAACCCTGCGCGCTGGCCGATGAAGCCCGCCCGCTTATCCGCCGCAGCCGCACGCTGGTGGAATCGCTCGCCGCGCAGCCGCGCGCGATCTATGGCATCAACACCGGCTTCGGCCCGCTCAGCGGCTTTCGCATCAGCGATGGCGAACTGGCGCAGCATCAGGTCAACCTGTTGCATCACCTCACGGTGGGCCAGGGCGCGTTGTTTTCCGAAAGCGAGACCCGCGCCATCATGCTGGCACGCACCAACACGCTCGCCCGTGGCTTTTCCGGCATCCGGGAGGAACTGCTCGAACTGCTCATCGCCACGCTCAATAAGAACATCCTGCCGGAAATCCCCAGCGAAGGTTCCGTCGGCGCGAGCGGCGACCTCGTCCCCCTCGCCCACATGGCCCGGTTGCTGGTGGGTTTCGGCCACGCCCAGGCGGGCGGTCAAAGGATTCCCGCCGTGGATGCCCTGAAAAAAGCCGGGCTCACTCCGGCGGTTTTGCAATGCAAGGAAGGTCTGGCGCTCGTCAATGGCACCAGCGTGATGACCGGCCTCGCCGCGCTCGCCACGCATGAGGCGGAACGCCTGCTGCGCTGGTCCGAACTGCTGACCGCGTGCCTGTTCCAGGTCCTCGATGGCGAACCGGAGGTCCTCTGCCAGCAGATTCACAAGGCGCGCGGTTTTCGCGGCCAATCGCTCGTCGCCCGCCGCATCAGCGATTCGCTTCGCACCAATCCCGCTTTTGCGAAGCGCATCGACGACCATCAATGGGGCGCGCACGCCAAGCCCGTCGAGCCGGGCACGGAGATCCAGGACCCCTACTCGCTCCGCTGCGCGCCGCAGATCCTTGGGGCGTTTCAGGAGGCGCATTGGCACATCGCCGAGGTCGTCATGCGCGAATTGAATGCCAGCACGGACAACCCGTTGATTTTTCCCGAGACCGAAATGGTCATCCACGGCGGCAATTTTTACGGCCAGCAGATCGCGATGGTCAGCGATTACCTGCGCATGGGCGTCATCAAGGTCGCCCTGCTCGCCGAACGCCAGATCGAACGGCTTGTGAACTGGCGTTACAGCCGCGGCCTGCCGCCGTTGCTCGCAGGCGGCGCGCCTGGATTGAACACCGGTTTCGGCGGCGCGCAATTGCTCGCCACCTCGCTCGCCGCCGAGGCGCGGTTGCTCGGCATGCCCGCCTCCATCCAGACCATTTCCACGAACGCGAACAACCAGGACATCGTTAGCATGGGCCTGCACGCCGCCAAGATGACGCGCACCGTGCTGCCCCTGGCGTGGAAGATTCTCGCCATCGAAACGCTTGCCCTCATGCAGGCGGCGGATTTGCGCGCGCCGAAAAATGTCATGGGCGGCGATTACAAAAAGCTCCACGAACTTGTCCGCGGCCTCTCGCCGAAACTTGAAAATGACCGGCCGCTGGCCGAAGATATCCAAAAGGTCACCGCGCTCCTGCAATCCGAAGACGCGCAAACCGCTTTTGGCCTGGATAAAAATTATGAAGCAGATTGAGACCGACGTTCTGATCATCGGTGCCGGCCCGGCGGGTTCTTCCGCCGCCTCGCTCCTGCACAAAGAAGGCTTTCGCGTGCTCGTCGTGGAGAAGCAGGTGTTTCCGCGCTTCGTCATCGGTGAATCCATGCTGCCCAGCAGCATGAACTGGCTGAAAGAGGCCGGCCTCCTCGATGCTGTGGAAAAACAATCCTTCATGCGCAAGAACGGCGCGGTTTTCCTGCGCGGCAACGAAACCTGCAATTTCGATTTCTCCAGCCAGTTCACCGACGGTTTCAAATACACCTACCAGGTGCCGCGCGGCGATTTTGACAAGGCGCTGGCGGATGCCGTCGCGGCCCGCGGCGTGGAAATTTTGTACAAGCACGGGGTCACGGCGGTGAATTTCACTCCGGACGCCGCCTTTGCCACCGTGGAAAAACCCGATGGCGAAAAATTCGAGGTGCGGGCGAAATTTATCCTCGATTGCAGTGGTTACGGCCGCGTGCTGCCGCGCCTGTTGGACTTGGAAGCGCCCTCCAATTTTCCCACGCGGGAATCGTTGTTCACCCACGTCACCGGCGACCTGCGGCCGGCGGCAGACGAAGAGGGAAAAATCTGGGTCTGCATCCATCCGCAAAACGCGTGGATCTGGATCATTCCGTTCTCGAACGGCAAGACAAGTGTCGGCGTGGTGGCCACCCGCGAGTTTTTTGATAAATTTCCCGGCGAACCCGATGCCCAGCTCCGCGCCATCCTGATGAGTGAGCCCAATACAGCGAAGCGCCTCGCGCAAATGCAATTCGCCATGCCCGCCCAGCGCATCAGCGGCTATGCGTGCTCGGTGAAGAAACTCTACGGCGAACGCTTCGCCCTCGTGGGCAATGCCACGGAATTTCTCGACCCCGTGTTCAGCTCCGGCGTGTCGCTCGCGTTCGCCTCGGCCAATCGCGCAGCGAAAGTTCTGACGCGGCAGTTACGCGGCGAGACCGTGGACTGGCAGGTGGAATATGCCGACCATGTCATGCAAGGCATCAACACCTTCCGCGCCTACGTCGCCGCGTGGTATGACGACAAGCTGCCGCAAATCTTTTTCGCCGCGAACCGCAACCCCGACATCATGCGCCAGGTCTGCTCCGTGCTCGCCGGCTACGTCTGGGACAAATCAAACCCGTACGTCGCCCAAGCCGAACGAGCATTGGGATTGTTGGCGAAGATTTTGGGTGGGCAGAAGCAGAGCGCAACACGCTAAGATCTCAAGAGCCGGGAAAGCTAGTTTGCAGAAATAGATTATTCGAGATCGTTAAACCTTTTGGTCAGTCCCAATTCTATCAGATAACTTCTCATGACAAGTTCTTCGTTGTCATAGATTTTCTGCGCCGTAAAGTCATCATAATAGGCATCAATCGGATGCTCGCGCGGTAATGAGATCAAAAACTGAAAGATGGCTGCCCTCTCATTTGATGTTGCGTGAACTAGGGCGGTTTCGCCGTTGATATTTTTTGGCTCCAAAATCGCCCCCCGCTGCACCAGCCATTTCACCAAATTCAAATTGCTAAGCATGACGGCATGCAAGAGGGGTGTGGCTCCAAAATTATCCTGCGTATTGATGTCCGCACCCCAACTCAGAAGTTTGGCGGCTTTTTCAATCTCATTTTCTATGACCAAATAGTGAAAAACTGTTTCCCCGATCGAAGAACGGTAATGCAAAAATTGCGGGTCGGCCTTTAACATCTGTTCAGCTTTTGACATATCGTCATAAGCCGCAGCTAAAAACTCCCGGTTTTTCTGGTGGTTCGTCGATTCCACGGCAATTGGCTAGTTTAAGATCTTTGATTGCCGCGCCATCATCACTAGCAAATTTTATCTGATCGCCATCTTCTTCGGGTCTTCTCCGTTCAGCGAATATTTCATCAGGAAACGCATCATGGCCATGCTGTAGGCCGCCTTGCCGGCTATGCCCGTGAAGATGCGGCCCATATGCTTGTTGATGTGCGGAAACATCATCCGGATCAATAGATGTTTGCGCATCTCCTCGCCCACGCGGAAGGACGTGAACATCCGGCCGTCGTAATAATAATTCACGATCTCGTGCCAGGTCTTGAGGTGGTGGATGACATCGCGCTCGTATTTCGCGAACGCCGCCGTGCCGCCATCGCGGATGGCATCCGCCAGTTCCGTGGCGCTGGTGAGGCCGATGAGCAGGCCGCTGGAAAAAACCGGGTCGATGAAACCCGCCGTGTCGCCGACGAGCGCCCAGCCATCGCCGACGAGCCGGTCGGACACGAGCTGGTAATTCGTGTACTCCATCACCGGCGTGAGCCGTTGGGAACCGACGGTCACGGTTCGCAGATAGGAATCATTTTTCAGCAGGTAATCGTACTTTTCCTCCGCCGTGCTGCCGGCCTTGGTGGCAAATTCCGTGGGGAGGACGATGCCGAGCGAGACACGGTCCTGTAACGGGATGCGCCAGCTCCAGCCATGATCCAGCCGCGAGGAATGGACATAGCCGCTCTTGTACAATTCCGCCTTGTCCAGATGCGCAAACAGCGCGGTGTCCTTGCGTCCGCCTTCCTTGGCCGACAGGCCGAGCAACTTCGGCAATACCCGCGCGCGACCGGTGGCGTCCACGATCATGTCCGGCTGGCCGCCAAAATAATCGCCGCACGCCGCGAGCGTCTCCGCGCTGAGGCGTACTTTGTCCTCGCCGGGGACGCGTTCAGCAACGGCCTGGATATCGAAAACTTTCACCCCCGCGCGCTTCGCGCATTCCATGAAGGTGGCCTCGAACTTGATGCGAGGGACGTTGTAGGAATAGTCGGGCATCTTCCCGCAGAAATCGGCGAAGGTGAACGGGAAATGGCCCCATTCGTTCATGTCGAAGATGGCGCCGGGCTTGTATTTGCCGTAGCTCTTGACCTCGTCCTCCACGCCCAGCCGGCGCATGATGAGGACGATGGCCGGCACGAGCGATTCACCGACAAGCAACGCCGCCGCGCGCGGACGGTGCAGAATGGCGACGCGGACCCCATCGCGTGCGAGCAGCGTGGCCAGCGTACTGGCCGCCGGACCGCCGCCCAGAATGGCGACGCTTTTGATTTTCGTATTCACAATTAGCAAGCCAGCCCTTTGAAGATCGGGACGCGGCAGGCGGAAAATACAATTGTGAAACGGCTGTTCGCAAGGCTGATTCCACCAGTACGGCGTCAAACCTTTTTCCGGCAAAACAGGCTCCGGATCAACAGGGCCAATATGATCCCGGTAATGCCAGCACTAATGCCGGCGATGAGCCGGGTCTTTTTTAATTGCAGCGAGACGAATACGTTATCGACCGGATTCATTGTTGCTTCGATGCGAAACACCTTCCAAACGCCGTCTTCCTTGTGACACACCCCGGTCCAGTACGCGCTAAAATTCAATTCTTTGCCGTCCGCCAGCCGGATCATTTCATCGGTTGTCCCCCGCGAAACCGCGACATCGCCGAACAGGTCGGTTTTATCCACGTTAACGGACACGTGATACGTGCCGCCCGGTCCGATCAAGTTCTGCACCTCTTTCCAATACGCAACGAGTCCATCATAGCCTTCCACCGGCCGGCCTGTGACCATAACTCCGGTCACATCCTTGCTCAGGTCATTTTTGATTTTTGACAAATCGCCGGAATTGACGGCGTCCTGGTAATTTGTGCGGATCATCCGCAGCGCGGCGCGGTCGGCTTCGTCATCGGCATGGGCCAGGTCGCTCCAGCAGCACGCAATGGTGGCCAGGATAATGATGAATTTCGAGTTCGTTTTCATGGTTATTCCAGATGCGATAGGTTCAGGTTGAAGGTGACAGTTTGCGCCGCCCGCCAAGGTTGAACATTGAAAGCCATTTTACGAATACACAAGCATAAACCGCAAAACCCAGGGCGGCACCCGCGATGATATCGGCGGTCACATGTTGTTTAGTGGCCAGCGTGGCGTATAAGATCAGCCCCGCCCAGAGCCAGAGGCCGGCTTGAACGGCGGGCCGGCCCAGTTCCCGCATCATCCTTGCGCCACACAACGCCGAATATACGGCAAAGGCCGCATGCAGCGACGGGAAAGCGTGATAGGAATTGTCGACAGTCACCAGAAATTGATACGCAACATTTGTCTCCAGAGCTCCGGGGCGTAGGCAGGCCGTTGGCCAGAAGATAAAAATGATGTTTGCGCAAAGACCGGTCAAAATGATGCCTGCGGCATACCGGAGGATTTCACCGCGTTCTTTCATCAGAAACGGACCAACCGGCATCAGCAGATAGATTGAAAGGTAAAGCCATGCTGCCCCGCTCGAAAAAGGAATCAGACTGTCCAAGCCGCTTTCGGGCATTACGGTTACATGGAAAAATTGATGTTTTTGGAGATAGAGATACGGCGCATAGACCCAAAGGTTCAAAAACACCAGGAGAAACAGCTTCAGCCCCAGCCGCGCTCGCAGGCGGCCGGGAATCGAAACGCCTTCGCCGGGTTCCGCCTTATTCATGGTCAACCGGCCTTTTGATGCGTTTGCCGTCTTGCCACAGGGAAAAGGGCGGTGAAAGCTGGCACGCATGGGTAGTTTCCCCGGCATTGATTTCGGTGCCAGCGGTCAAAAGGGAATAACCCCCGACCATCACCCGGTCGCCGATCTTCAAGTCTGCCAGGATCAATTCCATCCGGCCGTCTTTGTTCCGGGCCATGACATGTGCATTCAGCCGGACGCCGGCTCCGAACACCACATCATCACCGATCTGGAGGAACGAACGGTCCGTGATGACGGTTCCTGGCGACCAATATGTAAGTCGGCCGACCCGCGAACCCCAGAGGCGCAACCACAACGAATAGATCCCCGGAATCAACCGGAGCGCTTCCTCCAAGGCCGGCAACCGGCAGAAAATGATTTGCAACTGGAAGGTTGTCCACCATCCGAAAAATGCCCTGCTGCCAATGGCGATACGGCCCTGTGAAATCTTGACTGCTGACAAAATCAAACGCGCCAGCAGCGGCGGCAACAAGTAGAGCGCAGCCATGAAAATCCACGCCCGCGCCGGCAGGCTTGCCCACGGCATCAGCCACGCCGCGACCAGCATAATAATATGGATCAGCGGCAGAAAGTTCAGCGCCAGCAGCAAAAGCCGTCCGCGCCAATGGATGTCCGCGGACACCACCATCGCTTTGACGGCCTTCAGTTCCAGTGACGGGTCATCTGACGAATTTGCCAGCATGTCGGTTGTTCACCCTTTCTTTTGTGAATCGTGGTCCGCGCCATTGTCGGAGATAGGCCGTCCAAAACGGGACCGGCCGGGCGTCTTCGTGTTGCAGTTTGGGCAGATAAATCCACGGTACCGTCGGTGCGAGATGATGATTCAGGTGCCAGTGGTGGTTCAGCCAGATCAGGTCGAACATCCGCCAGGTGCTGACGTTCAAGGCGCCCTTTTGCACATCACGCGTTGTTCCGTAATGATGGATGTACTGGAGGGTGGACCACAGGAAGCCGAAGCCGCAGAGCACGGCAAAATAATGCAAAACCGGAATTTTGAAGAAATAGATCATCGAACCATGCAGTAAAAAAACCAGCGCGGCCTCCAGCCGGATGAGCCGGAAATATTTCGGGTTCAGGGTTTCTTGTAGCGCGGCCGTGGGCCGGTCGAGGCTGGTTTTCAACGCCAGCCACCGGGGATTCACCAGCGCGATGAAATTGCTGAGGACAATCATCAGCCAGAAAAAGCCCGTGAGTATCCCGTAAAACTGGAGATGCTTCCAGACGGGGCTTTCCCCATCGAAATATAAATCAAACGCCTCGTCGTCGGTGCGGTTGCGCAGATGATGGCCCAT
>Ga0207694_10003868_pt1 | contig 11841 bp, 9 predicted proteins | sample KBSC34metaG_FD_184353 | JGI IMG/M metagenome (GOLD analysis project Ga0207694, IMG submission 184353) | Corn rhizosphere microbial communities from Kellogg Biological Station, Michigan, USA - KBS C3-4 metaG (SPAdes) (version 2) | ecosystem: Host-associated > Plants > Roots > Rhizosphere > Soil...
TCGCTTCCGCGCCGTTCTCGCACGACAACACCGTGACGCCGGGCAATTCGGCTTTCAGCAACTGCTCGATCAGGCGGCGCACGACCTTGGAGCCGTCCACCACCATGACCCGCGGCGTTTCGCTGTTGATGTGGCGAGTAAGTGCGGCTTCCATGATGGCGAATCAAACGCTCGGAAAAATGCTGCACGAATATGAAGCACTACCTGACACGTCCAAACCTCCTAACACGATCGATCAATTGGTTCACGTCATGGCAGCGTGATGCGAGGCGATGTGACGCGTGGCCGTAAGCCAGGCGCCAAGCCAGCCGAGCGCGGTACTGCCGCCAAGCACGAACAGCGTGCCAGCCAGCGACAGCCCATGCAAGCCGAAGCGGTGATCGTAACTCGCCGCGAGTTGCGCCAGCGGGGCGGCCAGCGCCCCCTCGACGATCGCGATCACCAGCAGACTCATCCCCCCCGCCAGCACACCGTACCAGAATCCTGTGTATAAGAAAGGCCGCCGCACGAATCCGTCGCTCGCACCAAGCAGTTGCATCACCGCGATTTCCTCACGCCGGCCCTGGATATCCAAGCGCACCGTGTTGCCGACCACCAGCAGCGCCGCCAGACCCAGCAGTATCGCCAGCACCAGCGCGCCACGACCGACCGTCGCGAGAATCGCGTTCAAGCGCTGCCGCCACTGCGCGTCGTGCTGCACGAGGTCCACCGCGGGATCGTGTTGCAAGTCCGAGACCAACGCGGGGGTGGCGTCGCGGGCGGCGCCCGGCGCTGCGCCGCGCGGCGTCACCACCAGCACGGCTGGCAACGGATTGTCGTGCAGCACCTTGAGTGCGTCGGCAAAGCCCGACTGGCTGCGGAATTCCTCCAGTCCCTGTTCCGGCGTCTTTACTTCGACCGACTCGACCTCGGCGCGTTCGCGCAGCGTCGCAGCAAACGATTGCACCGCAACGGCGTCGAGATCGGGTTTGAGGAACACGCTTACCGCGCGTGCATCGTCGATGCTGCCGGCCAGGCCGCGCGCATTGTCGAGCAGCAGCCAGAACAGCAGCGGCAAGGTCAGCGCCAGCGCCAGCACGGCCAGCGTCAACGCCGTCGCCAACGGCCGCGCCGCGAGACGCTGCAAACTGCTGACGAAGCTGTGCCGATGCTGTTCGCGCCAGGCGTGCAGGTTCCAGCGCAGACGCACGGCTTTTGTGCCCGCCTGCGGTGCCGGCGCCAGCGCGGGCTTGAGTCGGTTCTGTGGCTTGCGCCGGTTCATGCCTTAGGCCTGCTGTCGTCAGGCCGGCTGTTGTCAGTGTGCGGCCTGAAGTCGTCGATCAGGCGGCCATGATCGAGCACCAGCACGCGTTTGCCGAGTCGCTTGATCAACGGCAGGTCGTGGCTCGCCACCAGCACCGTGGTGCCGACCTGCTGGAATTCGGCGAACAGCGCCATGATCTCGCCGGCCAACGTCGGATCGAGATTGCCGGTCGGTTCGTCTGCGATCAGCAGCGGCGGCTTGGCCACGATCGCGCGCGCGATGCCGACGCGCTGTTGTTCACCGGTGGACAATGCCAGCGGCAGCGCATGTTCACGCGGCAGCAGGCCGACCTTGTCGAGCGCGGCGCGCACGCGCTTGGCGGTTTCCTCGCGCGGCAAGCCGGCGATCAGCAGCGGCAGCGCGACGTTGTCGAACACGCTGCGGTCAAGCAGCAGCCGGTGATCCTGGAACACCATGCCGATGCCGCGACGCAACTGCGGAATGCCGCGCCGGCGCGTGTGCTGCAGGTTCTGGCCGTTGACGCTGATATGCCCGCGCGTCGGCCGCTCCATCAGCGAGATCAGCCGCAGCAGCGTGCTCTTGCCGGCGCCGGAATGGCCGGTTACGAACGCCATTTCGCCGGCGCCGATTTCGAACGACAACTCGCTCAGGGCTTCATGCCCGGATTCGTAGCGTTTGCTGATGTTGTCGAAGCGGATCATCGGGACAGGGAATTGGCAATGGGCAGGGGAACCGTGGCGACCTCTTGTGCGCTTGCTCTTTCCGATTCCCGATTCTCCATTCCCTATTCCCCTACTTCACCATCTGATTCAAGTTGAAGATCGGCAACAGGATCGCCAGCACGATGAACAACACCATCGCACCGACCAGCAGGATCACCAGTGGGCCGAGGATCGCGGTGAGCGTGGTCATGGTGCGATCGAGTTCACGCTGCTGGTGATTGGCCGCCTCGTCGAGCATGCGTTCGAGTTCGCCGGCGCGTTCGCCGCTGGCGATCAGGCGCAGCGCCACCGGCGGAAAGTAGCCGCTTTCCGCCAGCGCGCGCGAGAATGCGCCGCCTTCGCGCACTTTCACCGCGGCGCGGCGCAGTGCGGCGCGCATCGGCAGATTCGGCACGACCAGCGCAGCGATATTTAGCGCCTCGAGCAGCGGTACGGCACTGGCGGTGAGCAATGCGAGCGTGCGCGACGCACGCGCGGTATTGGAGGCGCGTGTCAGCCGGCCGACCATGGGCAGGCGCAACAGCAAACCGTGCCAGGCGAAACGCGCCTGCTCGGTACGCAGCGCCAGGTTGCCGCTGATCGCGGCAACCACGATGCCGATCAAAAGCAGCCAACCCCACACCTTGAGGAACCCACTCAATGCCAATAGCGCGCGCGTCGGCAGCGGCAATACCTGATGCATCTGCGTGAACACGCCGACGATCTGCGGCACGACATACACGAGCAGCCCGGTGACCACCGCGATCGCCACCAGCGTCAACAGCAGCGGATAGGCCAGCGCTGCCCAGATCTTCTGGTTCAGCGCATCGCGCGCCTCGCTGTAGTCGGCCAGGCGCGCCAGCACCTGATCCAGCCGTCCGGACTGCTCGCCGGCGGCGATCGAGGCACGATAGATTTCCGGAAAACTTTCCGGCGCTTCGGCGAGCGCGGTCGCAAGGCTTGCGCCTTCCAGCACGCGTGAGCGCAGCGCCATCACCAGGCCGCGGGCGCGCTGATCGTCGTTCTGTTCGGCCAGCGCCGCCAGCGCTTCGTCGACCGGCAGGCCGGCCTTGAGCAGCGTCGCCAGTTGCCGCGTGAGCAACGCCAGCTGCGCACCGTTCAAGCCGCGCCGGAACATGCGGCTGCTTTGTTTCTCTTCGGTTACCTGGGTGACCTCGAGCGGGTTCAGGCCCTTCTCGCGCAAGCTCGCCCGCACGGCGCGCGCGTTGTCGCCCTGCAGCACGCCACGCTGGGTCTTGCCGAGTTGATCGAGGGCTTGGTACGCAAATGCAGGCATGCGTCATTGTCGCGCAAGCGACGCAGGCTTGTCTGCAAGGCGTGTCGCGGATCAGTGGGCGGATTTGGGTTTGCGGAATTCGAAATGGGTCGGCCCTTTTTCCACCAGTTCCAGGTCGGTCACGTCGCCCAACAGGCGCAATAGACTCTTCGTGCTCAACTGCAGATCGCGGAACGTGACGAGGGCTTTTTCGCGCGGCAGCAGCTGCATGCCATCGACATGCACGCCGGCAACCTCGATGAGTTTCTGCGCGACCGCGTACGACGGCTGGTTGATCGCGTTCACGGTTAGACACTGTGGCGAGTGTGTCGCGGTGTAGGTGACGCTGACCTTGCGCCGGCGGCAATCGCCGTCGGTCGACGCCAGTGTTGGCTTGCCCGGAGGCACAACGGGGAAGCGGTAGATGTCCGCGCCGAATTCGTCTTTCAAACCCAGCTTGATGCTGGCTCGACCATCGCTGTGCCAGTCGACATACAGCGATTCGCCATTGTCGGGCTCCAGATTGGCCTCATGCTCGATCGTGGTCCAGTCGAAGTCCTCGCCGACGCCACACATCTCCTCGCGCAGATCGCCCTTGCCGCGCAGCATCCCAGTGTCTTCACTGTGGAATTGCAGCAGTCCTTGATGCGGATTGGAGGTGACGATCGAAAGCGGCGGCGCATTCGCGTCAGGCGCAGGCACAAGTGCCGGGTTGTCCTCCAGCGGCGACCGGTAATTCGGCTGCAATTGCGCGTGGAGACGATCGGCTATGGCGGTTGCGACAAAGCTTACCAGCGTGGTGTTCTCGGTCTGTTTGACGTCGATCTCGGCGCCATCGCGCATGCTCCAGTACTTGCCGGTCTTGCTCTCGGTCACGTCGTCGGCGACTACGCTGAAGCTTGCATAGTCCTTGACGATACCGTCGAAATCTTCCTTCGCATAGATGAAACGCAGCTGCGCCAACTGTCGGCCATCGGCATAAAACGCCGTGATGTGGTTGTAGGGGACGTTGTCGGGAGGGGCGAACTCATCGACGTAGGGGTCCTTTTCGAGCAGCTTGGCACCTAGACCGAGGAATTTCTTGCGCACCATGTCGCGCGCCGCGAACACGAGCGGGATGTCGTTGACTTGCGTGCAAACATCCAGGTGATCGCAGCTGCAACCGCCATTTGCCACGGCAAGCACGTTGGCAAACGGCACGAGGCAGCCGAGCAGCGGCACGAAGAAGTAGCGCTTCATCGGCATCTCCGCAATCGACGAAAGCATAAACGCTTTCGCGCCACCGACCGAACGCAGGCAGCTAGGGCTTGGCCAGCTTGCTGTGCCGCATGCCGTAGCCGAAGTACACCAGGAAGCCGAGGCTAACCCAGCCAAGGAACACCATCCAGGTGATCATGGCCAGCTCCGACAGCAGCCAGATCGAAAAAAGTATGCCGATCACCGGTATCACCGGCACCCATGGCGTGCGGAACGCACGCGGCAACTCCGGCTTGCGGATGCGCAGCATGATCACCGCGGCGCAGATCACGATGAACGCAGACAGCACGCCGATGTTGACCAGCTTGGCGACCTCGCCGAGCGGGAACAGGCCGGCGACGACGGCAGTGAAAATGCCCAATGCGATCGTCGGCCGGTGCGGCGTGCCGTAGCGCGGGTGCACTTTCGCGAACCACGCCGGCAGCAGTCCGTCGCGTGACAGCGCGAACCAGATGCGCGCCGCCGCCAGCATGAAAGCAAAGATCACCGACAGGATGCTGGCAATCGCGGTCGCCGAGATTGCCGCACCGATCCACTTCATGCCGAGGGCTTGAAACGCCTGCGCAACCGGCGCTTCGTTGCCGAGTTGCGTATACGGCACCATGCCGGTCAGCACCAGCGTGATCGTGATGTACAGCGCCATCGACACGCCGAGCGAGAGCAGGATCGCGCGCGGCAAGTCGCGCTGCGGATTCTTCGCTTCCTCCGCGGCGGTGGTCAGCGTGTCGTAGCCGAACACCGCGAAGAACACCACGGCGGCCGCGGTGACCACGCCTTGCCAGCCGAAGTGCGCCGCGCCCCTGGCATCGACGATGCGTTCCGGCACGAACGGATGCCAGTTGGCCGGGTTGACGTAGAAGATGCCGACGCCGATCACCAGCACCACCGCAATGATCTTGATGGCGACGATCAGCGTGTTCGCGCGCGCGCCCCATTCGGTGCGCAGCGTCAGCAGCACGGCAACGCCCAGCGCGACCAGCGCGCCAATCAGATTGAAGACGTGTCCGGGCGCATCCGGATTCGGTGCACCGCGCAATGCCTCCGGCACATGCAGGCCGACCGCGTCGAGCAGATTCAGCACGTAGCCGGACCAGCCGCTCGCTACCGCCGCGACGATCAACGCGTACTCGAGCAGCAGGTCCCAGCCGATCAGCCAGGCCACCCCTTCGCCTAGCACGGCGTAGCCGTAGGTATATGCGCTGCCGGTAACCGGAATCAGTCCGGAGAATTCGGCGTAGCACAGCGCCGCCGCGGCGCTGGCGATACCGGCGACGATGAACGACAGTGCCACCGCAGGACCCGCGTTCGCCGCCGCCTGTTGTCCGGCCAGCACGAAGATGCCGACGCCGATGATACCGCCAAGACCAATTGCAGTGAGCTGCCATAGACCGAGCACGCGCCGGAAATCCTTGCGCGAGCCGAGTTCCGCCTGCAGCTGTTCGATCGATTTGTGCCGTGTGAGTTGCGCGATCAGACTCATGCCGCCTCCCCAAGTGGATGTACCGAAAAATTCCGCCGGGAATCTTTCGCGATCTTAGCGTCGATCATACCGTGCCATCGGGAATTTCGCGCAGCTGCAACGAGACCTGTTTGTTGCCGCTGCCGACGCGTTGCCGGCCGACCTCATGAAAGCCGAAGCGCGCATGGAATTTCTCCGACACCGGGTTCGGCGGATCGACGTCGAATTCGCAAGTCACGCGCGTGGCATGCGTGCGCGCGGCAAACGCGAACAGGTCTTCGTATAGTTGTATACCGAGTCCGCCGCCGCGCGCCGCCGCGCCGACCACGATGCGATCGACATTACAGGAAGCGCGAGTAGCTGCGCTGGAACCACAGATAGTTCGGACTGTCGTAGCCGGCGCGCTCGCGCAACGCCAACAGGAACGCATCGATGCGGCCGTCCGTGTCGACGACGCGGTGGTACGCCGCCTGCGCGTGCAACATCTGCAGGCGCGCCAGGTCCATCGCACTGGTGTAGTGCACCGCTGCGTCGTTCAGCGCGAGGATTGCGGCGAAGTCAGCGGGCGTGGCGCCTCGGATCATCGTGCGCACCGACATTGAGCGGCGCCGCTCACTCTTCGCGCGTCACCCGCAGCACTTCGTCGGCCGAAGTGATGCCGGCAATGCATTTCTGCCAGCCGTCCTCGAGGATACTCGGCGTGCGCGTGCGCGCGTGGCGATCCATCTCGGCTTCGGAGGCGCTGGCGTGGATGAGCCGGCGCAGTTCCTCGTCGACAGTGACGAACTCGTAGATGCCGGTGCGGCCGCGGTAGCCGCCGTGCCTGCCCACGGCAAGCAGATCGGGGCGGAACAGATCGGCGCGCAGGTCGACCGCTTTGCCGAACGCGGCCAATTCCCGCGGCGGCGCCGGATAGGCTTCACGCGTTACGGGATCGAGCACGCGCACCAGGCGTTGCGCCAGCACGCCGATCAGCGACGACGACAGCAGGAACGGTTCGACGCCCATGTCGCGCAGGCGCGTAACCGCGCCGATCGCCGAGTTCGTGTGCAGCGTCGACAACACCAGGTGACCGGTCAGCGACGCCTGCACCGCGATCTGCGCGGTTTCCAGGTCGCGGATTTCGCCGATCATCACCACGTCCGGATCCTGGCGCAGGATCGCGCGCAGGCCGCGCGCAAACGTCATCTCGACCTTGGTGTTGACCTGGGTCTGGCCGACGCCGTCGATGTAGTACTCGATCGGATCCTCGACCGTCATGATGTTGCGGCTGGAATCGTTGAGCTTGAGCAGCGACGCATACAGCGTCGTGGTCTTGCCGGAGCCGGTCGGGCCGGTGACCAGGAAGATGCCATGCGGACGATCGATCACTTCGCCCAGCCGGTCGAGCGCTTCCGGCGCCATGCCGAGCTGGCGCAGATCGAGCTTGCCGGCCTGCTTGTCGAGCAGGCGCAGCACGACGCGTTCGCCGTGTCCGGCGGGAATCGTCGAGACGCGCACGTCGACCGGACGTCCGGCAATGCGCAAGCCGATGCGGCCGTCCTGCGGCAGGCGCTTCTCGGCAATGTCGAGCTTGGCCATCACCTTGATGCGCGAGACCACGGCATTTGCAATCGCTTTCTGCGGACTGAGGACTTCGCGCAGCACGCCGTCGATGCGGAAGCGCACCACCAGGCGATTCTCGAACGGTTCGATATGGATGTCCGACGCGCCTTCCTTGACCGCCTCGGTAAGCAGGGCGTTGATCAGGCGGATGATCGGCGCATCGTCCTCGGACTCGAGCAGGTCTTCAGGCTCGGGCAGGTCGTCGGCGAGCGCCTTGAGGTCCAGATCGTCGTCGAAATCGATGGCGCGCGCATCGTCGCCCTGCTCGTACAACGAGCGCAGCAGGCGTTCGTATTCGGCGGCGTCATGACGCGTCAGGCGCAGGGGCGCCTTCAGATAGCGCTGCAGTTCGGCCAGTACTTCGGGCTTTACGCCGTCGCGGCAGGCGATTTCCGCGCCGTGCTCGCGCCAGCCGGTCAGGGTGGCGCCGTTGCGCCGCGCGAAGCCGAAGCTCGGGCGCGGCGGATGCTCGCTCGCAGCACTCATCGTCGACTCACTGCTTCTTCTGGCGCGCTTGCGCGTCCTTCGGCGCCACGTCGATCGCAGGGCTGGCGAGGAAGTCATGCACTTCGGGCAGCATCGGCTGCTCGCCACGCGGCGTGATGGCCTCGTAGTTCTCGCGCATCTGCACCTGCTCGGTGCGTATATAATTATACTTTTCCTGGGACACGGACGCTTCCGTCGCGGCGTCGCGCAGGATGCGCGGGTGCAGGAAAATCATCAGGTCCTGCTTGGCGTGGTCGTTGCTGCGATAGCGGAACAGGTTGCCGATCAGCGGGATGTCGCCAAGCGCCGGCACCTTCTGCACGCTGTCCTTGACGTTGTCGGAGATCAGTCCGCCGAGCACCAGCAGCGAGTCGTTCTTGACCATTACCGTGGTCTGCACCTCGCGCTTGTTGGTGACGAGGTCGACCGCGCCCTGCACCGGCGGCAGCAGGTTGGAGACTTCCTGATGGATGTCCAGCCGCACCGAATCGCCGGAGTTGATATGCGGCGTGACCTTCAGCGTCAAGCCGACGTCCTTGCGCTGGATCGTCTGGAACGGATTGCCGATACCGCTGCTGTTAGCCGCCGTGCTGCCGTTGCCGCCCGTATTGGTCGTGTACGAGCCGGTCAGGAACGGCACTTCCTGGGCGACCTTGATCATCGCCTCCTGATTGTCCAACGTCATCACCGACGGCGTCGACAGGATATTGTTCTTGCCGTTGCTCTGCAGCGCGGAGACCAGCGCACCGAGACTCAGCAGCTTCTTGCCGGCGATCGTGATCGTGTCGAAGTAGCCGATATTGAGACCGTTGCCGACGGAGATGCCGGGCGTGGCCGCGTTCAAGGCGGAGGTCGCGGTGAGAATGTTGTTGCCCGGCGAATTGCCGGTGAAGTTGGTGCCGCCGATCGCATGCGCCTTGTCGCCGATCGGAAACTGCCATTGCACGCCGAGCTCGTTGGCGGTTTCGTCGGCGACCTCGGCGATCACCGCTTCGATCAGCACCTGCGCGCGGCGGATGTCGAGCTGGCGGATCACCAGTTGCAGCGAACGGAACACCGCCGGCGGCGCGCTGATGATCAGCGCGTTGTCTTCCTCGTGCGCCTGGATCGTGGTCGAACTGCGCGTCGGGTCGGCGGACGCCGGCGCGGCGGCGCCATTTGCACCAGCCGCGGCATTGGCAGCACCGCCGGCGTGTGCCTGCGACGGCTCGCCGGTAAGCGTGGCGGCCACGCCCTGCAGGATCGGCACCAGGTCCTTGGCGCTGGCGTAGCTCAGATACACGACCTGCGTGTCGCCGCCGTTGTTGACCGGCGTATCCAGATGCGTGACCAGCGCGCGCATGCGCAGCCGGCCGCCCTTGCCGCCGGACAGCAGGATCGAATTGGTGCGCTCGTCGGCGAACACCCTGGATGCGTCGCCGCTGAGCTCCGCCGCCTTGCTCTCGGTCAGCTGCGAAATGATGCGCGCGACTTCCGCCGCGCTGGCATGCTGCAGCGGGATCACTTCGACGCCGGCGTCGGATACCGTGTCGATGCGCTGGATGATGCTGACGATGCGGCCGACATTGCCGGCGCGATCGGAAATCACCAGCGAATTGGAACCGGAATGCGCGATCAGTTGCGCGCCCTGCGGCATCAGTGGCCGCAGGATCGGCACGAGCTCGGTCGCCGAGATGTGCTTGACCGGCACGATCTGCGTGATCAGTTCATCGGACTCGTGACCGCGCGTGCCATCCAGGCCACCGGTACCGTCCTGCTGCGCCATCGCCTCGGGCACGATCTTGATCATGCTGCCGGACTGGATCGCGGCGTATCCATGCACGCGCAGCACCGACAGGAACACGTCGTAGATCTCGTCCGGCTTCATCGGCCGCGCCGACACCACCGTGACCTTGCCGGAAACATTCGGACCGATGATGAAGTTCTTGCCGGTGATCTCCGACACCGTGGCGATCAGCACCTGGATGTCGGCTTCCTTGAGGTTCAGCGTGTGCGTACCGGGCGGATTGGCCGGTTCCGCGCGCAGGGAGGCAGCGGTCGGCAGACCTGCCGACGCCGGCGCCGCCAGGGATGGCGACCCCGGGGAGATCTTTGGTACTTGGTCGGCGGAGCGTGCTTGGACTGTGCAGGCAAGCAGGAGGAGGGTCAGGGTCGCAACCAGTCGGCTCATCACCAGTCGTCGGCTCATTCGTATACTTCTCTACTTTTATCAGTTTATATATATGCCGTCAACCCTGTCGACGGGACGTCAACGCAGGTTGATGGTCAGCGTGGCCGGCTTGCCGTCGCGGAGCACGGTCACGCGCAGGCTCGGCGCGTTCTTCAGACTGTCCATCAGCTGCTGCGGATTCGCCAACCCCGCCAGGGCGGTGCCGTTGACCGCGGTAATCATGTCGCTCGGTTTGAGGCCCGCCTGCATCATGAGCGTACCGATCTGGCCGCCCGCCGAGAGGCGCGCGCCGGCGATCCGGCCGTTCTCGAACACCGGTTCTATGTGCACCTGCTTGGCCAGTTCGGCCGGGTCGATCTGCAACGCCTGCTGCGCCTTGCTCCAGTCGAGCGCGCCATTGGCCATCTGCGGCGGCACGAACGGCGACGTGCCGGCCGGCGGCACGCTGCTGGCGCGCGGGCCCGCGGTGCCGAGCGCTTTGCGGTTCGCCTCCGGCATGTCGGGCGTGTGCGCTTCGGGGCGCGGCAGCTGCAGGATCTCCAGCGTGCCCTCATGATCGAGCACGACGTGATCCGGATGCACTTCGACGAGCTTGGCGTGCGCGACGACGTCGTCGCCAACATTGAAGCTTTGTTCGTGACCTTGTTCGTCGGCAATCATGGCGATGCCCTGACTCACGTCGGGCAAGGCCAGCGTGCCGCGCAGTGTGAGCCGCAGCGCCGTAGCCGGCGCGTTGCGCGCCAACTCAGCGAGGTTGACGCTTTGCGGATTGCCGAACAGATGCCACTTGGCGATCGACTGGGTCACCGCGGCCGCGGGCGGCGGCGGCATCGCCAGCACCCGCGTGCCTTCGGCTTGCGGCAGCAACAGCCACAGCAGGCGCACCAGCAGCCACAACGCCATGCCGGCGGCGACGACGCACAGCACCAGCGCGGCGACACGCGACAGACGTTCCTGATCGGCGGTGGTCAGCGAATTGAGCATGCAAAGCGGCGCACGGGCAATGCGCGCACTTTAGCAGGTTAGGCAACTCAGGATCGCTTGAACAGGTTGCCGAGACGGCGGAAGAAGCCGGGCTTCTTGTGTGTTTCCGGCGGCGCTGCGGGCGCGACCGTGGGCGGCGACGGCGTGACGCGCTTGTCGGCCCCCTGCTCGCGGCCGCGTGCACGCGGCTTGTCGTTCGGGTTCGCCGGTGTTGTCGTGCCTTCGCCATCTTCGCGACGGCGGCCGCGCCCGCCGCGGCGGCGGCGCTTGCGCGCGTCAGGCAACTTTGTCTCGCCTGCGGCGCTGCCATTGGTCGCTGCCGCTGCTGCAACCGGAAGCGCCGGTGCCGGCGTCGCGGCGCGTGCGGCCGGCGGTGCCGAGCGTGGCTTGTCGTGACGCGGGCGATCGCCGCGCGAGCGGTCGCTACGCGCGCGATCGCCGCCAGGTCCGCGCGAACCGGAACGCGAACGCGAGCGCGGCGGCGGCGCGGTCTCGATCGAGCCATCGTCTTCCTCTTCCACGACCGGCGCGTTCACCGGCCGTGGACGCGGCGGCGGAGCGATCAGCAGTTCGGGATCGACGCGCGCCACCGGAATCTTCTGGCCGATGTAGGTCTCGATGTCGGGCAGGCCCTGCGCA
>Ga0207694_10003869_pt1 | contig 11839 bp, 9 predicted proteins | sample KBSC34metaG_FD_184353 | JGI IMG/M metagenome (GOLD analysis project Ga0207694, IMG submission 184353) | Corn rhizosphere microbial communities from Kellogg Biological Station, Michigan, USA - KBS C3-4 metaG (SPAdes) (version 2) | ecosystem: Host-associated > Plants > Roots > Rhizosphere > Soil...
CGCCGTCGGCGTCGATGACCACCAGCCCGCCGCCGACCGCCTCCGCCACGGCAGCCGCGATCCCTTCCACGTCCCCGCCGCGCAGCACGAGGTCCGCCAGCGTGTCGTGCACCGCCGCGGCCCGCTCGACCGATTCGCTGTGCGCGCGGACCAGCTCGTTCGCCGAGCGCAGCTCGCTGAGCGCCTCGCGCGTCGCCTGCAGCAGCCGCGCGTTGTCGATGGCGACGGCGGCGTGCGCGGCCAGCGAGCCGAGCAGCGTGATCTCGTGGCGGGCGAAGGGCCGGGCCGAGCGGTTCGCCGCGAACAGCACGCCGATCACCCGGCTGCCGAGCACCAGCGGCACGCCGAGGATGGCGGTCAGCCCCTCCTCGCCGACGCCCTCGTCGATCTCGTCCGTGTGCCGGAAGCGCGCGTCGCGCGGGTAGTCCGAGGTGACGTACGGCTTCGCCGTCTGCGCGACCAGGCCGCCCAGGCCCGCTCCCATCGGCAGGCGCAGCGACTGGAAGCGGGCCGAGACCGAGCCGTGGGTCACCCGCATGTACGTGTCGCCCCGGTCCGGGTCGTCCAGGGTCAGATAGGTGACGTCCGCGCCGATCAGCGTGTGCGCCCGGGTGACGATCGCCTTCAGGACCGCGTCGAGGTCCCGCAGGGCGGCCAGGTCGCCGGCGGTCTCGAACAGCGCGACCAGCTCGGCCTCGCGGCGGCGGGAGCGGGCCAGGGTCGCGCGCACCTCCAACGCCACCCGTTTGGCCGCCTCCAGCTCCGCGAGTTCCTCGCTGCTCGCGCCGGCCACGCGCGCGGCCACCACCGGGCCGTCGTACTCGATGGCGGCGGCGTCGCGGGCCAGCAGGTCGAGGAACACCGAGGCGGTGGCTAGCGCGGACATGGCGCCCAGCATCACGCGGACCTCACCGCGCTGTCCATCCGCCGTCCATGGCCAGCGAGGCACCGGAGACCGACGCGGCGGCCGGCGAGCACAGGTACGCCACCAGCTCGGCCACCTCGGCGGGCTCGATCAGCCGCTTGACGGCCGAGCGCTCCAGCATCACCTTGGCCACCACCTCCTCCTCCGGGATGCCGTGCGCGGCGGCCTGGCCGGCGATCTGGTTCTCGACCAGCGGGGTGCGGACATAGGCCGGGTTCACACAGTTCGAGGTGACGCCGTACGGCGCGCCCTCCAGCGCGGCGACCTTCGACAGGCCCTCCAGGCCGTGCTTGGCCGTCACGTACGCGGCCTTGAACTCCGAGGCCCGCAGGCCGTGCGCCGAGGAGATGTTCACGATCCGGCCCCAGCCGCGCTCGTACATGTGCGGCAGCGACTCGCGGATCAGGCGGAACGGCGCCTCCAGCATCAGCCGCAGGATCAGCGAGAAGCGCTCGACCGGGAACTCGTGAAGCGGGGCCACGTGCTGCAGGCCGGCGTTGTTGACCAGGACGTCCACGCCGCCGATCCGGTGCGGCAGCGCCGAGGCCTGGTCCAGGTCGCTCAGGTCGGCGACCAGCGCCTCGCCGCCGATCTTCTCCGCGGCGGCGTGCGCGCCGTCCGCGCTGATGTCGGCCACCACGACCTTGGCCCCGGCGAAGGCGAGCCGCTCGGCGCAGGCCAGGCCGATGCCGCCGGCGGCGCCGGTGACCAGAGCGGTGCGGCCGGACAGGTCCAGGGAGGCGACAGATGTGGCAGCAGCGTCCATAGAAGGCGTCATACCCGATCACGCTAGAGAGCGGGTCTCGCGCTTCCCATGTCGGACGCCGCCACATACCCGCGGCGGCTCATGGCTGGGGAAGCCATGAGCCGGGGAACACAGCGCCGGTATCAGGCCTGACCGGTGTCGAAGTGCGTGATCCGGCCGTCGGCCACCTCGAAGCGCCAGCGGGTCGACATGGTGCCCCACTGGTCGTTGGTGTAGCTGACAAGCAGATCGCGGCCATCGGGTGACTGCTGCCGCACGTCCATCCGGCCGTGCGTGTTGAAGGCTTCGCGGTCGAGCCACAGACCCAGTTCGCGCGCCGTACCGTCATCGGTCATCGTCGCGTTTTCGCTCAGGGCGGCGAGCACCGCCGCCGGGTCGTTGGCGTTGAGCGCTTCCACGAAAGCACGCACCGCCGGGTCCACCAGCTCCGAGGTCGGCATCATGAGGCGATGATCGTGTGCCTCGGTGCCGCTCGCAACCGGATGGACCCGGCGGTCCGTGTGGTCGCCGGTGATCGGGTTCTCAGGACGGTCAGGCGCTCACGCGCCCCGCGCTACCCCAGGCTCCACTGCTGGTTCGCGCCTCCGTTACAGGTCCAGAGTTCGATCAGCGTGCCGTTGACGTTCCCGGCCGGAACGTTCCCGCCGGTCACGTCCAGGCACAGCCCGGACTGCACGCCGGTGATCGTCCCGTCGGGGTTCAGGTTCCACTGCTGGTTCGTCTGGCCGTTGCAGGTCCAGGTGATGATCGCGGTTCCGGTCGACGTTCCCTGACCGCTGGCGTCCAGGCACAGGCTTCCGTTGTAGACCTGGAGCGCCTTGCCCGAGGTCGGGGTGAAGGACTGGTTGGAACCGGTGTTGCAGTCCCAGATCTCCAGCTGCGTGCCGGTCGTCGTGCTCCCGTTCGGCACGTCCAGGCAGCGGCCGGACGACGCGCCGACGAGCCGGTGCGCGCTCCCGACGCTGCTCCCGCTGCCCGGCGACACCCGGTACATCACCGAGCCGTGCGCGGGCACCGTGGCGCTGATCGAGCCGCTGGTGGACGTGACCACCTTCGACCACAGGTTGGTCAGCTTGTACGAGGACGACGACGCGATCCCGACGGCCGAGGCGGACGTCGAGATGGTCTGGGCCGAGGAGTTCTCGTTGAACAGCACGACCGCCACGTCGCCGTTGGCCAGCGGCTTGGCCAGCACGTCGTTCCCGCCGGCGGAGGCGATCTCCTTGCCGGCCTTGCCCAGCGAGTCCTGGTCGACGGCGATGACGTCCTTGTTCGTGTACAGCGAGAAGGTCGCCGGCGTCGCGTTGCGCAGATCCGTCCCGGAGATCAGCGGCGCGGCCATCTCGGCCCACAGCGACATCTCCGAGCGGTCCTCGGTGAAGGACATCCCGTTGCCGACTTCAAGCATGTCCGGGTCGTTCCAGCCGCCGGGCGCGGCGTAGGACGCCAGCCCGACCGTGTTGTGGAAGTTGGACAGCATGCTGCCGAAGCTGGCGTTGATGTCGCCGGTGGTGCGCCACAGGTTGCCGACCCCGGCGCCCCAGGTCCACACCGACTCCTGGCCCCAGTTGCACAGGCTGTAGACGATCTGCCGGCCGGTCTTGGCCAGCGCGTCGCGCATCGCCGTGTAGCGGGTCTGGGCCGAGATCCCCTGGTTGTTGCAGTTGTCGTACTTGAGGTAGTCCACGCCCCAGGACGCGAAGGAGTTCGCGTCTGCCTGCTCGTGATTCAGGCTGCCGGGGTACCCGGCGCAGGTCGCGGTGCCCGCGCTCTCGTAGATCCCGAGCTTGAGGCCCTTGCTGTGGACGTAGGCGGCGGTCCCTGAGATCCCGTCGGGGAACTTCGCGGGGTCGGGAACCAGGTTCCCGTTGGAGTCCCGGTTCGAGGACATCCAACAGTCGTCGATGTTCACGTACTGGTAGCCGGCGTCCTTCATGCCGGAGGAGACGATGAGGTCCGCCGTCTGCTCGACCAGGCTCTCCGATACGTTGCAGCCGAAGGAGTTCCAGTCGTTCCACCCCATGGGCGGGGTCAGAGCCAGACCATTTCCGAGTGCTTGTGCAGGTGCTGATACCGCTACGCCGAACAGCGTCCCGACCACGAGGGCGAACGCTACGAAGGCGGCGCGCAACTGTCGACTGCGCGGGGCCCGATGACGCATGGTGCCTCCCTACTCTTCCTCCTCATTCGCCCCCGCCCCTTCAACGGGGACGACGATCAACTCCCCCACTGCCTCGCGCAGCACCTGCCGCGCGGCTGAACCCAGCCCGTCGTCGCTGACCAGGACGGAGGCCTCGTGCAGCGCCGCGATCTCCGACAGGCCCACCACGCCCCATTTCGTGTGGTCGGCCATCACCACCAGCCGCCGGGCCGTGGAGACCAGCATCCGGTTGGTCTCGGCCTCCATCAGGTTCGGGCTGGTGAACCCGGCCTCGGCGTCGATGCCGTGCACCCCGATGAACACGCAGTCCAGGTGCAGACGGCGGATCGCGTCGATCGCGACCGGGCCGACCAATGCGTCGGAGATCGTGCGCACGCCGCCGGTGAGGATCACCGTCTGCGGCGGGCCGGGCAGCGCGTGCAGCAGCTCGGCGACCGGCGGCGAGTTCGTCACCACGGTCAGGTCCGGGACCCGGGCCAGCTGCTGGGCGAAGGCGTACGTCGTCGAGCCGGCCGACACCCCGATCGCCGTCCCGGGACGCACCAGCTCGGCGGCGGCCCGCGCGATCGCCTCCTTGGCGCGCCGCTGCCGGGCCGCCTTCACGCTGAACGCCGGCTCGTCGGTGGAGCCGCCGCCGCGCGCCGTCGCACCGCCGTGCACCTTGGTGACCAGGCCCTGATCGGCCAGCGAGTCCAGGTCCCGGCGCACGGTCATGTCGGACACGTTCAACGCCGCGACCAGCTCCGTGACCCGCACGGCGCCGTGTTGCCGGACCTCCTGGAGGATCCACGCCTGCCGCTGCGCTGCCAGCATCCGCCGTTCCGCCCCTCGTGTCGCCCGCCCGCTGCGGGGTGTCGCGATGTCGATCTCCATCGGCACGCAGGTAGCGCACTCCGCCGACGGACTCAGCCCTTGCTGCTCCCCAGCGCCAGTCCGGCGATGAACTGCTTCTGCAACAGCACGTACACGACCAGGGTCGGGATCGCCGCGATCATGGCGGCCGCCGCGATCAGGTTCTGGTTGCTCACGAACTGGCCCTGCAGGTTGGCCAGCGCCGAGGTCACCGGCCGCTTGTTCCCCGAGGACATCAAGGTGATGGCCCAGAAGAAGTCGTTGTAGATCCAGGTCGTCAGCAGCGTCGCCAGGGCCGCCAGCGCGGGCCGGCACAGCGGGACGGTGAGCTTCCAGAACCGGGTCCACAGCCCCGCCCCGTCCACCAGCGCCGCCTCGTACATCTCGTCGGGGATCGACTTCATGTAGTTGCTCAGCACGAAGGTGCAGAAGCCGAGCTGGAAGGAGACGTTGATGACGATCAGGCCGGTGATCGAGTTGTAGAGCAGTCCGCTGCTTCCCAGGAAGGTCGGGATGTGGATCTGCAGGAAGAGCCGGTACAGCGGGGTGATGATGACCTGCTGGGGCAGCAGGTTCCCGGCGGTGAACACGATCAGCAGGGCCACGTTGATCTTGACGTTCACCTTGGTGAGGACGAACGCCAGGCCGGCGGCCAGCGCCAGGACGATGATCACCGAGGGCACGGTGATCAGCACCGAGTTCCAGAAGTAGTGGAACATGTCCGACTGGCTCCACGCGTCGCTGAAGTTCTTCAGCGTCAGGTGGTGCGGCATGGACACGTAGCCGTACTTCTGGGTCTCCGAATAGGGGCGGACCGCCACGTAGAGCGCGAAGCAGATCGGCAACAGCCACAGCACACAGGCGCAGATCAGGAACGCCTGCGAGGCGAGCTGTCCCCAGCGCGGCTGCTTCGGCCGGCCGCCGCCGGCCGCCCGAGGCGTCGTCCGGTGGATGGTCTGTGCAGTCATCGGGCACCCTTGGGTTGGGTCTCGCGGCGGAACGTCAGGTACAGGAACGTGCAGATCGGCACCAGCGAGATGATCAGGAGGATCACGCCGAGCGCCGAGCCGAAGCCGACCCGCTGGGTCTCCCCGACGATGTTGGAGGTGACCAGCACCGACAGCAGCTCCAGGCCGTTGATGCCCTTGTTGGTGATGTAGACCAGGTCGAAGGCGCGCAGCGACTCGATGACCGTCACCACCATGACGACGATGTTGATGGGCCGCATCACCGGGAAGACCACTTTCCAGAAGGTCTGCCAGGCGTTGGTGCCGTCCATCAGCGCCGCCTCGCGCAGCTGCGGGTCCACGGCCTTCAGACCGGCCAGGTAGAGCACCATCACGTAGCCGGCCTGGCGCCAGCTGGCCTCGATGAGCACCGACCACAGGTTCAGCTTCGGATTGCCCAGCCAGTCGATGGCGTTGCCGTTGTGGTTGTGCCCGATGACGGTGTTGATCAGGCCGTAGTTCTGGGAGTACATGAACTCCCAGATGATGCCGACCAGCGCCAGCGAGAGCATCACCGGCAGGAACAGGATGCTCTGGTACATCCGGCTGCCCTTGATGCCGCGGTCGATGAGCACGGCGAAGAACATGCCGAGCGGGGTCGCGAAGAACACGAACACCGCCAGCCAGATCAGGTTGTGCCGCACGGCCGGCCAGAACTCGGGGTAGATCGTGGCGGCCTGGTGGTAGTTCTGGACGCCGTACAGGCAGCCGTTGTTCAGGATCGAGGGGACGTTCGGCTGGCAGATCTTGGTCGACAGGCCGCCCACGCCGTTCCACTTCGTGAACGACAGCCCCACGGTGGCCAGCGCCGGACCCCAGATGAACGCGAGGTCGAGGAGGATGGGCAGGCCCAGCAGGACGGCCACCACGGCCTTGTCCCGGCCGCTGAGCCGGCCCACCCGGCGGCGGCGCGGCGCACGAGGCGCCGCGGCCGCCGCCGGGTTCAGTTCCTGGTCGGTCATGACGTGTAGATCGCCTTCGCCTGCTGCTCGGCACTGTTCTGCAGACTGGTGATGTTGCCGGTGCTCGGGTCGTCGATGAACTTCTGGATGATCGAGATCATCGCGGTGGCCATCGCCGGGTCGGCGTCGCGGTCCATGAACTGCGCCACGGCCTTGCAGCTGGAGATCGCCGTGACCGACTTCTTCTGGATGGCGTCGTAGGACGGTGCCTGCAGGCCGGTGGCCACGCCGACGTCCCACTGGTCGGTCTTCAGGAACGCCGACTCGGCCGCGGCGGTGCCTATGTACTCCAGGATCGCCTTGGCGCCGGCCGGGTTCTTGGCCTTCTTGCTGATCATGAAGCCGTCGGTCGGGGCGTCCATGTAGTCCTGGCCGTACGTCGGGTTGATCGCCGGGTACGGGAAGAAGTCCAGGTCGTCCAGGTTCGCGTTGTCCGAGACGTACTGCGCGGCGACCTGGTTGGTGCCCTGGAACATCATGCCGGCCTGCTTCTGCTCCAGCGTCTTGGCCGCGTCCTGCCAGATGCGGCCGTTGGCGCCGGTCTGCATGTAGGGCATCAGCTCGGCCCACTTGTCGAACACCGCGGTGACGCCCTGGTCGGTCCACGGCACCTGGTGCTTCATCAGCTTCTGGTGGTAGTCGTACCCGTTGATCCGCATGTTGAGGATGTCGAAGGTCCCCAGCGCGGGCCAGCCGTCCTTGTCGGCGAAGGCCAGCGGGACGATGCCGTCGGACTTCATCTTCTTGCACAGCGTGATGAAGTCGTCCCAGGTGGTCGGGACGGTGTAGCCCTTCTGCGCGAAGTGGCTCTTGTTGTAGAAGACCACCCACGGGTAGTTGTAGATCGGCACGAAGTACTGGTGGCCGTCCAGGCCCGTGGACAGGGTCTTCACCGAGGCGCTGAAGTTGCCGCCGATCTTGGCCCAGACGTCGTCCAGCGGCAGGGCCAGGCCCTGCGCCGCGAAGTACTGCATGCGGTAGCCGGCGAACCAGGTGAACAGGTCGTCCGGGGTGCCCTGCAGGTAGCTGGTGATGTTGTTCTGGAACGTGTTGTGGTCGACCGTGTTGATGGTGACCTTGGGGCCGCCGGCCGCCGTGGCCGCCGCGCACAGCGCCGCGAACGCCGCCTTCGGGCTGGCGTCGGAGTAGTTGGAGCCGAACGTCACCGGGGAGGTCGCCGAACCGGCGTTGCCGCCCGAGGACCCCGAGCTCTTGCTCGAGGAACAGGCAGCCAGGGCGCCCGGGACTGTCGCGAACGCCGCGGCCGCGCCCATCCCCTTGAGCAGGCCTCGACGCGCGAAGGGCCGTTCGAAGTTTTGGGGAATCCGAGGGGAAGTCATGTGAGGGTCTCCCTGCCGAATGAGAATGCCACCAGGATCGAACATGAACGAACAGGTGTCGCACATCACACTCGGCCCGGCGGGGACTGTCAAGATCCCGTAACACTCCGGAAGCCATCCGTTACCCAGTTGCAACCGGAACTTTGTTGGGTCTTGGACCCCGTTCTTGGCCGAACATGTCCGGAACTGTCGGCTTCCCGCGCCCCGGGCTCGAAGGAGGTGCAGCTGGCGGCCGGTGACGACCTTGAGGGCGGTTTCAGGGCACGAACCGGTTGCTGTAGCGGCCCGGCGTGGACCGCGGCCCGGGAAGCACCCGGCTTCGGGTCATGGCCGCGACCTGTTTGAAGCTGTTACCAATTTTGGTTTCTGTTCACATCGGACGACGAATCCCAGGTTGTTCCTGGTGAGATCCGATGCCGGTCAGCTCAGACCCTGCGCGGTCTTCAGCCGCCCGACCTGCACATCCGACAGGTGCGAGAGCTGCGTCCCACCCATCTGCTGCAGGGCCGCGGGGTCGTTCGTCAGCGGTCCGTCGATGGCGACCACCGAGACGGTCGTACCGACCTGGACGAGGTCTGCGGCCATCAGCTCGGTCTTCCCGTTGGCTGTCATGTAGTCGATGTAGCCGACCTGACCGGCCTTCGTGAGCTCCGGAATCGCGCTGGGCTCCATCGAGACGCTGGCGCCCTCCTGGCTCAGGGAGAGGTTCTTGCAGCCCTTGATGCCCGCGGTCAGGTCGGTGATCATCGCAGAGGCCTTAGCCGCGGAGGGGAACGCCATCACCGAGGACTGGATCGCGTGGTTGTCGTTCGGCTTGGTGAGCTGGCGGTCGACTTCGGCGGTCGTGCCGTACTTCGTGGACAGGGCCTCCTGGGCGTCGACGAAGGTCTGGCAGGCGCTGCCTCCAGCCGTCACGACGTCCTGGGTGCTCGTGACCGAGTTGCCGTCCTGCGAGGCGTCGTAGGTGTAGCCGGCTTCGTCTGTGCCGGTCAGCAGCAGTTTGCTGAGCTGGTCCGCGGTCAGGCTGCCGCTGGAGGATCCGGCCGACGTGGGCGCCGTGGTTTGGGCGGTCTGCGTGGTCTGCGTGGCCTGCGTGGCCGACGGGCTCGGTGCCGGAGCCTTCTTCGCCGAACCGCCGCAAGCCGCCGTGGCCAGCACGGCCGCGGTGAGCACGACTATGGAAACACCTTTGGTCCCGGACAGCATGGCGGTCAACCTAGCAGCACACAGAAACGGCCGGGCGGACAGCACATGTCCGCCCGGCCGTCTCCCCCCGTTACTCGAACCGCGCGTATTCCGACCGCGTCATCCGGTTCAGCAGCGTCATGGAGCCGAGGATCACGCCGAGGGCGGCGACGACCACGACCGACACGCTGACCGAATACGTGGCCAGGGGGAAGGACATCGAGACGCCCTTCGCCAGCGTGCGCACGGCGATCAGCGCCATCGCATAGGCGGCCAGGCCCGACAGGACCGATACCGAGACCAGCGGCAGCGCCGACTCCAGGAACACCACGCGGCGCAGCACCGCCAGCGGGGCGCCGGACAGGCGCAGCAGGGTGAACGGCCGCTTGCGCTCGACCAGGCTGCCGGCGGTGGCCACGGCGATGCCGCAGCCGGCCACGAACAGGGTCAGGCCGACCACGAACATGATCATCTGCTGCGCGGCCCGGTACTGCTCGTCGCGCACCGAGGCCACCTCGCCGAACGTCATGGGGCCGGCGGCATTGGTGGACCACTGGTCCGGACTGCCCATGCCGAGCAGGACCGGGGCGTGGACGTCCAAGTAGGTCCGGGCGCGCTCCAGCGTCGCGCGGTCCGAGGAGGCGACCAGCAGGGTCGTGACGTTCAGCGCCGACAGGTCCATGTCCGGCGCGGCCGGCGCCGTCTGGCCGACACCGGTGACGCGGTCCATGGCGCCGTAGCCCATCACCGGCAGGTGCAGCAGCAGCGGATTGTCGACGAACAGCTCGTCAGCGGCGATCGCCGAGATCTTCTGGCCCGGAGCGCAGGCGCCCAACGCCGGGACCGCCTTCGCGTCCGCACAGCTCACGTACTCCAGCGGCGGCGTCCAGCCGAGCGGTGGCGGGGTGTTGCTGTCCGGGCTCCAGCCCGACGTGTCCGTCCCGATGTAGATCGGGACGGTCGACACGCCCGGCATGGCTCGCAGCGCGTTCAGAGCGGTCGTGGTCTGGGCAGGGCTGAGGCCGCCTTGCGAGTCCATGCCGCCCACGTCGTAGCGCAGGCGCAGAACGCCGGTCAGCGGAGCCCGTTCCCCAGAAGTCGAGGCCACCATGGCTGTCGGCAGCACACCGGCCACGGCGGTCCCGACGAACACGGCGACCGTCACGCCGGCGACCGTCCGGAACGTCGCCCGCGGATCGTCGGCCAGCCGGCGGGCGGCCAGCGTCGTCGCCGCGCCGCCGCCGATGCGGGCCAGCAGCCGGGAGACCCACATGGTGACCCAGGGCCCGGCGAAGACCACGCCCCACATGGTGAGGACCAGCGCGGGGTAGGTCACAGCGTCCGCGCTGTCGCTGGCCGGGATGTTGACGGCCACCACGAACAGCGCCACCCCGAGCAGCAACGGGATCAGCCGCTTCACGGTCGGCGGCTTCGGTGTCGCCTTGCGGGTGACGGCCAGCGGGTCGTACTGCACGCGGCGCAGCGAGCGCACGGCGGCGAAGGCCGCCAGCGCGGGCACCAGGATCAGGACCCCGAGATACCCGAGCACGCCCGGCGTGACCTCGGCGGGGAAGAACACGGTGCCGGTCACGTTCACCTTCGCGACCTGCGCGCTGACCGCGAGATAGCCGAGGATCCCCAGCACGGAGCCCAGGGCCGCGCCGACGAACGACTCGACGGAGGCGACCGTCACGATCTGCCGTGGCGTCGCCCCGACCAGGCGCATCGCGGCGTAGCGCTCCTCGCGGCGGGCCGCCGACAGCCGGGTCGCGGTGCCGACCATGATCGTGATCGGGAGCAACAGGGCGACGGTGCCGAAGGCGAAGGCGAACCGGTAAATCGTGGTGGTGCCTTTCACCTCCTTAGCGGTCGACATCGCGGTGATCGGCTCGGTCGCCGGACGGGTGGCGAGGTCGTCGGCGGTGTGGCCGATGACGATGGCCAGCTCGTCCGGGCTGTAGAGGGCGGCGCGCGGGATCTGGCCGGCCTGGTGGCCGGGAAAGCGGTCGCCGAGTTCGTTCGCCGGAACCGTGGCGAGCAGGCGCGCCAGCGCCGGGGAGACGTAGTACTCGCCGGGCGCGGGCACCGTCGTCATGCCCGGCAGTGTCGGGGCGTCGGCGGTGAGCGCGGCGACGTCCAGGCGGCGCAGCTCCGTGCCCTGATAGAAGTCCTGGGAGAAGTTCCACAGCTCCTTGGCGCCGGCCTGTTTCGCCGCGGCCAAGTCGATGCTGCCGCCGGCCTTGACCCCGACGGGCTGATCCCGCACCGGCCGCTGACCCGGTGCCGGGGCGTTCACGTCGCCGACGGTCGTGGCCGTCGGCGAGCACTCCCAGCACTGCCGGTTTGTCGTGCCCTGATAGGCGTTGAACAGGCTGTAGACGCCGAGTATGACCGTCACTCCGACCGCCACCGCGAGCGAGGTCACGACCAGGCGGATCACCGCTTCGCGGCCGCCGCGCAGCGTCAGGCGCATCCCCATGCGGATCATGGTCAGGCCACCGCCGAGCTCGGCGTGGTGAGCGCGCGGCCGTCGCGGACGACGATCTCGCGGTCGGCGTAGGCGGCCACGCGGGCGTCGTGGGTGACCAGCACGACCGTGGTCCCCTCCTCGCGCGCCGCGTTGACCAGCAGGTTCATCACG
>Ga0207694_10003873_pt1 | contig 11829 bp, 7 predicted proteins | sample KBSC34metaG_FD_184353 | JGI IMG/M metagenome (GOLD analysis project Ga0207694, IMG submission 184353) | Corn rhizosphere microbial communities from Kellogg Biological Station, Michigan, USA - KBS C3-4 metaG (SPAdes) (version 2) | ecosystem: Host-associated > Plants > Roots > Rhizosphere > Soil...
GAACCGGATTTATTAAAACTTGTAGCGTAGTCCAAGCAGATAACGCGTGCCCGTCTGCGTCGCAAACTCGAGCTCGTTGGTGGTGCGGCCGTGCGAGCGCATGGTTTCATTCGTCAGATTGATCGCTTCGACTTGCGCCGAGAAGTGCTTGTTGAACTGGTACGTAACGCTCAGATCGACCTGACCGTACGGCTCCACATATACCGGATTCGGGCCGGTGCCGTCGAATCGCGCCGACAAGTACTGGCCGCGCCAATTGTAGGCGAGACGAATCGACCACGGACCCTTCTCGTAGAACGGCACCAGGTTGGCGGAGTTGCTCAAGCCTTCCAGCGCGAACTGTTCGCCAATCACGTAGTTGTTGTAGGTGAGTCCCGAGTGCACGTAAGTGTAGTTCGCAGCGAGGCCGAAACCGGTCTCGCCGAACACGTGCTGCCAGGCCAGTTCGAGACCGTCGAGCGAAGCCGAGCGCTGGTTGGCCGGGGTGGTGATACGGAACTGCGCGATCGGATCGCCCGGCTGGCCGACGATGATGCCGGTCTGATGACCCGTGGAATCCACGCCGGTCTTGGTCACACCACCGGCGCCATCGTGATGCAGGAAGATGTAGTCGCGTATGCAGACCACGTCGCTGGTCAGGCAGCCGCCCGCGGCGATTGCCTCGTTCCAGAACGCGCCGCCGACCGGCGTGTGTAGATCGAACGGCGTCTGCACCAGCTGGGTCACGCCGATGTAGTTGTCGATGTTCTTGCGGAAAGCTCCCAGCGACACGTAGCTCGAATGATCGTAGTACCACTCGAACGAAACGTCGTAGTTGTTCGACACCAGCGGTTTCAGCGCCGGATTGCCCTGCGCGCCGGTGCCGCCATCGACACGCACGAGCTGATCCAGCGTCTGTCCTCCCTGGATGTCGCCCCAGCCCGGCCGGCCGATCGTGCGTCCATAGCTGGCGCGCACGATGATGTCGTCGGTCACGTCGAAACTCAGGTCCGCGCTCGGCAGCCAGTATTTGTAGTCGCCGCTGAGCTCGGTGAAGCCGGGCGAACCTTGCACGATGTTGAGTTCGTTCGCCGACTGCCACTGGATCGCCGTGGCGATCGGCACCAGCGCCCGCGAGGTGACGTCGGTATCTTCGTAGCGCATGCCGGCGCGGAAGTGCACTGGTATGCGCCAGTCCCAGGAATCCGACCACTGCGCGTAGGCGCTCTTCGATTTTTCGGTGACGCGGCGGTCGGTGGTGAAGTTTGGATTCGCCAGGTAGTCGGACGCGCTGTGGCCCTTGTTGACCCAGGCATCGGAAGCAAGCTGGCGCACGTCGCCGAAGTTCCAGGTGAAGAAACTGTCGGTGAAGTTGGCATTGTTGCTACTGCCGAACTGGTCGAAGTAATGGCCCATCGTGTCGTAGTGCCAGACCGAATCCGGATAGTCGGCCGCGCTGGTTGCGCCACCCCAGGTATCGAGCTGCACATTGGAGAATGCCGAACGATTCTTCACGTTCGTCGCCGCCACGCCGAAGTCCAGGCGCGACGCATTCGGGAACGTGAAGTCGCCCTTGAGTTGCCCCTGCTCGATCACGTCCTTCATGTAGCTGTTGCGGAACGACGAGCCGGTGACCAGCATGCCGGCCGGATCGATCTGCGACATGCCGGGCGGCAGCGCGACGTTGAGCACCGGCAATTCATGCGTGAAGTCGGCAGTCGTCGTACCGCGGAAGAAGCCCGCCGTGCCGAGCACGTTGTTCGAGCCCCACGGGCTGTCGGAACCGTCCTGCGCGCTGGAATGGTGCGCATCGAACTCGAGGTTCAACGCATCGTTGACCTTCCACTTCTGGTTGAAGCCCAGCGACTCGTTCTTCGCGCGCGTGGCGAAATCCGCTCCGCCCATGGCCAGGTCGCTGTTCGCCGGCACGATCGTCTCGGAGTAGATTTCCGGCCCGGCAACCGGACCCTTCGTCCACGAACTCACCGACGGACCGAAGTTGAACCACACCGACAATTCGTTGCGCCGCGTGTGGATCTTGTTTTCGGAATAGGTGAAGTCGAGCGTCGAGGTCAGGCGATCGTTCGGCGCAAATTGCAGCACCAGCTGACCGTTGGTGCGCTCGCGTGTGACGCCGTTGACGCTGTAGTTGAGGTTCTGCGGCACCGAATAAATGTCGGTCGGGCCGGGCCGGTTCGTGATGTTCTCGGAACCCGGCGCGCCCGGCTGCGGAATCGTGCCCCAATTGTTTTCGTCGCCATGGAACGGACGCCAGCCGTTCGACACGCCGACCTGGGCGAAGCCGAGATCGCGCTTCTGATAGCTGCCGTTGAAGCCGATGCCGAATTTGCCGTCGGCAAACGTGTTGCTGAAGATGCCGGACACTTCCGGCGTGAACGACGAGCCCTGCAGCGAATCCGGCAGGTTGTTGTTCGAGTCGTCGTACACGCCCTTGACGCCGAAACTGGCGTGCAGCCCCGGGGTGTCGAGTGGACGCGCCGTCTTCAGATTGATCGTCGCGCCGATGCCGCCGGTCGGTATGGGCGCCTGGCTGGTCTTGTATACCTGGATCTCGGCAATCGCTTCGGACGCGAGATTGGCGAAATCGAACGCGCGCGAATTCGACGCCGACGTGTCGTTGATGCTCGCACCCGGCATCTGGCGACCATTGAGCAGCACCAGGTTGAAGTCGGGACCGACGCCGCGCACCGTGACTTTCTGACCCTCGCCCAAGGCCGAGCGATCGATCGAAACGCCGCTGATGCGCTGCAGCGACTCGGCCAGATTCGTGTCGGGGAACTTGCCGATGTCTTCGGCGACGACACCGTCGACCACACCCTGCGAGGTGCGCTTGATGTTCATCGACTCGGCCAGGCTGTGGCGGATGCCGACGACCTCGATCGTGCCGAGTTGGTCGGGCGCGGTCGCATCTGCTGTGGCATCGGCCGGTGCGGGCTCCGCCGGCGTCGCAGCCGCGGTCGGCGCAGCGTCGGTGTTCGCCGCAGCTTCGGCGGCCAGTGCATGCGTGGCCGGCATGAGCGCCGCGAGCAGCGCGCTGACCAGCAGTTTCCGGCGTGGTGCCATGGTTTGTTGTTTCATCGTCGTACCCTCCCGAGTTCGCACTCTTCAAGTCGTCGAGCGCGCGCGCCTGCGCGTCGCGATCGACGAATCCCCCTACGACACTTCTTAAGCTAAGACATTTTCTTCTCTACGACACCTTATTTGCAGCGATCACCTTTGCGTACCAGTTCGCCGAATCCTTCGGCGTGCGTTTCTGATCTTTTTCGAAATCGATATGCACCAGGCCGAAGCGCTGCGTAAAGCCTTCGGACCACTCGAAGTTGTCGAGCAGGCTCCAGTGATGATAGCCACGTACCGGCGCGCCATCGCGGATCGCGCGCGACAGCTCGAGCAGATGCGCGCGCGTGTAAGCAATGCGCTTGTCGTCGTGCACGTGACCATCCGGCCCGACGCCGAGGTTGTACGCGGCGCCGTTCTCGGTGATCTCGATCGGCAAGCCGCCGGTGTGCTTGGCCATGTCCATGACGATTTCATACATGCCGGGCGGATAGATGTCCCAGCCGAAGTCGGTCTGTTCGTATTTGTCGAACGCCGGCCGCGGCGTCCATTCCGGATTGAGTCCCGGCACGGCATAGCGCGCGTCTTCGCGCACATAGCCGAATGAGTAGTAGTTGAGTCCGATGAAATCCAGCGCCGCACGCACGAGTTTCTCGTCGCCATCGCGGAAGCCGAGCATCTCGTTCTGCTTGTCGGCCGGCAGCACGCCTTCGGGATACTTGCCTTTCAGCGCCGGCTCGACGAACCACAGGTTGCTGAACTTGTACTGGCGGTCCGCCGCGCCGCGGTCGGCAGTGGTGTCGCTGGCGGGCCGTGTCGGTCCGACGCTATACGCGCCGCCCACCTTGAAGTTCTGGTTGACCGCCTTGATCGCGCGATAGGCAAAGCCCTGCGCCAGATTCGCGACATGCGTCGCGCGCAGGCAGGCGGCCGGTTCCTTGCGTCCGGGTGCGTGCACCGCGACGCCATAACCGAGCACCGTGAATACGTAAGGCTCGTTGAGGATCGTCCATTCCTTGACACGATCGCCCAGCGCCTTGACGACAATCTGCGAATAGTCGGCGAGCCGCTGCGCGGTATCGCGATTCGGCCAGCCACCCGCGTCTTCGAGCGGCTGCGGCAAATCCCAGTGATACAGCGTCGGATACGGACGAATGCCGGCTTCGAGCAGTGCGTCAGTGAAACGCTTGTAGAAATCCAAGCCTTTGTCGTTCGCCGCACCGCTTCCGGTCGGCTGGATACGCGGCCAGGCGATCGAATAGCGCAGCGATTTCATGCCGAGTTGCTTGGCCAGCGCAATGTCTTCGCGATAGCGATGGTAGCTGTCGCAGGCGATGTCGCCGGTGCCGCCCTGCTTTACCTTGCCGTGCGTGTGCGCGTAACGATCCCAGATCGATTCGCCGCGGCCGTCGACATTCCACGCGCCTTCGACCTGATAGGCAGATGTTGCCGCGCCCCAATGGAAGTTCGCCGGAAATTCGCCAGTAGCCAGCTTCGCATCGGCGGCGACTTTCGCGCCCGGTGCGGTTGCCGCGGTGGCAGCGAACGTCGGGCGATGCAGCATCGCCGTACCGCCCAGCGCAAGACCGAGTTCGAGCAGTTCGCGACGCTTCATCGTGCAGCCTTGCCGGATGGCTGCACGCCAGGCTGTGCGCCAACAGGGGCGCCACGACCGCAACGGCCGTTTCGCGACACGACAAGACCCGAACGGCAGTCCGCCTGACGGACACGCCGGATGATAAACATGAGCCCTCTCCTCTCCCTCACCCGGCGTTGAGCACGGGTGCCCTTCTTGCGTGTTACTGCTTTTCTTCTATGACGTAAACATATGCAAATATACCAGCGCTGTCAACAGGAAAATACCAGCGCTGGTATTTTCGCTTTCGAAGCGTGTTCCGATGGATGCTGCCGGGGCGCAAGGCACGTAGCTGCAATACACGCGATTCGAGTAGGATCACCCCGCAGATCATTCGTATGCAGAGCCACGCCGTTGTCACCGACTCATAACGACCACTGACTCACGCCGCGCGAGTCGCCACAGGAACTACATGCCCGCAAGAATCGAAGATGTCGCCACGCACGCCGGCGTATCCATCAAGACCGTGTCGCGTGTGCTCAACGGCAAACCGAACGTGCGCGCCAACCTGCGCGCGCGCATCGAGGCGTCGATCGAGGCGCTGAATTACGTACCGAATGCGTCGGCGCGCGGACTCGCCGGCAATCGCTCGTACCTGATCGCGTTGCTGTACGACAATCCGACCGCGGGCTCGGCCTACATCATGGAACTGATCGTCGGCGTGCTGCAGGCGTGCCGCGAAACGCCGTACACCGCGGAGCTTTATCCGCTCGACGATTCCGACAAGGTGGCAAGCTCGATCGACGGCCTGCTCGCGCGCAATCGTCCCGACGGCTTGATCCTGGTGCCGCCGCACGCGAACAACGTCAAGCTGCTGGAGCGCCTGCACGAACGCGGCGTGCGCTACTCGACGATTTCCTCCAAGGCGCGCGAAACGCGCAGCGATGTCGGCTTCGACGAACGCAAGGCGGCAACCGAAATGGTGCTGCACCTGATTGCGCTTGGCCACCGCCGCATCGGACACATCACCGGTTTGAAGGGTCACGGCGCGCGCGCGTGGCGGCTCGCCGGTTATCGCGACGCGCTGAAAAAAGCCGGCATCGCGTACGACGAATCGCTGGTTGTCGAAGGTACCTTCATGTTCGAGTCCGGCGTCGAAGGCGCGCGCAAACTGCTCGCGCTGCGCCGCCCGCCGACGGCGATCTTTGCCGCCAATGACGACATGGCGTTCGGCGTGATGCGCGAAGCGCACGAGCGCCGCATCGACGTGCCGGGCACGCTGTCGATCTGCGGCTTCGACGACACGCCGGCATCGCAACTGGTCTCGCCGGGTTTGTCGACGGTGCACCAGCCGTGCCGCGAAATGGGCCGCATGGCCGCCGAGCACGTGTTGCTGTCGATGGACGACGTGGAATTCAAGCGGCACACGACAATTCCGTTCGAGGTCGCGGTGCGCGATTCCACGGCAGCGCCGGCCAAGACATGAACCCGCAGCGCGACTGCCGCTGCTGTCTGCGCGCGTCGCCGCGGACGGACTGAGCGCATGTCCGACGTCGCAATCCCGACCGACGCAGACCCCGACAAGCCGGTATCGCCGAATACGCCGCGCGTCGGCTGGAAATTCATCGCGATCTACGTCGCCGCCTGGACCGGCGTCTGGATGGCGCTGTTGCCGCCCGTGCTGGTCGGGCTCGGACTACGCGTGCGCGCGATCGATCCGGACAGCGCCACTGCCGACCTTTCGCTGGTGATGGGTGTCGGCGCGCTGGTCGCGATGTTCGGCAATCCTTTGTTCGGTCATCTTTCCGATCGCACGACCTCGCGCTTCGGCATGCGCCGTCCATGGCTGATCTTCGGTGCGATCGCCGGCGCCGGCAGCCTCGCGATGATCGCGTGCGCAACATCGATCTGGCAGGTGCTGCTCGGCTGGTGCATCACGCAGCTCGCATACAACGCCGAGCTTGCCGCACTGATGGCGATCCTGCCCGACCAGGTGCCCGAGCGGCAGCGCGGACTGGTATCGGGTGCTGCCGGAATGGGCCTGCCGATCGGCATGGTCGGCGGCACGTTCCTGGTTTGGGCATTGGCGGATTCAACGCTTGCCGCGTTCCTCGTGCCCGCATTGATCGCCATCGTCACGGCGCTTTGCCTCGCATGGGTGCTGCCTGATAGAACGTTGCAACGCGTCGCGCTGCAAGGCGCCGGCAATGCTTCGGCGCCCTCGGCAGCGGTTGCTCGCAATCCACTGCGTCATCCCGACTTCGCCTGGGCCTGGTCCAGCCGCTTCCTGCTGTTCATGGGCATCGCCTGCCTGCTCACGTATCAAGGTTTTTATCTGATCCAGCAATTCGCGGTGCCCGTCGCCGACGTGCCGCGCTTGATCTTCATCTCCGCGCTGGTGCAATGCGCCGCATTGACTGCGGCAAGCTTCATCAGCGGCAGCAGCTCCGACGCACTCGGCCGGCGCAAGATCTTCCTGTTCGTCGCCGGACTGATCTACGCGTTGGCACTTGTCGTCATCGCCGCAGCGCCCACATTCGCCTGGTTCCTGTTTGGCCGGCTGCTATCGGGCATCGGTGAAGGCATGTATTCCGGCGCCGGCAATGCGCTCGCTGCCGACGTCCTGCCTGAAAAGGAAAGCGACGCGGGGCGCAACCTCGGCATCTACAACATGGCCGCGGCACTACCGCAATCGCTGGCACCGGCAATCGCACCGTCGATACTGTTCGCTGCCGGCGGCAGCTATGCGGTGCTGTTTTTTGCTGCGGCGGCGTTTGCCGCAGCGGCGGCGATTGCGATATTGCGGGTGCGCGGAGTGCGCTGATTGTGCCAAATGGGAAGCCTATAGGCTCAGAGAGCCGATAGTCGTATAGGTGCGTCCCAAGTCAACGAAGAGCGAATTCCCGCTTCATTGGCGCTTTACCTGATGTAAGCAAGATTCCGCTCGAACGGCGTCACGCAGTTCGTTTTTGCTTGTCTCGTTCTGCAGTGGCTCGCTCGACAGACCCTTTAAAGTATTCGGCGAACCCGTCCGCACCACCGCCGGGTGCAATGTGGTCGATGTATTCCTGCAGCTTTCCTGAACGCGACAATTGGATCAACAGTGGATATGAAACTCCCAAAAGCGTTGGAATTGATGGTAACGCCATTGCTCCACCAGACTGATCGTGCAGAAGGTGGAGCGTAGTTTCATGTTCTGCAGCTACTACCTGTTCGATATCAGCGATCGTTCGTAGATCAAGAAGAGAAGCCGCAAAAACACTATCATCCAGCCGGGCGCTATCGAGTTGGTCTTCCGCAACTGGACGATGAAACGCTACACCAATGGCATCAGCAAGGCGGCGAGTCTGAGACGTTGGAAGCATCAGTAAGGATTTCAGGGAAACGGTATCGACTCCGACTTTGTCTGGGTGCTTGCCTATCAATTCTTGCGTATCTTCCGCATATGTTTGAAGTGCGGTTCGAATGGCAGGAAACTCTTCGTCGGCAAGTTCGAGTAGCCCTGCGATGCGAGCAAACCTGCGCCGTACGTGGCGCGGAACGCTCGCTGGTGATTTGTAGCCACCTAACTTGTGCTCGACTTCTGCCCAGGCATGCTGAAGGATTGATCGCAGTTGGATTTCAAATTTCATGCCCTTAAAGGGTTTGTACTCAGGAAACACGCAGCGAGCTGCAGAGAACGACGCCACGTAGTGAAGGGACTTGTACCCGAAGCGATCAGGATCTTTGTACGTCCTCTTGTCGACCGAGTTCGCCTTGTCAATTTCGAATTCTGCTTCGATTGCCGCGGCGACCTTGTCGATATCCTCTTCGAAGTAGGTCACCACACGGACACCAGCAACATCAGTGATGTCTGCGAGTTTTTTGTAGTCCTTGCCTGGTCTCTCGAGTTTTTTCGTCAGACTGACACGGTCTTTCGGTCTATGAGTGACTGTCTGCCGTTGCGCCACGTCCGCCACAAGAATCTTTTCGAGCAAATCTCTTGCCGCAATAGAAAGAGCCTCGTAAAGATGAGCCGACTTGTCGTACTCGGCTAGAATGCTTTCTCGCGTGTCTTGCTTGTTCATTGACCGTGCTCGCCAAAATCAACCTTGGTCTATGCTAGCCCACTATTTCGCCTCCTAGCGCAACGGCTCCCCAAAATTGGAAGGTTCGTCCGCAACGCGCTGGAACACCAGCCCATACACGTGCTCCCACCCGTTGCTGATCTCCAGGCTGGATACCTTCCCGTCGGCATTGCGAATGAAGCGGTATGCATGATGCGGCTTGCTGAACGTATCGACAGAAACCGGATCGAGGTTGCTTGTGTCCCAACGGCGATCGTCCAGGGCGACGACCAGATGCCCGTCCACGACCTTCACATCGTACGTCGCCTGCGCTTCGTCGCTGCGATAGCGGCCGGCGAATTCCGCCAATTGCGCGCTTGCCGGATGCCACGGTTGGATACGCTGGAACTCAAATCTTCGGCCATCATCGAGTTCGCGCACGAAACGATCGGTGCTGCTGAAGCGCACCGTCGACGTCGTCGTTCTGAACTCCAGCGGCGCAATCGGCGTCAACACCAATCCATCCGATGCGCGTCGCAACACGCCGTCTTTTACCTCCAACTGGATTTGCGCCACGAACCGTGCATCGAAATACGCTCCGGCATACGGCGCCAGTTGGGCGGCGCTCAACTTGATGCCCGCCGGTGCTGGCCTGGCAGGTGGCGCCGTGCTTGACGCAGGCAGGAAAACGTCCGCAATCTTGTCGCCGAGCGAATCGATTTCTGCCTCCTGCCCGGTATTGCAAAGCACGGCGATGGAGAGATGCTGGTCGGGATAGCGTGCGAGAAAGGTTTCGTAGCCGCCGGTTTCGCCAGTGTGCCAGATTTTTCGAACACCGTGGTAGTTGCCCACGTAGACGCCGCGCGCGTAGGAAATCGCACGGCCATCGAGCAGCGTGGACGCTCGCTGCAATTCCGTGCTGACGAATTTTCCCAGCGCGCCGGAATCAAGTGCGCTGTTCCACTTCAGAAGATCGCCAACCGTCGTAAGCAGACCGCCAGCTCCGTACACGCTTTCGAATGGCATCAGCTGACGGTAGCCGCCCGGGCTTGCGTCATAGGCCACCGCACGACCCTTCACCACGCGACGGAAGTCATCTCGCCACTGCGTGTGAGTCATCTGCAACGGCTCGAGCAAATGCTTCGCGCTGAACTCGGCGAGTGGCGCGCCGCTCACGCGCTCGACGATCGTCGCCAGAAGCGTGTATCCGGTATTCGTATAGGAAAATGCAGTGCCGGGCCGATAATTGAGGCTCTTCTGGCGCAGCGTCACTTCCAACACATCCTTGGGCCAGTAGATGCGTGTGGTCAGCGGCCACCCCGCGATTTCCACCACGCCCTCCCAATCCCGCAAGCCACTGGTATGACCAAGCAGGTGCGCGATGGTGATGGTGGATCCGTAGTCGGGAAGTTCGGGAACGTATTTGCGCACGTCGTCATCGAGCGCCAGCTTGCCCTGCTCAACCAGAATCAACACCGAAGCTGCGGTGAACTGCTTGGATACGGACCCGGCTTCGAACACGGTGCTCGGATCGATCGGCACGCCATGTTCGAGATCGGCGCTGCCATACGCCTGAAAAAGAGGCGGCGCGCCTTGACGCTCGACTCCCAAAGCGCATCCCGGCACGTCCGGTTTGTTCCATTTCAGAAAGATCGCATCGAGTTTCTCGATGCGAATCGAATCACTGGCGGGGACGGCATGCGATGCGAAGGGCAACGCAAGCATTGCCGCGAAAACTGCGATCATCCCCGTACGCTCCCAGAGCAACGCGCTGCGCATGGCAGCAAGTCTACATTGTGCCGATACGGTCGGGCCGCTTCGCTGCAATCGCCTTGAGCGAAGTTTCAGCCGCCGGAATGCCTGGCCTGCAGCATCGCGGCCATGCGCTCATGCACGAGGTTGACGGCCTTCAGGGGGCGGATCATGACCTTGAACTCGACGATGCGACCCATTTCGTTCCACTTCATGATATCGACGCCGTTGACGACAACGCCATCGATCACCGTCTCGAATTCGAGCACTGCTTCGCTGAGGCCGACTATCTCGCGAACGTAGCGAAACGACGGACCGGCCAATAGACCGAACGCCGCGGAAAGATACGCGACCACGATGTTTCGGCCGCGCTGCGGCGTATGAACGACAGGAGAGAAAAAAACCGCGTCTTCCGCAATCATGTCCTCGAGACCTGCAGGATTGCGATCCGCGACCAACTGATGCCAACGCTCGTACGGTTTCGGTTGCGACATACTGCACCTTGGGGTCCAACTCTTGAAGTGTGCGGAGGCTGCCGCGATCAAAGTCAGTCTACGACGTGTCGTTTCGCGCGAATTGCTACTGCCCAACCGCGTGAGCGATGTATTGAATGCTGAACGCTGCCAGCAGTAGCCCTGAAATCAGTTGAAGCAGCTGCAGGAACGGTTTTATCTCGCCGACGACATGTCCTGGCCGCAGCACGGCGCGTTGCAGGATATCGGATCGAGGCAGCGCAACTGCAAAAGCAAACGTGAGCAGCAAGGCCAAGAACGCAAAAGCGCCGGGTTCGTGCTTCGATGCCGGGGTGTTGAACAGAGTGTCGAGGAAAAAAAGCAGATTCCAGAGCGCGATCGCAGCAACGATGATGCTCCATCGAACGGAAATTCCTGGCGCGCGCGACAACTCTCGTCCGCATGGCGCAAAGCCGCTTTCGATTATCCCTTGTATTACGCGGCTTCTCCTTCCGAGGCACCAGAATATGAGGCTGGCGGGATAGTCGGCTCGATTGTGATTGATGAAGAGCCCATTCGCAAAAAACGGGATGGAACCGTACCTGTCGATGGACACAACCTGCTGTGGCGTGAACTCGTACGTGCCGAAAGTTGAAAGCGTGAGCCGTTCCGCACTGGACGTGAGCCTGGCCAACGGCCACGTGGCATTTACCCAGCCAATACGCGATCCTCCGGTAAATGAAACTTCGTCACGACCGACACCTTTCTTGACCACAGGGCGACCCCACAGTTGCTCAGGCGAAATAGTCGGGCATCATTGCGCAGGTTGCGGCAAGCGACTTTGTCCTGCCTGCCTTTACGATGCTCATCGCTTTTTTCCACCGAATCCGGGAATAGCCGTCGCTTGCTTCATCCACGACGCGACCTGGCGTTCGTCGAGATCGTC
>Ga0207694_10003876_pt1 | contig 11824 bp, 11 predicted proteins | sample KBSC34metaG_FD_184353 | JGI IMG/M metagenome (GOLD analysis project Ga0207694, IMG submission 184353) | Corn rhizosphere microbial communities from Kellogg Biological Station, Michigan, USA - KBS C3-4 metaG (SPAdes) (version 2) | ecosystem: Host-associated > Plants > Roots > Rhizosphere > Soil...
GGCCCCCTCGATGTGTTCAACAGCCGGAACTGAATCCCAACCGCATCTGCAACCTCGCCCATGATGCCGCCCAGCGCGTCGACCTCGCGTACCAGGTGCCCCTTGGCCACGCCGCCAATCGCCGGATTGCAGCTCATCTGCGCAATCAAGTCCAGATTCATGGTGATCAGCGCAGTCTTCAGCCCCATGCGCGCCGCAGCCATCGCCGCCTCGCATCCAGCGTGCCCCGCGCCCACTACGGCAATGTCGTACTGTTCGGTGAAAGCCATCCAATCCTATTCTACGGATTCGGCGACTTTGCGTGGCGTGGCCGAGTGCCCGCCTTGAACTCATTCGGCTAAATTGCCCTCTCGCCGCCAGATCTAGGCAAAGGCACACCGCCGTTTCCGGGGCTCTTCCTCTGCGCGAACGAGCTAGAAGAAGGTCGGCCAAACGGTAACCTAAGTTCAGTTGCGCGTTGCGGAACTGCACCGAAAGCCCATGCAGGGTGCTACGATTCCAGCAAAACCTCTCCCTTCGGATCACACATGGCCTTCGACCCAAACAAAGCCGGAAAGTCCCTTTGCGCGTGCGGGATGGTTGCCGACACCTTCGGCGGCATGTGCGATCGGTGCGTTTCCCTGCAGGTCCTGGGCTTAAGAAGCGACGCCACAACCGACGAAATTGAGGAAACCTACCGTACCCTGGTCAAGGTCTGGCATCCCGATCGCTTCGCGCATGATGCGAGGCTTCGCAAGGAAGCCGAAGAGAAGCTCAAAGAGATCAACAGCTCCCACGACTATTTGCTCTCCCACCCCAAGCAGGAATTCAGGCGCCCAGCTGAAAAGCCCCCTATCCCCGAGCGTCACTCAGTCCCTTCCGACTTCGATTTCGAGGGAGAGGAAACCGAAGAGGTTCGCCGAATCCTGCGGCGCAGCAAGAAATCGAATATGCCCGGAATCCTCCTCAAAGCAGGATTCGCGCTCGGCGCCGTTGCCTTTCTCGCAATCCTCTGGCTCGCCGGCGATTCGGTTCTTTCCAATAACCAATTCACGGCTCGAGCGTGGGATGAGCTCAAGCTTGAAGTGAAACACGACGTCGCCGTGCACTTTGGGCCTAGCGATTCAGAACAAGCCCGAAATGCGGTACCTTCCCCGGTTCCGACTCCGCCGGTTGCCCCGGAGCAACCTGCAAAGCAGCCGGTTTCAACCCATCTGCCACCGGCGAAGGGTACAGTCTCAGCAAAGCCTTACATCACCGCAGGCCTCACGCCGATTGAAGTGATCTCCGTGCTCGGAAACCCCAGTTCCTCAACCGGCGAGAAGATGCTCTACCGCGGTTCTGAAATCGACTTCAAAAACGGCCAGGTGGCGGGATGGAAAATCGACCCAGCCTCGCCAATCCGCGTCAAGCTCTGGTCTGACACACCATCGGTCCCTGGCCTCAACACCTTTGGGGTCGGTTCGAGCAAGAGCGACGTCATCGCTCTTCAGGGAACGCCAACCCTCTTCTCTGACAATGACTTCGGATATGGCAGCTCCCATGTCTACTTCCAAAACAACCGCGTCACCAGTTGGAAGGACTCGGGCTCAGTCGCACTGCGAGTGGCTCACTAGAGTCCCTGTGCCGGTTCGCGCCGACCCTCTCCGGCAAATCCGCTGCTACCATGCACTGAAAGCACGACAATTTCATCCAATAGCCAGGAGGAATTGCCGCATGGGTTTATCTCGAGACCCCTGGGACCTGCCGAGCGACGCCGTCCCGGCTTCCCCGTCACAGGCTGATCCTACAAGCCATCACCCTGCCCAATCTGCCGAAGAGCTAAAGGAAGAGAGCCGTAAAATCCGCCGCCTGCAAATCATGGTCAACATGGTCACCCAGGTCATCGCGCAGGATTCGTCGCTCACCGTTGAAGAAGCTTCGGAGATGGTCGCGGACACGAGGAAGGCCGCGCTCCTCATGTTCCCCGACAAGGAACTCGCCTTCAACCTGATCTACTGGCCGCGTCTTCAGCGCCTCATGCGCGAACGCTACAGAATGCAATAGCGTTGAATCCATTTGGGATGAGTTCCTGGAAGTAGGCGCATTTGATCTGGATGGGGCTGGCAGCTGGGAGCTAAGAGCCGCTTACTTCACTTGTTCTCATTCCCTATCAGCCGGAATGTGATTGTGCCCCAGAAGAGCCGGGCTCTCATCTGCACCGGCAGGTGGCGGTCATCGTCGGTGTACCAGATCCAGATGTTGCCGCGATTCTTCACCACGCCCGCATCCGCCGTAGGCTGCACGCGAATCGTCTTGAACGTTCCCAGCGACGTCTTCACCACTTCGCGCGCTTCCACTTTCATCGTCACCGGAACGTTGTGCATTGCGTCCACCACCGGCATCGCGAAGTTATGGCCGATCTCCAGTGGCTGCGACGAAGCGTAGAACACCCCTGTCAGCAGATCGGTCATACAGCTCGGTATCGGCGACTCCACGTGCTTCGACTGCCCGTTCACCAGGTTCTTTTCATCCAGGATGGACTTGCCCTGCGCGTAATCCATCCTCAACGTGGAGTTGACCTGCCGCCTTCCCTCAACCGTCTGCTTGTCGAATTCGTACGTGCACCCCTTCGCGCGGTCGAAGCTCGACTGAAAGTGGTCGCTGGCGTGGAACAGCATATTGATCGCCCCGATGGTATTCGCATCGGCGCTCAGCTTCTCCCGGTCGCCGGCCTCTTCGAATCGAATCACCGCCGTGCCCGCCGAGAAGACTCGCCAGTCTACGGTGTAAGTAAGCGTCTGTTTTTGCGGGAAGACAAAACCAGGTCGTGGAGGGGGCAACGGTGGGAGCTGCTGGATCGGGGTCGCAGGCTGCTGGCCATGAGCCACCCCGGCAAGAGCAAGCGCGCAAAGAAATGTTTTGGAAATCGTGCGCTTTCTCACCGCTGGGCTCTGCTCCTTAGACTTTGACTGGTTCAGCTCCAAAACCGCGCAACCGGCTTGCCGGACTCTAGCGAGGCACGTGTACAACAAGACCCAACGCCGGCCGGAGGAAGAGCAGGCTCAGATAGAGCAGGGCGGCTCCTATAGCAGCATTGTACTCGCGGTGCCGCAAGTAGAGGTCAAGAGAGAACTTACCGGACGAAACTTCGGTTAGTCCACTCCCCGAGCCGGCGGCAGATCCTGCTTGCTCCCGTGACAGGCGCGGTATCAGCCGCGGGACTCGCTGACAATACGCATCGAAATCCGGAAAAGTCGACCGCAGAAACCGCTCCTCGGAAGCGATCACCGGCACGTAGATGATCAGGAACATGGCCGCCAGCATCGACGCCACCGGCCAGCTCAACAATGCCACCGCAAAGCCCGCCGCAATCAGAATCGACCCCAGGTACAAAGGATTTCTTGTGTACGCATAGGGCCCTGTTTGCGTGAGCTCACGATTCTTCTTCACATAGCCTGATGCGTACGCGCGCAGCCACAAGCCCGGCAGCACCAGAAGCACGCTCAAAGCGATCGCCGTCGTCTGTGGCGGTTTCCGCCACAGTTCAAACAGGTACAGCGCAGCCGTGACGAAACCCAGCGGGACTCGAATCCGGCGCGCGATCTTCTGCCATCGCTCCATGCCTCCGGATTTGCTCTCTGCCTGGTCGGTCATCGTGCCGCCTCAGGATATAGCAGAGCCTCTGCAGCCTCGAGCACTTCGTCCGGAGCGATCGTCAGCAACCCGGCTTCCGGCTCTTCCCGTCGCGCATGGTCTCGCCTGCTCTCCGGACTCCGAAACACCTTGAACCGCGTTCCAAACGGTCCGTTACGGCCCGGATCTGTTGGCCCATAGATCCCCACTACCGGCCGTCCCAGCGCGCACGCAAGATGAAGGGGCCCCGTGTCCCCGGCAATCGCCAGTCTCACCCTCCGCGTCATCGCGACCAGTTGTTGGATCGAACACAGCAGTGAAACTGCGCCGCCCCCGGTCCGCCTCACCACCTCGTCCGCCAGCAATACTTCGCCCGGGCCTGCATTCACAAACACGCGACACCCTCTGTTCAGGAGACCTCGTGCTACCTCCGCATAGCGCTCGATTGGCCAGCGCTTCGCGCCCCATCCCGCGCCCGGGTTGATCAGCACCGCCGGGGCTTGGCCTCTATCCGGCATCAATCGATCCGCCCACTCCTCCGCATCCGGATCGAACGGCAGCATCGGAGGAATCGGCGTCAAATCGTCTCCCGCAATCGCAGCTGCCACTTCCAGATCCTGCTGGATCACGTGAACCCCACGCGTATCGACTCGCTCCGTGAACAAAACCTTGGCAGCCGCTTCCCGAGGCTTCGCTTCCCCGATGTACCGCCTGCTGTGCGCCATCCGCCCGATCAGCGCGGACCGCACTGCCCCCTGGAAGTCCACCACAGCATCGTACCGGTCCTGTTTGAGCGCTCTGCGGAGCGTCGCGATCTCCGTCCGCGTCTCGCGCGCGAACAAGTTACGCTTCCACTTTCGCGCCGCGGCAAAGTAGATCCCGTCCACAATTGGCTGCTTCGGAAAATGGCTCAGCGTGTCTCGCGCAATGCCCACTCGCGCCGTCAGAAGCGCGCTCCAGATCGGCTCGACCACCCAGTCAATCACCCACTCTGGATGCGCCTTCCGCAGCGCTGTCACCGCCGGTAAGGCATGCAGAATGTCGCCCATGGCCCCGAGCCGCACCACGAGCAAACGATACTTGGACTGCATTTGCAAACTAGAATTTTCTCACACGAAGGAGCGCCGGCTCCGGCCGCCGCTCGTCACCGTGCGGGCTGGTTCTCCAGCGTCTTCCGATGCGCCTGCGCCATGTGCGTCTCTCCCAGCCTGTTTTTCAACCACGCAGCCACGCTCTTCTCGTCATCAAACTCCGTCGTAAGCTCGACTGTCTGCAGGCCGCTCCCAAATACTCTCGCCAAGGCGCCAAGGCGGACCACGTCCTTCTCGGTCGTGATGACCGTTCCGGCGCCCGCCTTCCGCGCAGAGTCGATCAGGCTCTCCACATCTCGTTTCGAGTAAGGATGATGATCCGCGAATGCGCGCCGGCACACAACCTGCACGCCCTTCGCTTCCAGCCCCGCGAAAAACTGCTCTGGCCGCGCGATCCCGCAAAACGCCGCAGCCCGACCATTAAACACCGGAACACTCATGCGGCGGCGCACCCGCCATACCGGACCCGTCCATCCCCACTCGCGCAGCTTCTCTTCAAACTCGCGATCGTCTGCAGGAATCGCCAGCACGCTCGCGCGCTCCAGGGCCTCCAGCGGCTCGCGCAGATTCCCCGCCGGAAGCAGATGATCGTCCCAATCCTCGCGATTGAGCAGCAGCACGTCTACATCGCGGAAGAGCTGTCGATGCTGGAAGCCGTCATCCAGCAGATGCACCAGAGGAACCGGGTCCCCCGACATCTCCCCTCCGCCCTGGATGAAATCGTGATCCGCAGACTGCCCCGCTTCATATCGCTCCGCGGCGACCCAGACCGGCACGCCCGCCCGTCGCGCAATCAGAAGCGGCTCATCGCCAAACTCCTCTGCGCTCCCATCGCTCCTCACTCGCGCAGCATCGCGACTCTCCCTGCCGTAGCCGCGAGATAGCACATCCACACGGAACCCCTCTCTCTCCAGCAACTGCGCCAGCGCAATTACCAGCGGCGTCTTCCCTGATCCTCCCGTCGAAAGATTCCCCACGCTGATTACGGGATACCAGAGGATCCGCACCTTCTCCCATCCGTGCTCCAGCCGCATTTCGCGTAACGCCCGCCCTGCCGCGTACAACGGCACCAGCGGCAACAGCAGCGGCCGCTTCATGCTTGTACCAACCCAACCGCTGGCGGCTTCTCAGACGAAGACTCCAGAATTCCTCGAATCGCCTCAACTGATCTCCCCGTCGCCCCTGCCTGCTCCTCAAACACCCTCAGCGCTCGCGCCCCCATCGCTTGCGCCTCATCGTTGTGCGTCAGCAACTCTCTCAGTACTCCAGCCAGTTCCTCCCGCTCCGCATTTCGGAGGGCATCGTGCGCCCGCAGATCCTCCGTGATCGACCGGAAGTTCACATAGTGCGGCCCCATCACAATCGGCACTCCGAACTGCGCCGGCTCCAGCGGATTGTGCCCACCCGCCTCCACGATGCTTCCCCCAATGAACGCTACAGCGGCCAGCGAGTACACCGACGCCAGTTCTCCGATCGTATCCAGCAGGATCACCTGTCCCGACCGCAACTCCGCAATTTCACCGCCTGCCTTCCCTTTCCACTCCGACCGCCGCACCCACTCCACTCCCGATCCCGCCAGCAACGCCGCAACCACCCCGAACCGCTCCGGATGCCGCGGCGCCAGCACCAACACCAGCTTCTCGCCCGACGCCACCAACTTAGGCCAGGCCTCGAGCAATGTGGCCTCCTCGCCCTCCAGCGTGCTTCCCGCCACTACAAATCGCAATCCGCTCCCGAGCGATTTCAGCAGTCGCGTCGCCTCGGCTTCTTTAGGAACTCGCACATCGAACTTCAGGTTCCCAGAAACCGCCACTCTCTCTGGCTTGCATCCCAGCGCTCTAAGCCTCTCCGCGTCCAGCTCGCTCTGCGCCAACAACCGGCTCAGCTTCCCCAGGATCGGCGTCCACAGCCGCCTCAGCATCTTGTATCGCGGCCACGACCTGTCCGAGATTCGGGCATTCACCACCGCCACCGGAACACCACGACGAAAGCACCCGTTCAGCAGGTTTGGCCAGAACTCCGTCTCCGCCAGCACCAGCATCGCCGGCCGCAGCGCATTCAAATACGCGCGAACCGCCCAGGGCAGATCCAGCGGGCAATAGAACACCCGCTCCGCCCCGAAGCGCTCCCGCGCCAGCGCCTGTCCTGTACGAGTCGTCGTCGAAATCAACAGCCTATGCCCGGGAAGAGCCGCCCCAATCTCCTCCACCAGCCGGCTCACCGCCAGCACCTCGCCCACTGATACCGCATGCAGCCAGATCACGGGCTTGTAGTCGTCCGCAATCTGCTTCAGCCGCGCCGGAACCCGCCCCAGGCGTTCCCGCAAACCCTCGCGATATTTCTCCGTCGTCGCTACTCGCCACAGCCACCACGGCGAACCCGCCGCAAGGGCAGCAAGCAGCGCCACGTTGTAGAAAAACAAAATCATGCAATACGGATCGCGCCTTCCCCCGGTCTAACCCTCAAATGATACAGTCGAGCTCGATGAAGGTCGTCCGCGCGCTGCCGCTTCTGATCATTGGGCTTGCTACCACATCCTGGGCCAACGACCACAAGGTTCCTCCCGTACAACCTGCCACTTCCTTCCCTGCAGTCGAGACCCACGATAAGGAACACGTCTCCATCGCGGTCGAGCCCTACGACACCCGCGAAAAAGAATCCATCTTCCGCGTCGACTACCTCGGCCACGGCATCATGCCCGTCCGCCTCATCATCACTAACGACGGCAATCGCCCCATCTCGCTCCGGGATGCGCGCATTCTCTTCTACACGCCCGGTGGCGATCGCATTCAGGCCGCCGAGCCCGAAGATGTCGAGCGCCTGATGACTCGCACCGAACGCGAAGGCAAGAAGATACCCCTGCCCGGCCCTTTTCCTTCTATCAAGATGAAGCCCAAGGCGAGCAACAAAAACATCGAACAAGACTTCAACCAGTTCGAATACGGAGCGCTCGTCGTTGAGCCCCACACCACCCGCGCCGGCTTCCTCTTCTACGACGTTTCCCAGCTCGATCACCCGCTCGAGGGCGCAAAGCTCCACCTGCACAAGATCCGCGATGCCGATGGTAACGAACTCTTCTTCTTCGAAATCCCCTTCGACACCTATCTGAAATCGAAATCAAAAGACATGAAGTAGCTTTTGAAGGCGTTTCGTCTCTCCCTCGCCTCTTCCTCTTCCGGAAGTAATATCCGCATTACCCTGGTCGTACATTCATCCCCTATCAGTGTCATTGAGGGCGTTGCGTTTCGATGCCACCATCTCGGCATGCGAATGAATCTCATTACCCGGTCTTCCGGCGACCCCTCCATCGGAACGATCCCCCTCTCGCTGACGCTCAAGCCGTCATGCGGGCTTCCGGGTGACTACGAATTTCCAACCGACAGCGCCGCGCTTATCCGTCTGCTCCGCGCTCAAACGGACCTCCCCGGCACCGTCCTCCAGCACTTCGAAGACGACATCCGCGCAGGGTTCAACCCCAGGCTTCTCGGCGTGGAACTGAACGACAGCATTCTCGAGAAAATCGGCTACTTCATCGACTGATCTGTGGCAATCCCGAGTCTACGCAGGGCACGCATCTATCCTTGCCCGAAGAAGCCGCACAGTCGGAGTTTTGAACGGGCACGACTTTCGTCGTGCCACCAAGCTACTCGAATGAGCGCGGCGTTAGCGGCTGAGGGAAAATTTTACCGGGCCAAGCACCGGCGCCCCCCTTACATCGCTGCCGCGACCTTCTGGAAACTCGCGCCCTGCCCCCGATCAGGAACGGACTTCGTCTGATCCACGGGCGGCGCCGACGGTAAATAAATCACGAAGACCGTCCCGCATGGCGTCTCCGTCCGCGACCGGAAACGCAGCCTTCCGCCGTTCTTCTCCACGATGTCGCGGGTCAGCCACAATCCAAGCCCTGTGCCGCTACTCCCTTTCGTCGTGAAGAACTGGCGAAAAAGCTGTGGCCGAATCTCTTTCCGGATTCCCGCGCCCGTATCCGCAACCGTCAATCGCGCATACTCCACGCCATCCACCGACACCGGCATCACATGGATGCGCAGGCTTCCACCATCCTTCATCGCATCTACCGCGTTACCGATGAGGTTGACCAGCGCCTGTCGGATCTCACCTTCGTTGCAATAACCAAATGCGCGCTCCGCCGTGATCCGCTCCCGGATCTGCCGTTCGCGGAGCTTTCCGCGAAACAGCGCGACCGCCGACATCGCCAGCTCTGATACATCGGTGAACGAGGGCTTAGCCGGGGCACGATGAAACTTCAGAGTGTGATCTACGATCTCGCTGATACGCTGGAATTCCTTCACCGCCAGTTGCCCAAAGGAATGCGCCTCTTCCAGCGTCGAACTGTTCTCCACCAGGAATAAAAGATTCCCCAGCGCCTCCAGCGGGTTGTTGACCTCGTGGGCCAGCGTGGCCACCAGTCGCCCGGCAACGGCCAGGTGCTCCGACTTCCGCAAAGCCTCATCGCTCTGGAATTGCTTCACCGCCGCGTCGCGAACCTGCAGTTGCTTCTGCCGTGAATGGAATGCCACCTGGATCGCGCTCAGCAGCATCTCCTTGCGGATCGGCCGATCCAGCAGAATCAGGCTTCGTACCTCGATTCGCGCCTGGCTGGCAAGCGCTGCGCATCCCGGCTCCGTGGAAGTGCTGGTAAGAAGAATCACCGGCAGGTCCGACCACACGGGCTGCGAGTGCACCAGCCGCTTCACTGCATCCAGTCCACTCCGGAGCAGCGCCTCATCCGTCAGAATCAGGCCCAACATAGTCGCCCACTCGAGTCCGTCAGCTTCGCTAACATCTAAAACGCACTGCGCGGGATATCCCGACCCATTGAGGAAGCTGGAGATCAGATCACCATCCCGGCCCAGCGGGGCGGCAACTAGGAACCGGGGGACGTTGTTGGCGAGTCCGCTCACAACAGCTCTTGTCCTCCCCGATATTCGGGAGTGCCAGTTAGAACTCCCACGAAGTTCTTCAGCGGCGCCCCGATAGTGAGCCTGCCTGTGCTCATCTGCATTTCCCGAATCGAACGTTCGTGTGGTCCCGAGCGGCGTTTCACCACCGAAATCGCTTGCCTCACCTCGCCCGCGGCCTCGAAGTACCTCAGCAGCAGCACATTATCCGCAAGGTAACTCACATCCACCGGCGAACTCATCGCCCCTCCCAGTAGCCCATATTGCGCCATCACCATGAACGACGCCACGCCAACCTGGTTTAGATACGCCAGAAGTTCATGAAGCTGTACGGAGAGACCCTGTTCTTCGCTCATCGAGTTCATCAGCCCGTTCAGGCTGTCTATCACCACGATCCTCCATCGCCTCTCCTCCACCCCGCGACGAATCCGGTGAATGAACTCCCCTGGTGAAAGTTCGGCTGGATCCACCTGCTCGAGATGAATCAGATCCTTTTCCAGGTAGTTGTCAAGATCCATCCCCAGGCCCCGGCTACGCACCCTGAATGACTGCCGCGTCTCATCAAATGTGAAGATCGCGCTTCTCTCGCCTCGCTTCGCCGCCTGCAGAATGAATTGCGTACACATCGTAGATTTACCGGATCCAGCCGGCCCCATGATCAACGTGCTCGTACCCCGCTGTACCCCCCCGTTGAACAGCTGATCCAGTTCCTTTACTCCACTGGGAAGGTTCTCCGCCATCAGGGAGGCTGCGCGATGCTCGCTCGAAACAAGACGCGGGAATACAACCACCCCGCCTTTCACGATGATGTAGTCGTGATATCCCTCTCTGAAGCTTGAAGCCCTGATCTTCAGAACCTCCAGCCGCCGCCTCGTGATCCCGTAGCTCCGCTGAAGCACTTCCAGGCAAAGCACGCCGTGCGCGATTGTTTGCACCTGGTTCTCGTTCTTACTGCCAAATCGCTCGTCCAGCAGCAGCGTCGTGCAATCCCTGCCTTCAAAGAACTGCTTGAGGCTCAGCACCTGCCTGCGATAGCGCAGCGAATCCCTCGCCAGCATCCGCAACTCCGACATAGAGTCGATGATGATTCGTGACGGCTTCAATTCGAGCACCTTCGCAAGAATGCTCTCCAGCACATCGGAGAGTTCCACTTCGGCCGGCTGAAACACGGTGTACTGCTTGCCGGCATCCCCTGCAAGCTCTGGAGGCGAGATCTTGCATATCTCAACGTTGCTCAGATCCATGCCGTGCGAGGCCGCTACGTGCCGCAACTCCGCCTCGCTTTCGGCCAGCGAGATATAGAGGCCCTTCTCGCCCTTCTTAGCGCCCGCTATGAGAAATTGCAGCGCGAGCGTGGTCTTACCCGCGCCTGGGCTTCCTTCAATCAGGTATAGAAAACCCTTCGCTAACCCCCCGTGCAAGATGTCGTCCAGGCCCGTGATCCCCGTAGATAGACGTGTATCCATCGACTTGACATTCTCCATTTGTCGCTTGGTCTAGCTCTGGCAAGTGGTTACATTGCTGTACGTACGCTGTGTAACGTCAACCCGAGGCAACTGTTTAGATGCCAGAGCTTTAGCCTCAGTTTGCTTCTAAATAAAGTGATTTCTTACTTGGCCGCACGGCATGATTGGACCGCTGTTTGCAGGTAGCTAAGAGCACCTCCATGGGGTACGTACGACACTCGGGGTTGGATTGGCTCTGAATTTCTCGGTCACCTCATCGCCTTGTCGCCGGCCCACTGGTCCACCCACTCATTCACCGTCTTCCACCAGAGCTGCGAGTTCTGCGGCTTCAGAACCCAGTGCCCCTCATCCGGGAAGTACAGCATCTTGCTCGGCACACCCATCCTCTGCAGTGTCGTGAAAAGTTGATATCCCTCGCTCACGTCCAGCCGGAAATCAAGCTGCCCATGCACCACCAGCGTCGGCGTCTTGAAGTTCTTCGCCGACATCATCGGCGCCCACTTGCGATACGGATTCTCCGCATTCGGCTTGCCGTAGTAGTCCCACGGCTTGCCCTTGAACTCCCACTCGTTGAACCACAGCTCCTCCGTCGTCCCATACGCAGACTCCGGATCGAACATTCCGTCGTGCGACACGACGCACTTGAACCGGTTCGTATGCCCGAGCACCCAGTTCGCCATGTATCCGCCGTAGCTAGCGCCCAGCGCGCACTCGCGGTTCTTGTCGATGAACGGATAGTGCTGTTCAGCGTAGT
>Ga0207694_10003880_pt1 | contig 11819 bp, 10 predicted proteins | sample KBSC34metaG_FD_184353 | JGI IMG/M metagenome (GOLD analysis project Ga0207694, IMG submission 184353) | Corn rhizosphere microbial communities from Kellogg Biological Station, Michigan, USA - KBS C3-4 metaG (SPAdes) (version 2) | ecosystem: Host-associated > Plants > Roots > Rhizosphere > Soil...
GCGTGGCAGGTGTACGTCTTTTATAACAATGGATTTCCGGTATTTCAATATATTTCCTTCCAGCTTGCAGGAGACAGAAAAACTATAGCCTTTCCGCTGGATATCCAGTCCTGTGGGAATGTCCTGAACCTTATATCCTGCCGGAACAGAGAGATTAGTCTCTGTGATCCAGTCTCCTTTACAGTCGAACAGATAATCCATCCGGCGGCCGGTGGTATCTATGCCGGCATCTCCAAACTCTTTTCTGAAGTCGGGATCGATGTAGATGTCATTATCGAATATGGTAGCGGCCTTATTATATACCAGGTTATACTTGAAGGAAAGGTCGGTATTGCGGTCTTCCAGTCCATTCTGTTTCACTGTAGTCATTACATAATTCGGGTTGCTACCGGAAAGGAAATTCAGCAGCGCCTCTTCCAGCTTGTTTTTATGAATGGCATTGGCGCGTAAGAGGATGTTTTCTTTGTTCTCTCCTTTCCAGAGGTGGGATGCCTGACCGGTGAGGGCTGCTCCTTCAATGCGCAGGTCATATTGGTGGTGGACCTCATTCTGCTCATAGCCGGTTACCGGTATGCGCTGCAGCAGGTAGCTGTCTCCATTCTCGATCAGCACCTGCCGTCCCTGTATGCGCTGTGCATATTGGCCAAAGCCAATGTATGATTCCGTGGCATCCAAAAAATAAAATTTCCCTTTATAGTTGAGGGCACAGATCATATGGTTGTCCACCGCCAGGGAGGGGGTGGAATAATCGTAAGCGATATGGTCGGTGCCGATCCAGCAGAGGCGGGCGTCGAACCCAAGGGCGGTCAGGAGGTTCTTTGTCAGATTGGCCATGCCTTTGCAATCGCCATATTTCTTATTCAGCACGTCCTGGGCTTTTTCGGGACGGAAGCCAGCCAGGCCGTTCTCAAAGGCGATGTACCGGATATTCTCCTGCACCCATTGATAGATGGCTTTCACCTTATCCAGGTCTCCGGTGAGGCCTTTGGTAATTTCGGCTGCCCTGGCCTTCATGACGGCGGCGTCGTTCTTTGTCTGCAGCACGAGGCTGTGATACCAGGCGTATTGATCTTTCAATTCGCTGAAATACTGCTGTTTACCAGTCTTGGGCTCTGCATATTTGCTCAAAATGAACAAGTGCGGATATACATAGGAGGGGCCGGGACTATTATCCTCTTTTCCGAAAGAGGGGAGATTGGTGATGACATAGGTGTAGATGTCGGCCTGTTTGCGGTCGTCAAACTGATGGGTCTTCCGGATATTGTATCCTGCGAAGTTCATATCTTTTATTTCTATATGCATCCATTTCGGAACGACAATCTCCACCGTTTTTTGCCGAACAGGCTGCTCTTCAGGAAAATAGATGGTTGTAAAGTATCGTGGGTCCAGGGTGGATTTCTCAAGATCGACTTCATCGGAAGTGCCCTTTTTTAAAAAAGGCAGGGAAAAATAATATACGCGCTGATCGGAGTAAAAGATATCTCCCGAGGAATAAAACTCGTCCTTGGGTTGGATGGATTTGTCACGGGAGCCGTTGACATAGATCTTTATCCCGTCTATCCTGGACTGGCCGTCGTAGGTCTCCACCCAGGGGATGGAAGACCGCAATTCACTACAGTAATAGGTCGTTTTATGTTCCTGCCGGATGATCACGGGGTGCTCCTGCTCCCCTTCTTCGAAGGAATAGCGTTCAGTTTTATTGCTAATGACAATATTACTGTCTTCCCCGGAATAAGCGGGGGCAGCTGTAAGGGGGGTAGCCCGGATTGAAAAAAGGACAAGCGCCGGGAGTAGGGAGAAGGGCAGTTTCATGATTTTTTAACGATCGTGTAGAAATAATAGTATATATTTTTAGGTATGTTAGCAAAGATTGGCCGTATCTTTTTAAGGACCGTTATCTGGGCGTTAGTTCTCCTGATTATTTTGTTGCTGATATTCGATCGGCTCGTCCAGTTCCGTATGGACGACGCAGGCCTGGCTAAGTACTTTGGTGCGCGGAAGCTGGAAGCCCATATTGCCTATTATAAAGCCGGGGGGAGGGATGTCCGGTATATCCGGGTAGGCAATGACACTGGCGCCACCATCCTTTTTATCCATGGAGCGCCCAGCTCGCTTAGCTATTGGAGGGGTTATCTTTCCGACAGTGCATTATTGAACAGGGCTACTATTTATGCCGTCGACAGGCCAGGTTATGGTTATTCCGGTCTGGCTCACCCGCTGCCTGATATCGCCGCACAGGCTTCCATTATCCGGCCGATACTGGATAGTCTTCACCAGGCGCATCATCCTATTATCGTGGTAGGTGTATCCTATGGCGCCCCCATTGCCTGTCGCCTGGCGATGGACTATCCCGGGCTGGTGGATGGTCTTGTCCTGACGGCGCCTGCCCTGGGTCCTGGCCGGGAAAGAGTGTTTTGGTTCACCTATATGATCGAGAATCCCCTGATCCATTGGATTATTCCCCGTATGTTCCAGTCTGCCAACCAGGAGAAGATACACCATAAGGAAGAGCTGACGAAGATGTTGCCGCTGTGGTCGCATATCCACGTCCCTGTGGCTTATTTGCAGGGCGCGAATGATGAGCTGGTCTATACGTCGAATGCGGATTTTGCCAGGGAGCATTTGAAAAATGCATCTTCGCTGGAGGTGCAGATGATCCCGGGCAGGGGGCATCTTATTGCTTTTTCGGAGAAGCCGCGGATACTGAGGGCTATTTTGGGGGTCTTAGATAAGTGTAAAAGATAGTGGAAGGCGGCCCTTAACGGGCCGCCTTCTGTGCACCATCCATCTTTACGATGCGGGGGGTAAATCTTCCCAGTACATCTATCAACTGGCGCTGGGACTGCATGACGGTCTCGATGTCCTTATACGCCTGGGGCGCTTCATCCAAACCTCCGCCCAGCAGTCGTACTCCATGTTCCTGCAGGGTCTTTTCCAGCAGATGGTTTGTTAACGTGTTGATGGCAGCAGTCCGGCTCATCTTTCTACCGGCCCCATGCGAGGCGGAAGATATAGATGCTTCCTGGCCCTTCCCTTTTACAATGAACCCTGGCGCCGTCATAGATCCCGGTATAATGCCGAGCACATCCTTTCCTGCAGGTGTCGCCCCTTTCCGGTGGACGATGACCTCGCGTCCTTCGTGCCATTCTTTCCAGGCAAAATTGTGGTGGTTCTCGACTCTTTTCAGCGGTCGCCTTCCCAATTGCCGGGCTATCTTGTCGTGAATGACCTCGTGACAGGCGGAGGCATAGTCTCCTGCCAGGTTCATTGCCAGCCAGTATTCCATCCCTTCTTCTTCATTCAGATCCAGCCAGGCCAGGTTATTCGCCTCGCCGGGCAGTCTGCGCTTTTGCTTCGCCAGCTTTGTATAGTGGTTGGCGATGTTGGCGCCCAGGGCTCTGGACCCGGAATGCGAGAGGAGACCGAGATATTGACCGGGCTCGAGGTTTAAGATAGGGTCCTGGGTTGTGATGTCGATCACGCCGAACTCCACGAAATGGTTACCCGATCCGGAGGAACCCAATTGTCTCGCGGCTCTTCCCTGCAAGGCTTTCAGGATAGGTATCTCATCGAATTCCTTTCTATCGATGACTTCATGCGGCGTACTCTGATCGAATTGTCTTCCGCCTCCGAATAAAGTAGCTTCGTTGAGCTCCCGTGTGAAATAATGCTCACGCTGAAGCAGCTCTTTCGGATCGATGTCGAATACGGACAGGCACATCCGGCAGCCAATGTCCACACCCACTCCATATGGAATGACGGCATTTTCAGTCGCCAGGACACCTCCGATGGGCAATCCATAGCCGGCGTGGGCGTCAGGCATCAGGGCGCCTGCCACGGCGATGGGTAACTTAGCCGCCTGGTACATCTGGTGCGTAGCGCCTTCCTCTATCTGATCCGCGCCGAAGATATTAAACGGTACACCCGTTTGGTTAAGCGATATTTCTGCGCCTTCTATCTCCTGGTTCTTTGGGATCAGCTGCTGGGCGATCAGGCCCAACACGGCGTCATTTGCATATTCTACCGGCGAAGCCAGTATTTGTTTCAATAAATTCATCACATCCTCCTGCTCTGTAAACTTGTAATTCTTTTCCATGATATTCATGGCTATGCTGATCACGGGTCCTTCGGGGAAGCCGATGGCCCGCAGATCCTTTCCTCTTAATTTTAACTTTCCCATATTAGGTTTTTTTAGACAGCGATCCTGCGATCGCTGTCTGTGTTATTTCGTGAATATCTGTCGCAGCTGGTCGATCAGCACACCGTTGCCGTTGACACTGATGCTGCTGACCTTTTCGGCGATCTTTTCCACATATTCCATTTCCTTCAATTTGAACAGCATGGGGTTGTCCTCCATCAGCTTGGCGGTATTCAACAGGTTACGGGTGCTGGCTGTCTCTTCCCTGCGCAGGATGATGTTGGCCTGTGCCTTTTTTTCGGCCACGAGCACCTGGTTCATGATCTCCTTTACATCTCCCGGGAGGATTATGTCCCTTATACCGAAGCCGCTTACCTGTACTCCCAGGGCGTCTGCCAGCTGTGTTACTTTTTCAAGCACGTAGGGTATGGCCGTTTCCTTCTTTTCCAGCAACTCGTCAAAGCTTTGACCACCGATGTATTCGCGAAGGGCCAGCTGAAAAGCTGTGTACAGCTGCTTTTCGTATTCCTTATTCTGCAATAAAGCCTTTTCGATGTCTGTCACCTTGTATTGTGCCCAGGCGTTGATACGCAATGCAGCTTTATCGCGCGTCAGGATCTCCTGTCCATTGATCTCCATCTGTAGTTGACGGGTGTCGACTTTGCCTACATTGATCGCGATGTTGTTCTTCCACCAGTAATATACGCCGCTTTCCAGTGTCTTTTCATACTTTCCATCTACGAACAGGAGGGCCTTTTCATAGCTTTCAACTGTATAGGTCCGCACATAAGGTGCTACCAGCCTATGCAGCAAGGTGACACGATCGAGGTTTTCCGTGATCTCTATTTTACCGAGGTCCAGCCGTGCAAACCCGTATACGATAATTCCCTTCCAGTAAGCGTATCGGCCAGGTGTAAGCGCCTGCTTCAGCAATCCATTTTCATACTGCAGGACCAGCTCATGCTCTTTTACTTCGACGACATGCAAAGCTTCAGCCAGCTCATTATCCTTCAACAGGATATTCAGCTCGCATGCGGGGGTAAAGGGCGTGGTGAGGTCGTATATCTCTATTTTTTCGGATGGCCACCATATCCAGTGATCACCCTTCCGTAACATCCGCTGATACGTTCCATTCTTGTACAACAGTCCTACCTGGTAGGCGTTGATCTTTACATTTTTCATTTTTGTTTCATTTATCGGGTTTTTATTTTTTTGTTTTAAAAGCCAGGGGTTATTCCCCACCCTGCGTGCGCGGAACCGGGTCGCTGAAACAGGTTTGTTTTTCTTTCCGGGGTTCTTTGGAGTTGGCCGTTTGGCTGTCTCCGCAGGTTGCCGGATTTTGAAAAACGCCGCCTGTCTCTTTGGCGGGGCTGCTGGCCCATGCCGGGTTGCAGTTAGCTTTTGGCGCATGTTGGCGGCCTGGTGCTCACTGCCGGCGAATAAGCCTGGCTTTGTTTTCTCACCATTTTTTGGGCAGCGGTGTACTGCTTGTTGTCTGACGATGCTACATTCTCAATGTAGCAGTGCTCTAACCAACTGAGCTATCCGAGTGTCGGTCGGAATGGGAATCGAACCCATGCTGGTGGGATATGCCGGTTGCAAACAGGATACAGGGAGTTATTACACCTGTACTGTTGTGTTCTTTGAGACACGTGCAATGGCCATATACCGAGTTTTTCCCGTGAGGGAATAAAGTATTTACAAGGTAATAAGGCGAAAATAATTTGGCAGCTGCCGCTTTTACATCGCATTTCATGTTATACCTCCCGGTTATTTTATCTTGTTGTCCGTTGACAATACAAGATTAGAACCCAAGTGTGCAATCTACTTGCACAGTAAAATATTTTTTCGTTCTTTTACAAAATTCTTTCAGATGCCCATTAACCGTAATGCCTTGATCCGATATCGGGTTATTGATAAATGTCTGCAAAACCGCCGCCGGAAGTGGACGATCGAAGACCTTATCGAGGCCTGCAACGAAGCCCTCTATGAATATGAAGGCATTCGCCGGGGCGTTAGTCTTCGTACTATCCGGCTTGATCTCAATGCCATGCGGAGCGATAAACTAGGTTACAATGCCCCCATCATCGTCCGTGACCGGAAATACTATAGTTACGAAGACCCCGCTTATTCTATTACCAACATTCCATTAAGCACCCGTGACCTGGGTATCCTGCAGGAAGTGTCTGGTCTCCTTCAACAATTCAAGGGTTTCAGTCATTTCTCTGAAATGTCTGAAATGATCAGCCGGTTGGAGGATAAAATCCATAGCGAGCAATACCAGTCTCCTTCTGTCATCGACTTCGAAAAGAATGAGCTGCTGACTGGTATCCAGTGGCTGGACATCCTTTACAAAGCCGTTGTTTCCTCTACAGTTGTCCGGCTCACCTATCAATCCTTCAAGGCCCGTCAGGCCAGCGATCTTGTGTTTTATCCTTATCTGCTCAAAGAATACCGTAACCGGTGGTTCGTACTGGGCATGATAAAGACGGGTCGCGATATCATCACTTTTGCGCTCGATCGTATCCAGCACATAGCCCTATTGCCGGAAGAAAATTTCCGCAGGCAAAAGGATTTTGATCCGCATACTTATTTCCAACCCATCATAGGCGTCACCCGGAATACAGGTGAAGCTCCCATACAGGTGATCTTCTGGGCCAGCCATTACCACGCTCCTTATATCCGCACCAAGCCTATTCATCACACACAGAAGGTCATCGAAGAAGTTCCCACGGGTACGCATTTCAGCATCGAGGTCATCCCGAATTTTGAGCTCGAGCGGGAACTGATGGGCTTCGGGGAGGGATTGAAGGTCCTCTCCCCTGCCCGTCTTGTGCGAACCATTCAAAAAAGGATACGGCTTATGCATGAGATGTATCATTCCAGCGCAATTCATCCAGGATACGAGTAAGGGGCTTGTTTTTTAGAGGATTACGTTCGTCTTCGCGTTCATCCCAATCATTGCAGCAACGGTATGTTCCACCGTACACCAACTTATCACGCCGTCCACCATAGCTGTTCCTTTCTATATAATCCTCTATCTTTTGTATCCTGGCTTCCAATTCATGGTCCCTGATTTTCACTTTGTCAATGATATTGGGACGTACCTGAAGCACAAAGAGCCAGGGTTCGCGGAATACGTATTTTACTGTCGGTTGCAGATGGCTCCGATGGTATACATATACCATATCGAAATATTGCCGCTCCTTATCATCAAAGTTTTGCCTTTTGAACTCCCATTCATAGAATTGTCGTAGTTTTTGAGGTTTTGTCACATAAAACTTACGGCCGCCTTTTCTCCTCTTTACCAAGAAGTTCTTGCGATAGCTCCAATCATAGGTGTTGATTTTTTTCAGAATACCTTCGAAAAATTCTGCATGCCTGCTGACAGCAACATCTTTTCTCAGCACGAAAAAGCGCTTCCATCCTTTTTGAACCGGCGGTATCAGCGGCTCCCAACCCAGGTTATTGCGTCGATGCCGTAGCTCAATGTATTCTTTGTTTAATCGTATTAATTGTTTGTCAAAGTCCTCATACTGCATCCGTACTTTCTGGCGTGCTGCACGTATCCTGTAACAGAGGATATCTGTTCCAAATTGTTGAATAAGTTTTTTGTCCATAATGATTTGTTTTTCCTGATCGATGATCCAGGTGTTTCGCCTGTATTTCACTCATTATGAACATGTAATTCTTTTTCATTTTTATTCGTTTTATGTTTTATAACCTATTGTACCACTTTATTTGCGCAGCTGGAACTGGCGAATGCTTCCGGCTTTGCACGGAAGGAAAATCCCATACCCAGGATATACCCCATCGCTTCTTTCAATGCATCATTGCTTTTAAAACCGGGGTTGGTGTTGATATCCGCATGCACTTCCATATCCACTCCGTATAAAGTGAAGAGACGGCTTAGCGGATAGGCCACTTCGATACTCCTGGCCACTTCCTTCAGCATTCTTTCCTTTACGCTCATCTTCTGCCGGGATATTTCCGTATTGATATACATAAACCCGCCCTTTCCTTTGCGGATAAAGACGATGACGGTGGCGAATGCGGTTTCCGCGCCTTTCACCTGGCTGTCCGTACCAATGCAGACCTTCAATTCATGACCGGCTTCCTTTTCCCTGACGAGAGCAGTCCTGATCTCATCCACGATGTCCTTTTTTACGGGAGAGCCGTCGAGGCGTCTCCACTGTTGTAACTGTTCCATTGTACCTGAATCTTGTTTTTTAAACTTTCATTAAGCTGGATCTGAAGCCAATGGCTTCGCTTCGGCTTCCTACATGATCTTTTTCATAGGGATTGGCGATCTCAGCAATGGTCATAGGCCTGTCGATGTCTGTGTCAAAACCCAGATGCCTGCTCAGACGCCGTGCCCTGGTAATACCGAGCTTGCCGAACTCATACCTGGCGATCAGCCTTCCTTTACGCATCAGAGCGTTGTCTACCATTGATAACGCGCTGTTGAAGGTGCAGATCAGCTGGATATTCAAACAGTCGGACAGCAGACCGTCGGAGATATTCAGCAGATTGGAAACGGAAGATCCTGTATACTGGCGTCTGTCCATAAGCACGTTCTCTGCATCTTCGATCACAAGCACCGTATTAGGGTTATTCATCAATAGCCCTATAAAATCCGGGCTGGTCAGATGGCCTGCTACTGCCGGTGAAAGGAACAGTACCCGCTTTCTGATCTTTCCGATCAGATACCGCAGGTAGGTGGTTTTTCCTGAACCGGGGATACCATGCAGCAAAACAATCCCTTTGTCGTTTTTTTTATTCAACCGTTTCCTGATCAATTCGTCCATCTCTTTAAAATCGTCTTCATAGTACAGGTCGATATCCAGTTTGGTCCGTTTAACTTCCATCGTCTTGATAGATAAACTGTTGTTTTTCGTTACAACCAGGTTTATCTCCAGGGGCCGCCGTTTGGTCCGTTCTTTGAAATGGCTGACTTTTTTAACCACCTCGTCGATAAACAGGTCCACGGTCCCATCATGTAAAATTTCACAATACGTTACATCGAACTCAACAATGCAGTTGTTTTTCATCACTACAAATGTTGTAGAAAACCGGAAGGCTTTTTCTTTGTTTTCATACCATCTGTATTGATAAATCCGTTCTATGGCGTCACTGAATTGTGCGATGAAAGCCTGGTATGCTTTCTCACCGTCAATGTTCCCTATGTAACTAACATTGGGCAGCGCATTGAAGCAATTCAGGTATAAGGGCTTTCCATCCATCAGGCTATTATCAAACAATGCAGTGGCATTGATTACTTTTGAAAATTGCTGGTTGTCCATAATTTATTTTTTTGCATGGGATACAGGACTCGAACCTGTATGATCAGTTTTGGAGACTGACATGTTAGCCAATTACATTAATCCCATATCATTGCCCAATCGGGCTGGTGGCGTCCCAGGGAATCGAACCCCGATCACCGGCTTTTCGAACCGGCGCAATAGAACCATCTCTGCCAGAACGCCGTTGCGGAGAGAGAAGGGATCGAACCTTCGTATCCAAAAGAGGATAGCCAAAGCTTAGCAGGCCTGCACATTACCACTCTGTCACCTCTCCATTGCAATCTATAACCAGGTGTGAGTGGCTGGATTCGAACCAGCTAAGCCTTTTGAGCAACGGTTTTACAGACCGCCACGACTCGCCATCTTCGTTGCACTCACAAATTGCGGAATGAGCTACCGGATCTGGATTCGAACCAAAACTATCAGTGCCAAAAACTGATGTGCTAACCGTTACACTATCCAGTAGTACGGGTCATTGTGATCTGTATGGGACTCGAACCCATATCACGTGATAGAAAGTCACATATCCTGGCCGTTAGACGAACAGATCATAAAAAAAGCCCGGTCAACATTGACCGGGCTTTACTTGTCGGGAGATCCGCCTACACGAATCCCCATCGATAAATACCCAGTCTTTTTGGACATATCTCGCCTGTTCGGCCGTCGAACCGACTATGGCCGGCCCAATACCCGTTGCAGGAATAGCTATATCGTATTGAATAAAAGGACATAAAAAAAGCCCCGCAATCTCTTGCGGGGCTCGTTATAGTGTTTTAATTCTAAACTACTTACATACAAACTTTGCCCCGCGCATCCGGATATAGCCTCTATGACTATTCCGCTCCAGCATTGATATGATAAATGTGCGTTGCATTTTATTTTAAGATTTCTTTAACAGTGCAAAGATGCAACATTTTTCCTGATACCTCCAACTTTTTAAAGAGATATTTTTACAAAATATCTTCAGTGAGAGAACAGACATGGGAAAACCCCTTTGCTGATAACCTAAAATATTATGCTAATGAAACGTCTGTTTATCATTCCCTCCCTCTTGCTCTGTCTGGCGCTGCTCCCCGGCGGAACTGTTCCTTCCGGTCCTCGTGTACCCCAGTTTGTCGATCCCACGGGGACGTATACACTAACCGGTACGATCAAAAGACATCATGTAATGGGTCATTCCGGAGAACTAAGAGTTCAGCTACTTGACAGCGACAGAGTGGCTATCGCCTTTTATATCAATAAAGGATATCCTAATTATGAGTCCGGCTCATTTACAGATACCCTGATGTATAATGAGGACATAGCCCGTTATACACCTGCCTGTGATTCGGACTGTACCATTATCTTCTGGTTTTCCCAAAAGACGATGGAGCTCCGCGGGCTGTATAGGAATCCTCATGCAAGCTGTGGTTTTGCGTCGGGCGTCATGACCGGCGCCATCTTCGCGAAGACATCATGGGAAAGGCCTGTGATCCAGGATCTGTCGGCACATGGTGCGGTACGGTAGGGGTTGAACAATTTTGGTGTTGGTTTGTAATTCTTCGGCAAAAGCAATCACCGCCATGCAAAACCAATCCCTTTTTGTAAAAATGAGCCTGCTCACCTGGGAAGGGCAGCTTAAAAGAGCTACGAATCTGTTGAATACGCTTACAGATGAGCAATTGTCACAGGAAATAGCTGCAGACCGGAATACAGGTGCCTACGTAGTGGGACATCTCATTGCCGTCCATGATGCCATGCTGCCCCTGTTCGGGCTGGGTGAAAAGCTCCATCCGGAACTGGAGGAGACATTCATTACCAGTCCTGATAAATCCGGTAAACCTATGCCCACGCTCAGTCAGCTGAGGGAATACTGGAAGGAAGTGCACCAGCACCTGGGAGAAAAGTTTGCCGGCCTGTCGGAGGAACAGTGGTTCCAACGTCATAGCTCTGTAAGCGAAGACGACTTTTCCAAGGAACCTCATCGCAACAAGCTGAATGTATTGCTGAACCGTGCTACGCATTTGGGTTATCACCTGGGTCAGCTGGTGCTGTTGAAAAGCTAACGCCCTTTCAGGGCCAGGGCTTCTTTATTGTTAGGGTCGGCTTTCAGCACACTATCGATATAACGGGTGGCCACATCACGGTTTCCCATGGAAAGATATTTGGCAGCAATGCTATTCAATACAGCGGGATCAGGATCATCCTTATGGGAAGTTTGTTGTAATTGAATAACTTCCTGTGCCAGTTGTTTCACCGGCGCCAGGTTGAATCCGGAAGTATTGTTGCGGATAGCATAGTCGAGATAGGGCAAAGCATCTGACGGTCTGTCCTGTTTCAAATAAAGACCAAAGATCTTGCGGGCTTTTTCAAAGTCCGGCGAAATGGAAAAGGACCGT